>NPIE01000871.1_pt1 | contig 21693 bp, 13 predicted proteins | sample 8637661 | NCBI WGS metagenome assembly NPIE01 (sample SAMN07420842, study PRJNA396082) | bioreactor metagenome | isolation source: sample BA12 brine-fed electro-methanogenic bioreactor BA | place: Japan: Kochi | collected 2016-12-09
GAGTTGTTTAATTTGATCTAGAACCGTCCATCGTCCAAACCCGAGGACCCGTCCGGCGTCCTTGGCTCCGGGTGGCTCAGCCACCCGGGTTCTTCAGTCTGGAGATCAACCTGTTAAGCATCTTGTGGAGTCTGTTCGCCTGATCTTTTATCTGACTGAAAGTCTCTTCATCTATGTATCCAAACATCTTCGAGAGTTCGAGTTGTGTCATTGCTTCTCTCAGAGAGCCCTTTGCCAGGAAGAGAAACTGCACAAACTCCTTATTGTACTGACGGCCTGATCCTTCAGCGATATTAGAAGGAACGGAGATAACGGCTCTCCTCAACTGTGAAGAAAGGCCGAATTTCTCGAAGTCAGGGAAAGTGGAGACAATCTGATAAACGTCGTAGGCAAACTTCATACTAAGCTTATACACATCTAGATTCTGATAAGAATCGGCCATGAAGACCACCTCCAGAGAAATGATAGCTCAAAGATGCTGTCAGTGTCTATCCAAGGACGAGGGACGGGTTCATGATCTTGGACGAGGACAAAACCAAAGGAGGTAGCCATGGATTTCATACGAGAATTAATCTCGCTAATAACTGTTTTCGCAAGTTACGTAGAGAGCCCCGGCAACGGGCCCGAGAAGAAAGAGAAAGTGAAGCAGATGATAAAGGACGCGCTTCCAGATGAACAATGGAAGATCGATCCAGAATTCTTCGACTTCATCCTGGATGTCTTGATAGACCTCGTCGTCATGTTCCTGAACAAGGGACTGTGGAAGACGGCAATGAATGTATTGGTGAAGTAATTGCTATTTGCAGATAGCGATTGAGAAACGTAATGTTTCTAAGCGACTAGAACACAAACCCACTGTATATCACCTTCTTTCTTTTGCCCGGCAATGATGCCGGGTTTTTCATTACTGGTTTTGTCGACGATTTCTATTCTTTGGGAATCGTCCAATTTGCACATTTTGCTCTAAAATGCTAGGTGTACATGAGTGTTTCTTGCCATTTAAAAAATGGAATTGAAGCTGAATCCAAGTTAGTTCAAGAAAGGCAATAGTTATTCTCATTGCTTACCAATCAGAGAAGCCTCTCATGAATGCCTATGATGTTCCAATCCAACGAAGTTATTTAACAATATTCCTTTCGAATTAATTATTTCCAACGCAATTCGAACAGTTGACGTATGGATTAACAGATATGTTATACTTTGTTGTGATCCTCTTTGTCGTGCCACGAATGGCAATTTCTAACCATTGATCATGGGATTTGCTTTACAGTCTGTAATAGAAAGGATCAAGTGCATGGAAACTGAACAACGCGTCAGACATAAAGTGGTGGAAGACCAGCAAATTACTGCCGTAGATTTGTTTTGTGGAGCGGGGGGGCTTTCCAATGGATTGAAAAGGGCAGGTATCGATGTCAGTCTTGGAATCGATATTGATCCAGCCTGTGAATATCCATTTTCGTTCAATAACGGCGCTGAGTTTCTACTAAAATCCGTGGAAGAGTTGAATGCCGAAGAACTGGAGGGATCGTTCAAAGAGAATGCCTTTCGTCTACTGGCCGGTTGTGCTCCTTGCCAGACCTTTTCCCCCTACAACAAGAAGGCCACTCCGGAAGACAAACGGTGGTGGCTCTTGTTGAACTTTGCAAGGCTTGTCAAGGAAGTATCTCCCGAGTTGGTCACTATGGAGAATGTTCCGACACTTCGAAATCATGGAGTTTTCGAGGAGTTTCTTCGAACCCTATTTGATTCAGGCTATTGTGCGGATATTAATATCGTGAACTGCGAGGATTATGGAATACCACAACATCGCAGAAGACTTGTGCTCGTGGCTTCAAGACTGGGAGCTATTCGAATGATGACACCAGAGGAATTCGGTAGAGACAGAACCACTATAAGAGACTGGATTGCAGATCTGCCTTCATTGAGGGCTGGAGAAGTAGATATCGAAGATCAAATGCACCAGGCTTCAAGTTTGTCCGAATTGAACATGAAGAGAATACGAGCGTCAAGGCCTGGAGGAACCTGGCGAGATTGGGAAGAGGCTTTGATTGCGAAATGTCATAGAAGAGAAAGCGGGAAGACCTATCCTGGTGTCTACGGTCGGATGAGTTGGGATGAACCGGCACCTACAATCACCACTCAGTTTTTCGGCTTTGGGAGTGGCCGTTTCGGACACCCTGAACAAGATCGCGCTATCTCCCTGCGCGAGGGAGCTATCCTGCAAGGTTTCCCGAGAGACTACGCGTTTGCACCTCCCGGTGCGCCGATACGCAAGAAAGAGATTGGAAGACTTATAGGGAACGCCGTACCTCCTATGCTTGGAGAAGTCATTGGAAAGAGTATAGTGAATCATGTGAACTGTTGGATCGATGAAACATTTGGATCCTCTCGGGAAGTGAGTGCAAACGATGGAACAAGCTAGTTATGATACCGAAAGATATGAAAAAATCACATCCATACCTTACCCGGGGCAGTTGGCCGAGGTTCGACGACGTCAGTGGGTTGTCGCCGATGTATCCGCTTCGTCGTTCGGTTCGAACGAAAACGGCATACAACACCTGGTTTCCCTGATTACCCTAGATGAAGACACTCCTGGAGAAAGCTTGCAGGTATTGTGGGAGCTGGAGCCAGGAGCACACGTCATCGAAAAAGTGGGAATGCCTTCGATTACCGGATGGGATAGTAACTATCGACTGGAAGCCTTCCTTGACGCCGTTCGCTGGGGAGCGTCGACGAACGCGGACCGTTCTTTTCTGCAGGCGCCTTTCCGAAGCGGGATAAGTATCGAGGATTATCAGCTTGATCCTCTGGTTAGGGCAATCGATATGGCCCGCGTCAATCTCCTAATTGCGGACGACGTCGGTTTGGGGAAAACGATCGAGGCCGGCTTGGTCATCCAAGAGATGCTTGTTCGTCATCGTGCCAGAACCGTTTTCGTAGTTTGTCCTGCCAGCTTGCAGATCAAATGGCAGACAGAAATGCGAGAGAAGTTCGGACTCGAGTTTAGAATAGTCGATACAGAATATCTCAAGCAGCTTCGAAGAAAGCGCGGTATCCACGCGAATCCATGGACATCCTATCCGCGTCTAATAACTTCTATGGATTGGATAAAGAGCGGTGAAGGATTTCGGCTGATGAAAGACGTGCTCCCTCCTCAAATAACTTACCCGCGTATATTCGACATCCTGGTCGTGGACGAAGCTCACAACATCGCACCATCGTCCGCCTCCAGATATGCACTTGAGAGTCAGAGAACACGAACGATCAGATTGCTTGCCCCTCACTTCAACCATAAACTGTTTCTAAGTGCAACCCCCCACAACGGCTATCAGGAATCGTTCACCTCTTTGCTAGAGTTGTTGGACGATCGGCGCTTCGCTAGGACTGTAATGCCTGACGAAAGACAGCTCCATCATGTCATGGTTCGGCGCATGAAGAGCGATATCGTCGATGCAGATGGAATACCGGTGTTTCCTGTGAGAAGACTTGAATGTCTCGAGGTGGACTACTCCGAGGAGGAGCGAGAAATCCACGCCTTGCTACGCAAGTACACTACAGATAGGGCACGGAGCGTCAGAGGCACGCGTTTCGAATATGGAACCGATTTCATTCATATGCTTCTCAAGAAGCGCCTCTTTTCCTCGCCCATGGCTTTCGCGTTCACACTGGCGAAACATCGGGAGACTATCGAACGGGGTATACTCAGGAACGATCCAGCCACCATGGACGATCGCATTCTTCGCAAGGCGATCATGAAAACCGAAGAAGAATATTCCGACGATTCGCTGGTCGAGGAAGCTCAACACGAAGCGATACAGGTGGCGAGCGAACTGGCCCCGAGGCTTTCGGACGATCAAAGAAATATGCTCGATCGTCTTTCCGGATGGGCCGAGAACGCGAGAAACCGGACCGACTCCAAAGCCAGAGCCATTCTAGAATGGCTAGTGAATCACCTGAAGACTGAAGGTCGTTGGAACGAAAAGCGCGTGATTCTCTTCACTGAATATAGAGCTACCCTTTCGTGGCTCCAGCAGATCCTGGCGGCGAACGGTTACGGTGGCGATCGATTGATGGTTCTGCTCGGAAGCATGACTCCGGAAGATCGCGAAAGAGTCAAGGCCGCTTTCCAGGCGGGGCCAGACGTTTCACCGGTTCGCATACTGTTGGCGACCGATGCGGCTTCGGAAGGTATCGACCTACAGAACCACTGCAACTACCTTATTCATGTCGAAATTCCATGGAATCCGAATGTCATGGAGCAACGCAACGGCCGTATAGATCGCCATGGTCAGAAAGAGAAAACCGTCTTCATCTGGCATCCGGTTGGGAAAGATTTCTCTCACAATGAAGCCGCAAGATTCGTCAACCCTGGCGATATTGCCGGTGACCACGAATACCTAATGCGTGCTGTCCTCAAGATCGACACGATCAGGGAAGATCTAGGCAGCATCGGGCCAGTTATCGCACGGCAGATCGAAGAAGCCATGCTTGGCAGGCGAAGCGACCTGGATACAACCTCGGCAGAGGACAAAGCCCTGAAGGATAGAAAACTCTTGGCAGCGGAAAAGCGTCATCGGGATCGAATAGCCCGACTGCACGAGAGGCTTGAAGAAGCAAAGGAAGATCTGCACCTTTCTCCCGAACGCATTTCGCGTGCAGTCAATGTCGCGTTGAATCTGGCTAATAAGCCCTCACTAGGAACAATCGAACTGCAAGACGGAAGAGGGGTCGCCTTTATAGTTCCCGGTCTTCAAGGTTTGTGGGGTAGAGCCCTGAATGGGCTTGAACATCCCCATACCCTCACCCGGCGTCCCTTAACCTTCGATCACGAAAAAGCGAAAGGCAGAGACGATGTAGTCTTGGCTCACCTCAACCACCCGCTCGTGCAGATGTGCCTTCGCTTACTCCGGGAAGAGGTCTGGAAGCTAGACGATGTCAAGCGCCTGCATCGGGTCGCTTTCCGCAGTGTGCCAGAGAGTGAATCCAGAGCCCCGATAGTAGCCGTCTGGTCGCGTCTGGTAATAACAGGTGGCGACTACAACCGTCTACACGAAGAACTGACCCTCGCCGGTGGTGAACTGAACAAGAAGAAGTTCACCCGAATCCCCCAGATAAGCAAACTTGAGACTCTGGTTGCCGATAGTTCACCAATGGAGCCCGATCAAGCGCTGTTCGACGATCTGAAAGAGAGTTTCACAATCCATGAGAAATCCGTCATGAATTCAGTTGAAGCGAGATCGAAAGAGCGCTTGGAGTTTCTAGAGAACACTCTCGAAAGACGAACGAAAAGTGAAATAAGGGATATTGAAGAGATTCTTAATGAACTTGATGCCAATATCAGAAGGGAACTTGGGAACGAGGACCGACAACTGGCGCTTTTCAGCGCAGAAGAATTGGGACAAATCACTAAAGACAGGTGCGCGTTGGAAGCACGCTTGTCGAGAATTCCCGAAGAATTGGAAAAGGAAAAGGCCTTGATCGAAAAACACTACGCCAACCCGGTCGCTCGCACTTTCCCTGTGGCGATTTTGTTTCTCGTACCACAAAGACTCACCTTACCAGAGGGGGAAGAATGAAGGCTTACAAGTTTTGCAACCTCAGGAATGCTGATTTGGTCGTCGATGCCATCTATGAAGGTGGTGCAACGGGCAATACCAGTGATGATCCCATAAGTCGTCTCCTACCTGGTTCGGGTAATGCTGGCGGATTCCGTTCAGCCGGAACCGGAGATGCGAAAAGATTCGTCGTCCTTTATTCCAGTGGTAGAGATATGAACTGGCCCGACAGTATTGACCTCAATATGGGTCAGTTTGTCTACTTCGGCGATAACAAGAAACCTGGTCAGGAACTCCACAAAACGCATGGGAATCGAATTCTCAGAAATGTTTTCGAGTGGCTACATGAGTTGCCCCACAAAAGAAATCTTGTTCCTCCCTTTTTTGTTTTCACTAACTTTCCAACGCGTAATTCGTCGAGATCAGTCCAATTCAGAGGGCTTGTTGCGCCTGGATACCCAGGAATGCCTCCGACCGAAGATTTAGTTGCCACCTGGAGGACTTCAGGTGGTCGGAGATTCCAGAACTATCGAGCGGTCTTTTCATTGTTGAACATTCCAGTTGTACCTCGGACTTGGTTGAATAGTTTGAGTTTAGGCGAAGAATACCGGGAGAATGTTCCTGAAACATGGCGAAAGTGGGTAGTGAAAGGGATATACGAGCTGCTTCGATCAGAACCGACCACAATTACTCGGACAACTGAGCAGCAAACGCCGAAAACCCCGGAAGAGATCGGAATTCTTGAAACTGTTTACCAGTATTTCAGTGATTCTCCGTTTCTGTTTGAGCGTTTTGCCGCCGAAATATTCAAGAAGCATGATCAACGTGTTTCGATTGATTTGATCACTCGCCCGACAATGGACGGTGGCAGAGATGCAATCGGGCGATACAGGTTTGGACTTGCTGACGATCCAGTACATGCTCATTTCGCATTGGAGGCAAAATGCTATCGTCCCCGAATACATGGCAGCAAAGCTAATCCTGTCGGGGTCAAAGAAGTGGCTAGGCTGATTTCGCGTCTTAGACATCGCGAGTTTGGTGTTCTAATCACCACTTCTGTTATTTCGAAACAAGCCTATCATGAAGTACGTCAAGATGAACATCCAATCGTATTCATCACCGGAAAAGATATTGTAGACATCCTTGTTTCCTGTGGATACTCGACTTCAATACAGGTCAAGACTTTTTTGGAGAATGAATTTCCAAAGATATCACGAAGGGAAGATTGACTATGCCTCATGCCGAGTGGCTCTCTTTGGTCGAAATATCCGGTCCTTTCCTGACCGTGCCCGTTCTGGAAAACGCTTTTCCCCAAGGTCTTGAAGCTGTCGAGACACCTCGACGCCAAAGACTCAGGGCCGCCTACGATGAATGGCGCGAGGCGGTGGACCAGAAGGACGAAATGCTTGATGAATTGCACCGTGAATGGATCCGTTTGGTATTGAATAAACTGCTAGAATACGGTGAAGAATCCTTGGTGGAGGCAGACAAGTGGTCGGGCGAGCTACCGAGCGTTTCGTCACAGGATAGAGCCGGAGTATTCAAACCCGACTGGATCGTTCGTTCTTCCGCTCAAGAAAAGCCGCGGCTTTTCGTAGCCGTCCTTCCACCGGATACGGATTTCGACTCGATCCAGCGAGGCGACGATTGGCCACTTTCTCCGAGTGAACGGATGATTTTGCTCTGCCGCAATCATGGCGTGCGCTTGGGAGTAGTGACAAACGGAGAACGTTGGATGCTGGTCAACGCGCCGATAGGGTCGTCATCCAGTCAGACATCTTGGTACGCTCATCTTTGGTTCCAGGAACCCATCACACTGAAAGCATTTCAATCCCTGCTCGGTGCCAGACGTTGTTTCGGCCCGACGAAAGGCACCTTGGAATCGCTTCTGGACAAATCGCTCGAACATCAAGAAGAGGTCACGGATACCCTGGGAGAACAAGTTCGTCGTGCGGTCGAAGTGCTCGTTCAGTGCCTCGACAAAGCGGATGCTGATCGGAACCGCGAGCTCCTGCTAGATGTAAAACCCGAAGAGTTATACGAAGCCGGCTTGAGTGTAATGATGCGGCTGGTGTTCATTCTCTGCGCTGAAGAGCGTGGACTGCTACTTCTTGGCGATCCTACCTACGACAGTTTCTATGCCGTCTCTACCCTGCGCAGTCAGCTTGAGGAAACGGCCGAACTCCACGGGCCCGAAGTGCTCGAACGGCGCCACGATGCATGGGCCAGGTTGCTAGCTCTGTTCCGGGTTGTATACGGTGGCATAGAACACGAGAATCTGAGGATGCCGGCCTTGGGTGGATCGCTCTTCGATCCGGATCGATTTCCCTTCCTGGAGGGCCGAGCAAAAGGAACAAGCTGGAGAAATACCGCGGCCGTTCCGCTGCCTATAGACAACCGGACCGTCATGTTGCTCCTGAAATCCCTACAGATTCTCGAACAATTTGGTGGTGGACTGTTGCTGTCCTATCGTGCACTCGACGTCGAGCAAATCGGACACGTCTATGAAGGTCTTCTCGAACATACTGTGGCCCGCGTTCAATGTGTAACCCTTGGCTTAAAGGGGTCGCATGATGCGAAGAACCCGAATGTAGCTCTAGCGGACTTGGAATCGGCACGACGCACCGGTGAATCTGATCTCGTCGAACTACTTGTCACGGTTACCAGACGAAGCGACAATGCCTTAAAAAGAGCCCTTTCAAATCCGATAGACGATTCGGTCTTCAGTCGAGTAGTGAACATCTGCGGTGGAAACAATGAATTGGCCGAACGTATCGCACCCTTCACGAATTTGCTCCGCACCGATGCTTGGGACGACCCGATCGTTTATCGGGACAATTCTTTCATGGTCACCCTTGGGGCCGACCGGCGCGAGACCGGTACCCACTACACCCCGAAATCCCTCACCGAGAGTATCGTCACCACCACGCTCGAACCTGTGGTGTACATCGGTCCGGCAGAGGGCAAGACCCGCGAGAAATGGAAGCTCAAGTCTTCGCGAGAGATTCTCGATCTCAAGATCTGCGACCCGGCCATGGGTTCAGGAGCCTTTCTAGTCCAGGTGTGCCGTTATCTCGCCGAGAAACTCGTCGAAGCTTGGAATAATGAAGAGAGCACAGGAAAGGTAATAACCTTCGACGGCGAAGTGCTTGACGAACTCGGTGAGGCAGAACCGATGCCATCCCAGCTCGACGAACGGCTGACTATCGCACGAAGCCTGGTGGCCGAGCGCTGCCTTTATGGCGTCGATGTCAATCCCCTGGCGGTGGAACTTGCCAAGCTCTCCATCTGGCTGGTAACACTCTCGAAAGAAAGACCTTTCGGTTTTCTCGACCACAATCTACGTTGCGGTGACAGTCTATTGGGTATCCATCGCTTGGAACAGCTGACCATGTTGAGCATGGATGCGGAACCCGGCCAACAGCATCAACTTCGCATGTTTGCGAGCAAAATAAAGGATGCTGTTGAGGAAGCGATAGAACTGCGGAAACGACTCCGTGCCACGACTATTCGGGACATAAAGGACGTCGAGGCCATGGCCGAGCTGGATCGCGAGATGCGGCAGAAACTCGAATCCGTCGAACTGATCGCGGACGCCATGATTGGCGAGGCACTCCGGTGTGGAGGTAATTCCCGGGATCTAAAAAGCTCACTGGACGCACTTGCGAACATGGCGGATGGCTTTTTGAGTGGCAATGAAAAGATAGGCGAACGGATCGCAAATATTGGCGAAAAGGATCTAGTCATTGATTTGCCTTCGGGTAAATCTCCCAGGAAGCCGTTTCATTGGGCACTTGAGTATCCAGAGATTTTCGAGAACGATCGTCAAGGTTTTTCTGCAATCATAGGAAATCCTCCTTATATGGGTGGAAGAGTTATTTCATCGTACACAGGACAGAGTTATTATAGAGCTCTTGATTCAATTCGGAACAATGTGCCTGGCTCTCCAGACTTGAGTGTATTCTTTCTGCTCAGGGCTTACTCGCTACTTTCACCATCAGGATGTCTAGGATACGTCACAACTTCAGCAATAAAAGACACCGGAAACAAAGAGGTCGGTCTTGATCAAATATTGAAGAATAATGGGATAATATTCTTCGCGATTCCTTTGATGGCCTGGCCCGGGAGCTCTGCAGTATTAGTTAGTCAGTTTTCAATTGCGAAGGGCAGTTGGTTTGGAGAAGTAATTTTGAGAGATAGAAAGGTGGACTATATCTCAGGTTCCCTCGACACCTTGCAAGGCTCGGAGATTTTTGCTTTGAAATCCATGCGGAATCTGAAGTCTGACGGATACAAACTCATGGGAGAAGGATTTGTACTTAATCAACAGGAGATGCTAGATATTCGATTCAGAGAAGAAAACCCGGATGAGATACTACGTCCCTACTTCGGCGGAGACGACATAGTGGAGCTTCCATCATTGGAACCGAATCGCTGGGCTATCGACTTTGAAAACAAAACCTATGAAGAAGCTAAGAGATGGCCTGTTTCACTTGAAAGAGTCAAACAACTGGTAAAACCTTTTAGAGATCGCCAAAATGGGCAAATTCATCAAGACTGCTTTTGGAAATTCTGGGATATGCGTCCGAAGCTAAGACAAGCGCAATCTTCCGGAATATTTTACTTAGTGATGCCTTCGGTATCAAAGTACATTGTTTTGCGTCGTTATAGAGGAAAAGCAATTTTCAATCAGAAAACCAAGGCAATATTCTTCTCTGAATATGGTGAATTTGCGATTCTTCAATCAGACATACATGATTCATGGGCAAGATGGCGTTCAGGCTCTCGCGGAATTACGCTGTCGTACTCCACATCGAAATCGTTAGATACATTCCCGTTCCCAAATCAAATCGATGCACTTGATTCAATCGGAAGGAAATACTACCAAACACGAGAGAAGATTCTGTCCGAAACGAGTATTGGTCCGACTCAGTTCTACAATGATATTCACAACCCTGACAAAACGGAATCGTATATTGCTGATTTCAGAGAGATAATTGCCTCTCTAACAGAAACTGTTCTGTGTGCATACGGTTGGACTGACATTATCACCAATCATGATTTTCGAACTGTTGCATCTCTCCCACAACATGATTGCATACGATTCACAATATCCGAATCAGCTCGCGATGAGATTTTGACAAGACTTATCGAACTAAACCATAAACGACATGAAGAAGGGGATAAGAGAAAACTGCACAGTAATCACACTCTCAAAAGTGCTTCTTCAACAAAGAGCAAGATGCACGAAAGTAATTCACAATATCCCTCATTATTTGATGTCACATCCGATCATGAGCCCACTCGAAAAAACGCTGCTCAACTCATCCTTGATTTTCTCACTATATCAAATGCCTGGCATGCAAAGGAAACTATCCTTAGAGAAAGTGGTATTCCAACGAACCAATGGCAATCGGCTATTAATATGCTTCTTGCCGACGGCTTCGTGGAACGTCAAGGCGAACGACGCAGTACGAGATACCGAGCAGTAAAATGGAGGGTTTCGAATGAGCGACAAACGCTTCCCTGAAAGCTCAAGGATTACCGTAGAAGACTTTGTGGCATGCGGATGGAAGGAGATTCTCTCCACCGGTTCTTGTGAGGGATATTTGTTCATGTCGCGGGAGTTTTCGTCCGCAGCTGCCAAAGCTATGGAAGAAAATCGATGTGCTCATGGTAAAGTTCTGTGGTTATTAGCGGACGCGTGTTCTATGCTGCTTTTTCCAGACAGCACGAATGAACCTTTCAGACCAATGATAGTGATGAAGGGATATCGTTCGGCTATTCCTGACGACATGTCCGACGACGATATACTTTTCTTTTCTCGGATAGTCGATCAAATCGACAATTCTTGGCTGAAAGCACGCTTGGCTGATCTTGTTTGGCTTAGAAATCGTGCGCTTGGTATAAGATTCGCCTTGATTGCGATAGACTCATACCGCTCTATAGAGCCCAACATCTATTACTGGCTGAGTGGTGGGTGTGAATGCTGGAAGCGCGCCATAACTTTGGCTCTAATGCTCAAGAAAGGGGCCGAAGACCGATTGATTGAAATGGAAGCTGCATTGGTCACTCGCTTCGAAACTGCAACTCTAGAAGAAGGATCTCTCTCCTTGCAACTCTCGGATCTGCTGATGAAATATCGACTCGGCAGAAAGAAACCCAACCAAATAGCTCAGAAACTAGAGTCTTTGGCGCAAGAATTCAATACTGCTGGCGCTTTGCATCAAGCTCGAGAACACTACAGGGCGTCAAAGAATTGGTTCGATATTTCCGGCAATAACTCGAAATCGACCGAGATGACTATTCGTGTCGCCGAGAGTTGGGTCAGGGAGGCAATTGCCAGAACCTTGGCCGCTCAACCGAGTCACGCAGTCGCCGCAAGTTTTTACGAGAAGGCAATTCAAGTCTATCGCACTGTTCCACATTCGGAACGCAGCTTATATAGAGTTGACGAACGTATTGACAAGCTTCGAGAGTGTTTGACGGAATCCGGCGAAAAGTCACTGGAGGAGATGAGCATAATCAGCACAAATGGTGTCGATATCACTCAGATAATAGAACAAGCCAGAGATTCGGTAAAAAACAGACCGCTCCATGATGCTCTTAAAGCGTTTGCAAATCTACACCCAGGTGTGAGCGTCAAGAAGCTACAAGACGATGCTGTTAAACGATTGCAAGATTACCCATTACAAGCTCTGCTCCCCGCGACTTTTGTGGGCCGCGACGGTCGTGTCATTTCTAAACACCAAGGAATAAGCCCACCTGGAAACTGTTCAGATAATCGAGATATCATACGTTCACAGACGATTCGCGATTATTTGATGCTCATCGATATCGTTGTTCAAGGTCGAATATTGCCCGCGCTGGAAGTGTTGAACATGGAACACCGTTTGCGAGAATGTGATTTCGTTGATGTCGCCCTGCAATCACCAATCGTTCCGATTGGTCGCGAAAGTCTCTTCGGGAAAGCGCTTTTTGCGGGTTACGATCGTGACTTCGTGGTATCTATTCATCTCTTGGTGCCGCAAATTGAGCACATGGCGAGATCGCATCTGAAAGCTGCCGGCGCAAAGACCACCAATCTTGATATAAACGGAATCGAAAACGAAAATGGATTGAGTAGCTTGATGGATCTTCCTGAAGCTGTAAATGTCTTCGGTGAAGATTTGACCTTCGAGATCAGAGCTTTGTTTTGCGATGCTTTCGGTCCAAATCTCCGCAATGAATTGGCACACGGACTGGTAACGGAAGAAGCTTGTTGCACGACTCATACGGTATATGCATGGTGGCTCGCCTTGAAATTGGTTAGCAACGCGTTTTGGAATGCACCATATAAAGAGTGAAGTGCAAAGACAGGGGAGGCTGAAAATGGAGATGCCAAGTAAAAACGCCTGGCTGATATGCCTTGCACACAAGGCTCATGAAAGCCGTTTCTCGGTTACAATTGCAGGAGATTATTTGCTCTTCCGAGGTATCGAAGAAGGCGACGGAGCGTTGATCGCTTGCGGCGAGCCATTGATAGCGGTCTCGTTCGCTCGCGTCTATCGCGTTCGCACAAAACCCGAGGAAACGACACTGTTCTTCGATGGTGTACTTCCCGTGAGTGATGGAAAAACGTTGACTGACCTGGAGGTGACCGTACCCGAATCCGAGGCCACAATGCTTCGACTCGATTGGCAAGTATTCGAAAAGGCGCTGATGAAGGCTGGTGGCATAGCTTTCGATGCCCTTCCCGTACTTGAAGGCAATTCCGCCAAGGAACAGGCCTACGTACGGGAACTTCTAAAGCTGGCCGTCATGGACGACTTGCTCGGCCCGGCCGAAGGACCCGACGAGGAAATCGTAGGTATGAGCGTACGTGATCGTTATCTAGTAGGTAAGCTGGCTCCGAAGTCTCCTGGCGGGGGAAGAATCGAACAAATCCCCTTTGCGGAGGAAGATACCGCTGAAGGAGAAACGCCATCAGATCTAACCCCATACGTGAATGAAAATCACATTTCCAGGGAATCCGTGCCTGCCGGTTCCATTGAAGACGACGATGAAAAAGAAGTCGGCTCCTCTTCAAACCAATCCATAGTACCTTCTTCCATAGGATTCACCTTCTGCGTCGAGAAAGATTTGGAAGAAATCCAACTCATTGCCAGCTGGGGCCGATATGAAAGACAGGAAAGCGAGCATGTCGACGAAAAAACGGGGAAATCTCTTCGTAGCTGGAAACGAATACCTTCAGGAGGTACTCTGTCGATTTCCCTGATAGAAGCTTCTATCGGTCCGAAACAGATCGACCGTGATTGCAGAGATGTAATAATCAAGGGATCGGTCGGCGCTACTATGAGAAACGGCGATAAGTTGGTTACGATTTTTCTCGTCAACAACCAGATCATGCCCGAAAAGAATCAGGATAGCGCATGGATCTTCCAGCCCGAACTGATCGTTCGGGATAAGGAGGGAAGGGCGGTGTTTCGTCGTCGCCCCATACTTCGGGCCGACGAATTCGACGAAGAGCGTGAAGCCCTCGAAATGATCTATCGGAATCGGGTCGAATTCGCAGTCGGGCACGGTGTTTCCGTACACTCGACAGTCTCCGAAAACGATCCTGAATTGGCCACGGAAATCAGGACAGCCATACTGCCCGAGTATGAGATTCAGGTAACCGAAACACCCGGTCTGGAAGAGGAAGACCGCCCCGCAATGAAAAAAATGATCGACTGTGGTCTGCTCGATATGGAGAAGCTCGCCTCTATAGCTATCCCTGAAACTCGTGAAGAGTTGCTGGGAATCCTGAATATACTTATAGAAGACTATGGTAAATGGATAACCGAAAATCTAGAAAGAATAGGAAAATCGGTTGTCGGACACGACGATCCCGCCAAAAAGGCTATGGAAAGCTGCAAACTCATATTGGAAAGATTGAAAGAAGGCATAGCGACTCTCAAGAAGGACGATCGGGCGCTGGCCGCCTTCCGGTTTGCCAACCGTGCAATGGCCTCTCAACGTATTCACAGCATTTTCGCACTCACCAAGCGGCGGGGCGAGCAGACCACGCCCGAAGAGCTGAATGTCTCCAAGAATCGATCTTGGCGACCTTTCCAACTGGCTTTTATCCTGCTTTCCATTCCTGCCCTTGCCGTCCCTACTCACGAAGACCGAACCGAGCCTTTGCAAGCCTTTGCCGATCTGCTATGGTTCCCAACCGGTGGCGGGAAGACCGAAGCCTATCTGGGTGTCGCGGCTTTCGCCATGGCTGTCCGTCGCCTCCAGGGAAACATGGGCGGTCTCGACGGAAGTCGGGGTCTTTGTGTGATTATGCGCTATACTTTGCGGCTGCTCACCCTTCAGCAGTTTCAAAGAGCAACCGCATTGATCTGCGCCATGGAGTCGATTCGCAAGCAAGAGCCCGAGGTATGGGGCAACGTGTCTTTCACTATCGGCCTATGGGTTGGGCAGAAAGTCACACCCAACGATACCGAGGAAAGCCACAGGTCGATAACTGCAGCCAGAGATGGGCGGCGGCAGCTCTCGAGTTCACCTCACCAACTGACGTTTTGTCCTTGGTGTGGGTCGGAGATCAGAGAGAATAGGGATATCGAAGTCAGAAGATTCACACAAGACGTTGGTAAGACTATAATCTACTGCAGCAACGACGATTGCGAGTTCGGCAGAACAAGAGCCAACGGGTCTGGATTGCCCGTAGTTGTCGTCGACGACGAGATCTATCGACGTCCCCCATCCATGCTTATCGCCACGGTGGACAAGTTCGCGATGATGGCCTGGCGAGGACAGGCACGTACGCTCTTCGGAAAGGCAACAAGAGAATGCCCACGACATGGTCTTGTATGGCCTGATTCAGACTGCAAAAAAAACCATATAAGAAGGGGCAATCTACCGGCTGTAAGGGTGATGAATATCATGCCCATCCGACCACCGGATCTGATAATCCAGGATGAATTCCACCTCATCAGCGGTCCTCTGGGCACCATGGTCGGGCTTTACGAGACTGCCGTGGACGAACTGGCGACATGGAGTATCGATGGAATAAAAGTTCATCCGAAAATCGTCGCCTCGACCGCAACGGTGCGCAAGGCCGATGCACAGGTAAACAATGTATTTCTACGAAGGGTGTCGGTGTTCCCGCCTCATGGTCTCGATGTGGAAGACAACTTCTTCTCGGTCCAGCGACCCGTCAATAAGAAGCCGGGGCGGCTCTACATGGGGATCTGTTCGCCGGGAAGTTCCCGTCCCGCGGTTCTGATACGCGTCTATGTCGCTCTTCTGACAGCTGCCCAATCGTTGTTCTCGCGTTTCGGCGAGGTAGCCGACCCCTACATGACAGTTGTAGGATATTTCAACTCCTTGCGAGAGCTGGGCGGTATGCGTCGGCTCGCCGAAGACGACGTTCAGACACGCGCTTATAGGGTCCAAATGAGCCATGTGAAACGACCCGGACTGGCTCAGCGCTCGGTACGTATTGTCGATGAATTGACTTCGCGTGTTTCGAGCAAGGATATTCCAAGAAAACTCGACCAACTGGAAACAAAGTTCAAATCAACCTGGGAAGAGGGTGAAACAAGAGCCATCGACATCGTCCTGGCTACAAACATGTTGTCGGTGGGTGTAGATATAAACCGTATAGGACTTATGGCTGTCAACGGACAGCCAAAGAACACGGCTGAATACATTCAGGCTACGAGTCGTGTCGGACGTTCTTTCCCGGGTTTAGTCTGTACCGTGCTCAACTGGTCGAGACCGAGAGATCTTTCCCACTATGAAACCTTCGAGCACTATCATGCCTCATTCTACAAGCATGTCGAAGCACAGTCCGTCACACCGTTTGCAGCGAGAGCGCTGGACCGCGGCTTGACAGGAGCAATGGTGAGCTTGCTTCGACTCGAAAACGAATACTTGAACCCAAATCTCGGAGCGCAAGCTCTAGACGATGACTCCAAAGCAGAGGCCCTTAGAGCTCGGGAAGTATTGTCCGAACGTTCATGGAAAGCGAAAGATACGGCTGCGAAAAAAACTGTTGACGACATGACCGCCGAGAGGATCGACAAGTGGGCGAGCGAAGCACGTATTCCGGGTCGGAGGTTGGGATACGAAAAGAAATCTCGACAAGGAGATCTCGTCGCCCTTCTGAAAAAACCCGGGGCTTCCACATGGGACAAGTTCACGGTTCCGATGTCGATGCGCGAAGTGGAGCCGGAAGTTCAGTTGATCATCGATGATTCGATCGATAATGCTGAACGGCCGCAATGGGGAAGAGAAAACTTCGAGAGGGAAGACGGAGGTGAAGCATGAGTCCGTATTCGGTAGGAAAAGCACGTCCCAGTCAGCTGCTCTGGACCTACGGCCCTGGAGCGCTGATAGATCTTCCAAATCTTTCGGTGCTGACCATGGGTTTGGATTACTGGAACTCGAATCGATGTCCACCGATTGAGGAGGCTCGTCTTCTCGCCGCCGTTCGTGGCGTCCTGGGTAGTCAAGTACAGCGCTTGCAGATGCCACCTCTTGACGATGTTGGAGTACCCGTCACACTTTTTCCCCGTTGGTTGAGATGCGTAAGGTGCGGATTGTTGGCCGAATACGACACCGGGCTTTTCGAAATAATACCCAATCAGTATCGTCCGGATCATACACGCACCGTGCACACGAACTGCCAGAATGGAGCAAATACGGACGCAGTTTCTGCCCGCTTCCTGGTAGCTTGTAGAAACGGTCATCTAGACGATTTCCCGTGGCGTTGGTTCGTTCATCGCGGGCCCTCCGATTGTACAGGTACATTACGCTTCTTCGAAAGCGGCGCGTCCCTGCAGACCGAAAACCTATGGGTCAAGTGCGACGAGTGTGGCGCTGCACGCTCTATGGCCGATGCGTTCGGGCAAAAGGCCAAGGAGAGTCTTCCCTCTTGTAGAGGACGACATCCTCATCTCAATACGTATGAAAAATGTACTGAAGACCTTAGAACAATAATTCTCGGTGCATCCAACGGGTGGTTTCCCATGACGTTGTCGGTACTCGCGATTCCTCTTGAGAATGATCAGCTCGGACAATTGATTCTGGACGGATGGGAGTATTTCTCGGATGCCGAGTCGGTCGACGATATCAAAGTGATCGTGAAGACTCTTGTCAGGGCGGGTAAATTTTCTGGAATCGACAACTGGGAACATTGTGACATCTGGAAAGCCGTTGAAGAAAGAAGGAAAAGTAGACCGGGCACAACGGCCATCTCCGATGGCGATATCAAGGGCCCCGAGTGGGCAGTTCTCACCTCGGACAATCCACCTATGGACTGGCCTCATTTTCTTAGTAGAAAGACCGAAGTACCGGAGGGGTATCGGGACCGTGTGGCAAGCGTGTTGCTTCTGGAAAGGCTTCGAGAAGTGAACGCGCTTATCGGCTACACGCGAGTAGAACCTCCCGAAGAATCCGACGACCCGGAGGAACGTCCACCCATGGCGGCTCTCAGTAAGGAAAAACCGACATGGATTCCCGCAAGCGAAGTACATGGCGAAGGGATATTCATCAGGTTCGACGAGAACGCGGTTGCCAAATGGGAATGCCAGGAATCCGTTCAGGAAAGAAGCGAGAAGCTTGAAAACGGTCATCGAGGTTGGCGAAACGCGCGGAGGTTGGACCCAGACAAGGGCTATCCCGGTATCAGATACGTCATGCTGCACACCTTCGCCCACCTGCTGATTCGTGAATTCGCTCTCCAATGCGGTTACAACGCCGCAAGCATAAGAGAGCGCATCTATGCAAGAAGCGATTGTGAATCACCCATGGCAGGCGTGTTGATATACACGGCGGCCGCAGATTCGGATGGAACACTAGGAGGACTAGTGGATCTTGGGAAAACGGAGAATCTTCGTAGTTTGATAGATCAAGCTTTACATCGCGCAGCCGTCTGCTCTTCCGACCCTCTTTGCGCCGAGCACGATCCGAGTGAAGATCGTTCTTTACATTTGGCTGCTTGTCATTCCTGCAGTTTTGTACCAGAAACGTCATGTGAACGCGGTAATCGCTACCTTGACAGGGCGCTGCTCGTAAAGACGATGACCCTATCCGACACGGCTTTCTTCTTTGGAAGCGCATAGGCAAATGAATGAGCTTCTGAGAGTAATCGCGGAGCTCTGTCTGGAATTGCATCCAGAAAGAATCTCAGTTGTCGCTTCCACAATCGGAAAGATCGAGTCCGTCAATCAGTTCTCTTCTGTACGTTCCAGCTTCGGACCCAATACGGACAAGGCTTTGGTAGAAAGGCTTGAGCGGGCGTGGAGAAACAGCAAGAACACTTCTCCCAGAGAAGTGGCTTCTGCACTACTGGGAGCGTCTTCGGCCGCTGTCATGCTTGAGTTAAGCGAATCCTCCGAATTGGTGTGGTCCGGTCCTTCTACGGGAATAGTACCCGTCAGACTTACCGAAGAAGTTCTCTGTCAAGTGATCGGATCCGCACATGATCGTATTTTTCTAGTTAGCTTCGTAGCGTACAGAGTGAAATCGATAACCGAAGCTCTTCAAAATGCGGCGAAGCGCGGTGTTCGTGTGGATATGCTTCTCGAATCGCCGATCGATCGAGGCGGCAAAGTCACGGTAGATTCCTTCAAGACGATCAGAAATACCGTCCCGACGGCTAATCTATACGTCTGGCGCGCTAGGGATACGGAGAAAGATATCGACGATCCCATCGGCTCGGTGCATGCGAAATGTGCGGTTTCTGACAGGAAACTCGCGTTCATCACCAGCGCAAACCTGAGCGTCGCTGCCATGCAGCGGAACATGGAACTGGGAGTCCTGGTCAATGGCGGCAGACTCCCCTTCGATTTGCATAGACACCTGGAAGCGCTCGTGACGACCAGGATAGTGGAAGCGATTTGAGTGGACAACGTAGACAAGGCAACGAGAGCTAGAATTATGGCCAAAGTAGGGCAACGCGACACGAAGCCCGAGTTGAGTCTTCGTCGTATCCTTCACGATCTTGGATTGCGATATCGTCTGTATGACCGAAAGTTGCCGGGAACGCCGGACTTCGTTTTTCCCAAGTACAAATCAGTGGTGTTCGTGCATGGATGTTTCTGGCACGCTCATGAAGGCTGTAAATACGCTACCATACCCAAGACGAGAGAGGATTTCTGGCTAGAAAAATTCGATGCGAACCGGAAACGCGATAGGAAAAACTATAATTCGCTTTTGAACGACGGTTGGAAGGTGCTAATAGTTTGGGAATGCGCAATCAAAGGCAAAAAAGAACCCGAGCTCAGAAAGCTTGGAGAATTCGTGAAGAACTGGCTAGAATCCGATGAGTCGTTTGGAGAAATCGGGACTGATGTCTCTCTTGAAGAACAGCCCCAAAAGAGCAAGAGCAAATTGGATTGAGGTTATGACTCATTTGTAGTCGTTGAAGAAGGCTCTCAAGAGATATCTGTTTTTCAAGAGAATTCGACGATCGCTTTGAGACCCCTCAAGGGCTTGCTTTTCTCATTCACTGGTTCCATTGTACGCGATATATCCCTCATACTCGTCCGATCTCGGATCGGGATGGTCGAGACTTCTAAGATATCCATCCTTCAGATAAGGTAGACTGATGACATCGGTCTTATCAAGAACGAAATTATAGATCGACAAGGTTTCACCATTGTCGAATAATCTTATGGCAGTGACTTGCTGCCACTTGTCATGATGTAACCACGCAAAGTACTCAACCCCCATCCTGCACTCGACTATCGAGTAACCGATCGTCTTAAGACAATCCAAAAATCTCTCCATTACAATCATCGTTACCTCCTGCACTAACCGGACTTCAAGATCTGATCCGATCATCTTTCAAACCCAGCTGAAACAAGTGGCGTTTCCAACCTCAGTATATCACTGCACAGATACTGAAGAATTCGTGTGCTTGTCCCAGATATTATGATTAGCATCTCTAATCTGATTGCTCGACGAAAAACCTTGACGATAAACAGAACCAGACTCCCACACTTGCCATGTTCTCGCAGGCCATAATGACGAATGCCGCTCTACGCCAACGAATTGCTCACTTTCATTGGCGATTCAACCTAATTCATACCGATCTCTTGCCCCTCTTGCCGATCTCTTCCAGATCCTGAAGTACTTTGCACCTATATTGAATTTCTTGACAAACTCGGAGTATTCCGGCCAGATGGGCGCTCTGTAGAATTCACTGCGGCCTATGCCTCCGTTTATGACATATTCGGGCAGAGGGTTGGTCCCGTAGAAGACTGACCGTGCCAGTATCTGCCTTCTGTTGGTGAAGTCGGTCCAGTTGCAGCCGAAGGCTTCCCCTGGCTGGATTATGGCCAGAATTTTAGGGGCCATCCTGTTCTCTAGATAAAGCGCCTGATAAGCCGCGGCTCCGTCCGCGCATATGAACAGCAGCGAGAACCTGGAAGGATTATGGTCTTCGCCGTACTCTTCGGTCCTCTCGAATATGAACCACTCTGCGAAGGGCTTCTCGAACACATCCGAGTAATGGTCGGGGTGGTGGTATTCGGCACGGTCCGGGGTGACCCTGATCCTCCAGCCGTTCGGCGCTAGCTGGCTCTCGCTTATTGGAAGCTGGAGGATAATTCTGTATCCCCTGAATCCATTGTTGGTGATCTCTTCGAGCAAGTTCTCCCTGCTTATGGAGTAGTCGACATATATGAAGCTATAGACATTTCCCAGGAAGTACTCGACCGGATGGCCGTCGTAGCCGCTGGCCGGGTAATACATAGAGTCTTTCAGCACGTCCCGGATGTCGAACTCCGCGGGGTTCTTTATCCATTCGGGCATTTCGGCCTTCGTTACTTCTTCAAACATCGGAATCACTCCCTTCGTCTGTCGAAACGCCTTTGTCCGGCGATCCGCTCTGTTCAGGTCTGTCGGCCTTGATAGCCTCGACCGGAAGCCTCATGGCCTGAATTCTGTGCAAGGGCAGAAACTCCATGAAAAGGTGCTTTGTGGCTTCTCTAATGAGAAACTGGCCGTAGTCGCCCCTGAGAATGTTGAAGACCTTTACGGGATCGTATTCGCCAGCGACTCTAAAGACTATGTGATTGCCTGAGGGCAATATCGACGCGTCTGAAGGGATGTCGGTTACCAGCCCTACGGTCGATATGTCGTCTCTTCTGTTGAAGAT
>NPIE01004098.1_pt1 | contig 21690 bp, 24 predicted proteins | sample 8637661 | NCBI WGS metagenome assembly NPIE01 (sample SAMN07420842, study PRJNA396082) | bioreactor metagenome | isolation source: sample BA12 brine-fed electro-methanogenic bioreactor BA | place: Japan: Kochi | collected 2016-12-09
GGATAGGCTCCTCGCTCCGGGTTCGCGGAGAGACTTGCAAAAGCCTGCTCGATTTGATCGAGAAGCTGCTACGAGAGCCGCTGCCCGACTTGAACCTCTACTTCCAAACCCAGCTCCAGTAGCCCTGCGAAAGGGAAAATGCTTGCTGGAGTGGCAGATACCCGTCATATGTGACACAATTTCCACAATCAGACAGGAAGAAGCGCCAATGACAGCAGGCGAGAACGAAGTTCAGATCGGCGCGCAGGGTCGCGTCGTGATTCCGGCCGCCCTGCGCAAGGCCCTGGCCCTCAAACCGGGCGATCGGCTGGTCGCGCGTCAGGTCAACGACACTCTGGTCTTCGAGCGCAGGGAGACCATCGAACGGCGCTTGCGCGATCGATTCCGGCATGTTCCGGACAGTGTCCGCCTCAGCACCGAACTGATCGCCGAACGACGCGCCGAGGCCGCACTCGAGGCAGGAGATTCGTGAGCGCAGTCCTCGACGCCTCGGCGCTGCTGGCGTACCTGCACGACGAACCGGGCGCGGAGCGGGTCTCCAGCGCGCTGGAAGGCGCGGTGGTATCGGCAGTCAACTGGTCGGAAGTACTCCAAAAGTCCCTCCGGGCAGGCGTCGACATTGCCGGCATGGCACAGGATTTCGCCGACATCGGCGTTCGCTTCGAGCCGTTCACGACCCGACAGGCTGAAACCGCCGCAACACTCTGGAATCGAACGCGAAATCAGGGACTATCGCTGGCCGACCGAGCCTGCCTTGCGCTGGCAATCGAAACCGAAAATCCGGTCCTGACCGCCGATGGCGCATGGGCACAACTCGGCCTGGACATCGAAATTCAGATCTTGCGCTGAGGGAATACCTGTCGGACCGGGATCAGGCCGGATGCAGCCCCTCTGGACAACGATTGCTTTAACGTTGGCGCATTTTATTAAACCATGCTTTAATAAAGCCTGATCAAATTAAAGATTGCTTTAGCATGAAGCGCGCCACGGGCACTTACGTCATCTCGACGACGCTGGGCGAATCGGTTCAGGCTTTCGCGCCAAATCCACTGCCACCCGCCGAACCTGCACTGGCACCGAAGGTGTACGCCGAGCTGAATCATCAGGCCGAGCTGGGGCTCGCCCGCCTGTCCGGGGTGTCGGGGCTGGTACCGTCAGTCGACTGGCTGCTGTACAGCGCCATCCGCAAGGAGGCCCTGCTCAGCTCGCAAATCGAAGGCACTCAAGCCACCTTGACCGACCTGTTCGACGAGGAAGCCGGATTCGCCGTCGGCAACACCGACGATGTCGAGGAAGTCACCAACTATCTGCGCGCCTTGCGGCTGGTCCAGGATAATCTGCGCTCCCCCAATGGGCTGCCCATCAGCGTGCGCCTGCTGTGTGAGGCTCACCGCGTCCTGCTGGATGGCGTGCGTGGTGCCGGCAAGCAGCCCGGGGAGCTGCGCCGCTCGCAGAACTGGATCGGCGGTACCCGTCCGGGCAACGCGGCTTTCGTGCCGCCACCGGCCGACCGGGTAGCAGAGCTGCTGGGCGATCTGGAGCAATTCATTCATGCCGAAGGAGACGCGCTGCCGCCGCTGGTCAGGGTTGCGCTGGCACACGCTCAATTCGAAACCATCCACCCCTTCCTCGACGGCAATGGCCGCATTGGACGTCTGTTGATCGCCGCACTGCTCGAACAATGGGGATTGCTGCCGCAACCGCTCATGTATCTCAGCGGCTACCTGAAGCAGCATCAGGCCGAGTATTACCGGCGCCTGTCGATCATCCGCACCGAGGGTGACTGGGAGTCCTGGGTCGCGTTCTTCCTCGAAGCCGTGGCAACAGCCGCGAGTGACGCCGAGCGCAGCATCATCGCGATTGCCAGCCTGATTACTGCGGATCGGCGCCGCCTGCTCGAAGCGTCCGGTGCTGGGCCGGCCTGCTACCGGCTGTTCGAACTGCTGCCCACGATGCCGCGCTTCACCATCGAGCGAGCGCGGCAAAAACTGGCAACCACCTTTCCAACCGCCACCGCCGCCGTCAAGGTGCTGGAAGACCTCGGTATCGTGATGGAAATGACTGGCCGGAAGAAGAATCGCAGTTACAGCTACCAGCCCTACGTCGAACTGCTGACGCGGTGATCAGGCGGGGATGGGCGGGAAGCAATCGTCAAAACCTCTCAGCTGCCCGGCGTTCCTGTTTTCGTCTTGCCTTTATGGCTATCCAGGGTTATCTTTCTTTATCACGTTTTCACTATACATCTCTTCCGAACGGTGAGGTCATGGATAAAATCGATAAATGGCTGACCATTGATGAGCTGGCAAGCTACATCAAGATGAGCCGGACCAAGCTTTACGGCATGGCCCAGCGCGGCGAGATCCCCGCCTCGAAGATCCGCACTCAGTGGCGCTTCGACCGGGAGGAGATCGATCAGTGGATGAAGGCGCACAGGACCGACAAAGGGGGTTTTAAGGCATGAGCGCACTGGAAATCAAACGCGACGAAAAGAAGGGAAAAATCTGGAGCCATGTGCGCAGCAAATGGCTCGTGGAAACGCCCGAAGAGACCGTTCGCCAGGAATACCTGCTGGTGCTCGTCAACGATTACGGTTTTGCCCTCGATCAGATCACCGAGGAGATGGACCTGACCGGTCGGGGCTCTGCGTCCGCCCGCGCCGATTTTATCCTCTGGCGCACCGCCCAGGACAAGGCTGATGACAACGCCCCTTTCATCATCGTTGAATGCAAATCCGATAACGTCACCATCAAGCCGCACGACTACGGTCAGGGTGAAAACTACGCCCGCATCTGCGGCGCTCCATTCTTCGTTACCCACAACTCGCGGGAAACCAAATACTGGCGGGTCAAGAAAGACAAGGTGCCCGGCTACACGGAAGAGATCGAGAACATCCCCCACGGCGACGCCTCGGACAAGGACATCGAAGAGCTGCTCTCCAAGCTCCGCGCTTTCAAGGAAAAAGAGTTCGCCGATCTGCTGCACAAGTGCCACAACATCATCCGAAACCGCGAGAAGAAAGACCCGGCCGCCGCTTTCGATGAAATCGCCAAGGCCCTGTTTATCAAGGTCTACGTCGAGCGCTCCTTGCTCACCAGGCGCAACAAGACCAACCTCTTTACCGTCGATGTGCTGAAAAGCCAGATTGCAGAGAACCCCCTTGATAATTTGTTTCAGCAAACCAAATTGGCCTATGCCGCCGACAAAATTTTCGAGGACGACGAGCGCATCAACCTTAAGCCCGCTACCGGCGAGGCCATCGTCAAAGAGCTGGAGAAATACAACCTCTCCGACACCAGCGAGGACGTAAAGGGCGTCGCCTTCGAGCGTTTCCTTGGGCGTACCTTCCGGGGCGAAATCGGTCAGTTCTTTACCCCGCGCACCATCGTCGAATTCATGGTGCACATGGTCGATCCCCAAGAAGGCGAAATTGTCTGCGACCCGGCCAGCGGCTCAGGCGGCTTTCTGATCCGCGTATTCGAGATCGTGCGGGAGAAAATCCTCGCCGATGCCGACCGTGAGTACAACGTCTTCAAGGCCGAAATCGAAAAGGACAAATCGCTTACCGACGAGCAACGGGCCAAGAAACTCCAGGATAAATTCGCCGAGGTCCAGGCGGTCATCGACCAGAAGCGCGAGGGATCTCGCCTGTGGAAGCTCTCCAATCGCTGCATCTACGGAACCGACGCCAACGACCGCATGGCACGAACGAGCAAGATGAACATGATTATGCATGGTGATGGCCATGGCGGCGTTCACCACCACGATGGTTTTCTGAATGTAAACGGAATCTTTGAGGGCCGTTTCGATATTGTTCTGACCAATCCGCCCTTTGGCGCCAATGTCGAGCCGAGCGACAAGGTTCTGGAGGCTGACATATATGTCAGCCCGGATCATCAATACCGATATAGTAGCCAGTATGGAAAAGCTTATGAACAGGCTCAAGCCCGCGTAAAGGCCGCTTTGAATAAGCCGATTGCCAGCCTGTTCGACCTACCCAAGAGCCATAAGGCCAAGATCAAGACCGAAGTGCTTTTTATCGAGCGATGTCTCGACTTGCTCACGCCCGGCGGCCGTCTCGGCATTGTCCTGCCGGAAGGCATTTTCAACAATCCATCCCTCGCCTACGTGCGCGAGTTCACCGAAGACCGCGCCTTTCTCCGCGCCGTGGTCAGCCTGCCGCAGGAGACCTTTGTCAGCTCCGGGGCAAGCGTGAAATGCTCGCTGCTCTTCCTGCAGAAATTCACCGAGGAGGAACAGCAAAAGTTTGAAGAGACCTATGCCGCCGCCAAGGCGGAGATCGAAGCCCAGTACGCCGATGAAATAAAAGCGGAGCGCGAGCGGCTGGAAAGCGCAATCGAGGCGGCCAAACAGGCCAAGGACGCAGAAAAGCGCAAGGCCCTGCAAAAGGAGCTCAACGAGTACCTGAAAGCGATGGAGATTCAGCAGATTGTCGAGACGCGGCAACTGCTCAAGGAGCGCTTCGACTACCCCATCTTCATGTACGAAGCCGAGAAGGTCGGCATATCCGCCACCGGCGAGGAGGATCAGAACGAGCTGTATCCAAACGACCGCCAGCCCGCCGATTGCGGCAAGACCTGCCTGGAATGGTATCGGGAGTTTCTCGCCGACCCGAGCGCCTTTGCCGTTGCGGGAGGAACTGAGTAATGGGCGAAGCGGCTCAAGCCAGACCACGGGCTTTTAGCATCGGTTTCAGAGGTTTGCAGACCTGGAGCGTTGCAGCTCAGTTCGCTGTTGACTGGAACTGGCCCGATGATGTCATCAAACCATTGGCCAGTATCCTTATCCGCCGAAACGAAGCCGCTCTGGAGACTCTGAAGCCGGAATCCATGGTTACTCTGCTGACCATTCGGTTTGATGGCTCGATTGAGCCGCGCGAGCCGGTCCGCATAAAGGACGTCAAAGGGCGGCTGTTTCGCGTCTACCCCGGCGATGTAGTTTTCTCAAAAATTGATGTGCGCAATGGGGCAATCGGGCTTGCTCCCGATGATATTGACTGCATGTGCGTTACCTCGGAATTTCCTGTTTATTCCGTCGATTCCCAAAAAACAGATTCGGGATACGTGAGACTGTTGTTCCGAACATTCGCATTCAAGAAACTATTAAATTCAATGATCAGCGGCGCATCGGGCCGAAAACGGATTCAGCCAACACAGCTTGAAGGGGTAAAAGTCCCCATCCCCGCGCTGCCAATTCAGCAGAAAATCGTGGCCCATTGGGAGACGGCGCAACTGGAGCGGGCAACAGCAAATACCGCTTTATCCACTTTAGTTTCGGAACTTCATTCGTGGCTCGCCAAGCAGACAAGAGGTTTCGACCAGGTGACCTGCTCCAAGGTGTTCCTCGCCGACTATCAGAACACCCGGCAATGGGATGTCAAAGCCGGTCGAGCCGCTGCGTTCATTGCGGCCAATCCCAACTTCCTCCGGCTTGGAGATTACACCGAGGAATGCACCGAAACTGTCAGGCCATGGGATGAGCCGGAAAAGGAATGGCCCATTTATGGTGTAAACAACAAGGAAGGCGTGTTTCTGAGTTCCATTCAGGTCGGAACGGAATTCAACGCGCCTTATAAGCAACTCGAAAAAGACTGGTTCTTCCACAACCCCACACGCGCCAATGTCGGTTCGCTTGGCATCGTGCCCGAGGTGCCATCGGATGCGATAACCAGTCCTGAATATCAGGTATGGCGGCTGAAAGGCGGTTTTTTGCCTGACTTTATGGCGCTTATGCTGAGAACGGACTACTTCCTTGCATTGGTGGCCTTCAACCGTGTCGGTGGCGTAAAGCAGCGTATGTACTACGCGAATCTGGCCGAAATCAGGCTTCCCGAGATTTCGATGTGCATGCAGAAAAGATTTGCGGCGCAACGGCAAGAGATTGTAGCAAGCATCAAGGCAGCAAATGAAAAGCTGGTCCGGCGGAAAGAAGAAATCGAAAAAATGATCCTCGGCACCCGCCCGGTGGAGGTGCACTGATATGTCAAGAGGCCGCCAATACATTGGTTTCGAGGGGCTATTTTCGGAAAGCGTGCTGGGCATCTTCCGCATCATCCGGGGCTTTGCCGACCTACGCGATTTGGCAGCCATCTCCGTGCCCTACAAGATGGGGTATGGCGAACAGGGTTTTCGGGTCGCCGGCCACCAGCGGATAGAATCGGCCAAGCACGCCGAGGAGATCAAGAACTACCTTGAACAGAGCGAGAACCGCTTTCTCCCGGAGGTGATCCTTTCCGTCCGTGCGCCGGTGAAACTGATAGTCAATCGGGGCGAGATCGACCCGGATGATCTGGGGTTGGGCGAGACGGTTTTCGGGGTGAAAAGCGACAATGGCGGTCTCGTGGATATCTCCCGCCGCTACTCGAGCCCAACCATGCGCATGCAACGGATGCGCGTGCGGCGCGGCGATCTGGAGCAGATCAAACAGGATAAAATCATCCGCCGCATCGACGGCAATCATCGGCTGCATCTGGCCGAACAGCTCACCGAAGACCCCAACACCCCGACCAAGTATCTTGCCCCCTTCTGCATGGTGCTGCTCGGCCCGACCGATAACGATGCCGACGACTTCGCCGAATCGTTGATCTTCCACACCATCAACAGCACCGCTTTGCCGCTGGAATCGGAACACGGCCTGCGTCTGCTGCTGGGGCAAGACCCGGCGCACGCCATGACGCCGGATAACGAGTTCGTCTACAACCCTGCGTTGCACCTCACAAGGCTCTTGGCCAACCGGCTGCAAGGTTTGCCGCCACCGGCCCGGCAACGCTTCGGCGAGCGACCATTGACGGCGCTGTGGGAGTCGGCCCGCAACCTGATCGCCATGGACGAGGCCATCGCCCAGGACCGGCAAGCTTTAACCACCTTTGCCGATGACCTGTTTGCCGCGCTTGCGGACATCGCCACCCGGTTGACCGTCAACCACCCATCACTATGCAGAACCTACGGTTTCTTCGAGCTGGCGGCGCGAGTCTGGCGGGAGGCAGTGGGGGACGACCACGAGCAAAAAGTCCGCTGGACAGTGGACTATCTCGATCGCATCGGCCATTGGCTCGGCGGCCAGGGCATCACCAACCTGCTCAATCCGCTCTCCCCGGCGGAGCAACTGCTCAAGACCTTCAAGGCGGCTCAGTCCCGTATTCCCAAACGGGTTTTCCTTGCCCGTTGGTACCCGCCACAGGATGCTCCGAATGACGCCCACAACAAGGCCAATTTACGCCTGCAACAGCTGCGGCAAACCCTGACGAATCTTCAGCAGCAACATCGCATCGGCCTGGAGCTGATTGACATGGGCACGGAAGAGGGCGGCACCTTCCCGATCCACAGCCGGATGTATGAAGCCATCGCCTCCTCGGACATCATCATCTGCGACCTGACCGGCCATCGGCCCAATGTTTACGTCGAAGCGGGCTACTCCCTGAAACATCACGAGAGCAATCGACTTATCTTCCTCTTCCAGCCAAACGATGCCGAAGACCGGGTGCCGTTCGACCTGAACACCTTCAAGTACGTGCCCATCAGCCAAGCGGCGGAGATTCCAAACCGCTTGACGCCGGAACTTGAATCGATCTTGCAAAGCGCAGGCGCGTTACTCGGGGGAGGTGGAGCATGACGAAATCAACCTACCAGCCCCCCTACACCATCACTCCCGAGATCCTGAACCGGGTCGCCGCCATCAGCGAGGCTATCGGGCGGCTGACCGTGCTCACCGATCAGGCGAGAGCCTTGCGGCTGCGGCGTATCAACCGCATCCGCACCATCCATGGCTCGCTGGCCATTGAGACTGCATCGTGAAGTCCACAACCTTACGCACAGTAGTGGTTCAGCTCGCTGTGAAGTCAGGTGGCGCCTACAACGTCAGCGCCACGAGGATGAAGGACATCAAGGTGCTGGTGCCTCCCCTGGCCGCGCAGCAGAAATTCGTCGCCAAGGTCGAGACTCTGGAAAAACAAATCGCCGCGACCCAGACTGTTCTCGACGCCGCCGCTGCGGCAGAGAGGCGGTAATGGAGAGAGCTATCCGTGAGGACGGCATGAGCGAGCAACGCAGCGAAAAAACACAACCCACCTGCTGGATCATCGCCGGTCCCAACGGTGCGGGTAAAACCACCTTCGCGCTGGAGTACCTGCCCGAGTTGGCGGGCTGCACTCGTTTCATCAATGCGGATTTGATCGCTGCCGGGCTCTCGCCGCTGGCGCCGGAGCGGGAACTTATAGCCGCCAGCCGTCTCTTTCTGCGCGAGATCGAGGAGCATATCGCCGAGCGCGAGAATTTCGCATTTGAAACCACCCTGGCGGGCAGAACCTACCTGCGCCTGCTTGAACGATTGCGAGCCAACGACTGGCGGCTGGAACTGATCTATCTGGCCCTGCCGAGTGTTGAAATGTCGAAACTGCGCGTGGCCGAACGGGTCGCTCACGGCGGGCACAACATCCCGGTGGCGGATATCGAGCGGCGCTTTCCGCGCAGTCTGCGAAATCTTCTGAACGACTTCAGTCATCGCGTCGATAGCTGCACCTGCCTCATGAACGACGGGGAAAGCCCGGTGCTGGTCTTCGAACAGCGCGGCAGCAACCGCGATATCGTTCATGACGACTACTATCAGCTTTTGCTTGAGGAAGCCAAACGATGAACACCAAGCGAAAAAGCACCCCTTCCCCGGAAGGGCAACGGCAGTTGGAAACTCTGCGTCAGGCCGTCGGCAAGACACTGGAAAAGAAACGGCGACTGGGCCAATATGCCGTGACCTGGAAGGACGGCAAACCCGTCGTTCAGGGCGAGGATGCACCGGGTGCGAACGAAAACGCCCATTGAAGGGTCAGCTCATGAGCACCTACCAGCCGCCCTACACCATCACCCCCGAGATCCTGAACCGGGTCGCCGCNNCGTGCTCACCGATCAGGCGAGAGCCTTGCGGCTGCGGCGTATCAACCGCATCCGCACCATCCATGGCTCGCTGGCCATCGAAGGCAACACCCTGAGCGAGGCCCAGATTACCGCGATTCTGGACGGCAAACGGGTCATCGCTCCACCCCGCGAGGTGCAGGAGGTAAAGAACGCTCTGGCCGCCTATGAACACTTCGATAGCTGGAAGCCAGAGTCCGAAAAAGATCTGTTGGAAGCGCACCAGATTCTGATGTCCGGCCTGATCGACGAGGCGGGGCTGTATCGGCATGGCGGCGTGGGCGTGATGGCGGGAGGCGAAGTGATCCACATGGCCCCGCCTGCCGACCGGGTGCCGCATCTGATGAATGACCTGTTCGCCTGGCTGGCCGCTACCGATGCCCATACGCTCATCGCCAGCTCGGTTTTCCACTACGAGTTCGAGTTCATCCACCCCTTCGCCGATGGCAACGGCCGCATAGGGCGGCTGTGGCAGAGCCTGATTCTGGCCCACTGGAATCCCCTGCTCGCTGACATCCCGGTGGAAAGCCTGGTCTTCGAGCACCAGAACGAGTATTACCAGGCAATTCAGGAAAGCACCCAAAAGACCGATTCCGCTCCGTTCATCGCCTTCATGCTGCGGATGATTCTGGATACGGTGAACAGCTCGACCCCGGAAGTTACCCCGGAAGTTCGACTGCTGCGGGTTCTTGCCGGAGAGATGACCCGGCGACAGCTCAAAGCGGCGCTCGGGCTGAAAGACGATGAACATTTCCGCAAGGCCTATCTGCTCCCGGCTCTGGAGGCCGGTCTGATTGAAATGACCATCCCCGACAAGCCGCGTAGCAGCAAGCAGAAATATCGCTTGACCAACAAGGGCCGTCAGGTGATGGCGTAATACGGCGGTGGCTAGCTTGCAACAAAGATCCACCTCCCGGCCCATCCTGGTCTTGATGCGAGCCAGACCAGTTCAGAAGACACAGTTACTCCGGTAGATCGTTCAGCGCGTAGCTGGTGCTGCATCCTCCGGCATCCGACTTCCGCAGCACGCCCCGCGCCAGCCGATCGTTAAGGTCGCGCAGGTCGGTGTCCGGCGGGCACCTGGCGATGACTGCCCACTTGCTGCGGCGATAAGCCTCTGCATTCGCCGCAAGCCGCGCGAGAGCGAATCGACCACGACATCGGGCACTTCAAGGCCGGTCCGGCACTACCGCGGCTATACTCACCACCTGCGCAGTGGAACGTTCACCCATGCCCGTCAACGGCCGGGGGCCCTGGCGCGCTCAGGCGCGCGCTTCCGATCCACTCAGCATCTTCACAGCCCACCAACGAGATCCCTGATGACCCAAGCAGAAACACTCGAAGCCAACACCCTGTTCATTGAAGTCTCCGGTGCGGGACTGCCCGAGGTCGATGGCCTGTACGTCCCCTCGACAGCACCGCCGGCCAAGTCGGAGTCGGGAACCGTATCGAGTCCCGGCTTCTGGAACGGCAGGCCGGCCTGGGACAGGGCCGATGGCCGCGCGGCCAGAAACCCCACCATTTCCTATTCCAACAGCTACAAGGCGTGGCGGATTGCGCGGCTGGATGGGCATCTTGCCTACGAAATCACCTGCGACGATGCCTTGCCGCCCACCGACCGGCCGTGGAACGTCTACAAGATGGGCGTCGCCCCGGCACCCCGGGTGACGCTGCACCACTGCGACCCGCGACAGCCCTGCCCCACGCCCAACATCGTCTTCATTCTCGGTGGCCCCGGCGCCGGCAAGGGCACCATGTGCGAGCTGGCCGAGATTCAACTGGGATGGACACACCTGTCCACCGGCGATCTGCTGCGCGCCGAACTGAAGGCCGGTGGCCCGACCACCGCGCTGATCAAGCAATATGTCGACGCCGGCACGCTGGTACCCGACGAAATCGTGGTCGGCCTGCTCAAGAATGCGATTGAAAAAACCATTCGTAGCACCGGCAATCTCAATTTCCTGATCGATGGCTTCCCGCGCTCCTTTGGCAACATGGATGCCTGGTATGCGGTGTTCGGCCGAGACACCGAACTGCCGAAGATGATCTACTTCGAATGCCCGCTCGAGGTGCTCACCCAACGCATTCTCGGCCGCGCCCAGTACTCGGGCCGCAGCGACGACAATGTGCAGAGCATGAAAGTGCGCTTTGAAACCTTCAAGGCCGAAACCCTGCCCATCGTCGAGCACTTCAAGAGCCAGGGCAAGTGCGTCGAGATCGACACCAGCCAGGACCGGCCGACCGTCTATCAGGAGGTGCGCACGCAACTGGCCGAGCACACCGACAGCCAGCGCCTGGAACTGTCGCTCAGCGAACACGCGGAAATCCTGCTGGGCTTGCGGCCCTATCCGAAACAGGCCTGAGCCCGGTAACAATGCACGCTCAGCAGGCTTGCCTCACACTCTCGCCACCAGGAGCGATATGGAAAGCATCTATTACGTCCTCTGCTGGGCCTGTCACCGCCGCTGCAAGCATTGCTACGAGGCGCGCTTCCGGCCGTATGTGCGCGGCGCACTGCGCGAGGTGGTGGACGAGGCGCGCATCACCTTTCCGAAAGTCATCGACAGCCTGCCCGAAGAGCTTGGCTATCTCGATCTGAACGCGCCGTCGGAGACCGCGCCGGGCGGTTATGCGCGGCGCGCCGGCCGGATCATTCTCGCTGGCGGCGAGGTTCTGGTCGATCCGGTGCGCGAGGAAGTGCTGTACCCGGCGCTGGAAGCCCTGCGCGACAAATACGCGCCGCAGGGCGTGCGGCTGATCGTGCAGACCACCGGCGATCTGGTTACCGAGCAGATCGTGGACGAGCTGCTGGCGCGTGGGGTCTGGATGATCTCCTGTGCCGGGATGGACGATTTCCACGTCGGCCTGGAGGGCGACAAGCGGCTGCCGCTGATCGACCGGCTGCGCGCCCTGTTCGAAGCTGCCGGAATGCGCGACAGCGCGCTGGCCCCGACCAGCCGCAACTGGGCCGATCAGAGCCACGATCCGCCGGTCTATTCCATGTTCGGCGCCACCGAAGACGCCTGGGTCGGAAAGATCTGGCCGCGCGGGCGGGCCTGGGAAAACTCGCTGTCGAAGGCCGATATCACCGACAATTTCTGCAATGCCTGGTCGGGCGGTCTGGGCTTTCTCAATCGCGGCTACTCCGGCTCGGAGGTTTCGATCGATCCGAATGGCGACGTGTTTCCCTGCTGCCTCAAGACCGCCGCTCCATTGGGCAATCTGTGCGAGGAGCGGCTCGACGATATCCTCGACAGCCTGGTCGGACATCCGGCGCTGGAGGCCATTTCGATTGGCCACCCGGAGCGCATGGGCATGGCTCAGGGCTGGGACCTGGACCGGTTTTACGAGGAATCACGCACCACCCGCCCGGATGGGCAGCCGTATCGGAATCTCTGTATCGGCTGCGATCGCTATTTCGAGAAAGTGCCGGGACCGCAGCTGGCGCGCCTGCGCGCCGAGCGGCTGGCGGCAAAGCGGGCAGCGGAATGCACGTGAGCATGACTGTGGGCCTGACGATTTACCATGCTTGGACGCTGATCGGAAACAAGATCGGAAACACCCTGACATGATCCGAAAGATGCTGATAGCGCTCGCTGCGCTGGTGCTGGCCGCGCCGCTCCATGCGCAGACTCTGACTCCCGACCCGAAGGACTGGGCGGCGATCACCGAAGCGGCCCGCGGCCAGACGGTCTATTGGCACGCCTGGGGCGGCTCGACTTCGTCCAACGATTACATCGCCTGGGCGGCCGATCAGGTGAATCGGCGCCATGGCGTCCGAGTCGAGCATGTCAAACTCCAGGATACCGCCGATGCCGTCAGCCGCGTGATCGCCGAAAAATCGGCCGGCAAGAACAGCGGCGGCGCGGTCGATCTGATCTGGATCAACGGCGAGAACTTCGCCGCGATGAAGGACCAGGAGCTGCTGTTCGGGCCGTGGGCCGAGGACCTGCCCAACTGGCAGTACGTGGATGTCGAGGGCAAGCCTGCGCTGAGCTCGGACTTCACCGTGCCGACCGAGGGTCTGGAGGCGCCCTGGGGCATGGCGCAGATCGTGTTCTATTACGACAGCGCGCGCCTGGCCGACCCGCCCCGCTCGATGGCCGCGCTGCTCGACTGGGCGCGGGACCACCCGGGCCGCTTCACCTACCCGCAGCCACCGGATTTCCTCGGCTCCACCTTCCTCAAGCAGGCGGTGATCGAACTGGCCCCCGATCCGTCGCTGCTGACCGAGCCGGTGAGCGAAGAGAATTATCCACAGGCCAGCGCACCGCTGTGGGAGTATCTCGACCAGCTCACACCCGTGCTCTGGCGCGCCGGTGCGGCGTATCCGCAATCCGGGCCGCGGCTGGTCCAGCTCATGGCCGATGCCGAGATCGATCTGGCGTTCAGCTTCAACCCCAATGAGGCCGCCAACGCGATCACCAATTGCGAGCTGCCGGAGACGGTCCGCACTTATGTGCTCGACGGCGGCACCATCGGCAATGCCAGTTTCGTTGCAATCCCCTACAACGCCAATGCCAGGGAAGGCGCGATGGTGCTGGCCAATTTCCTGCTCTCGCCCGAGGCCCAGGCGCACAAGGCCGACCCGGCGGTCTGGGGCAGCGCCACGGTGCTGGCGCTGGACAAGCTCACGGCCGAGGACCGCGCGCGCTTCGAGGCCATTGAAACCGGCCCGGCAACGCTCTCACCCGAGCAATTGGGCCGAGCCCTGCCCGAGCCGCACCCGTCCTGGATGGTGCGGCTGGAACAGGACTGGATCAGGCGCTACGGCGTCGGCCAGTAAAACCAGGTGGGCCGCGTCGCTATCCCCCCGCCACGATCCCGCCACGCGTGGCGCGCACGCGTGCTGCCGTGGGCGCCGCTGCTGACGCTGGCGGTCATGCTTGGCCCGGTGCTGGCGGGACTCGCCGGCACGCTTGCGCCCGCGTTCGGCTACCTGCCGGCACTCGGCGGCACCAGCCTGAGCCTTGCGGCCTTCGACGCACTTTTCGCCTGGCCCGGCCTGCCGAAAGCGATCGTGCTCAGCCTCGGCGTGGGCTTTGCCGCAACGGCGATTTCGCTGCTCATCGTGGTCTTGATCTGCGCCGGATGGGCCGGCACCCGCAGCTTCGGTGCGGTCGAACGGCTGCTCTCGCCGCTGCTGTCGGTGCCGCATGCGGCCGCGGCCTTCGGCCTGGCCTTTCTGATTGCGCCCTCGGGTTGGATCGCGCGCGGGGTATCGCCCTGGCTCACCGGCTGGGAGCGTCCACCGGACCTGTTGATCCTGCAGGATCCCGCCGGCTTGAGCCTGATCTTCGGCCTGGTCACCAAGGAGGTGCCATTTCTGCTGCTGATGATGCTGGCCGCGCTCCCGCAGACGCGTCCGCGCCAGAGTCTGCGGCTGGCCCAGTCACTCGGCTACGCGCGGGTCGGCGGCTGGCTCAAGGTCATCTTTCCGCGGGTCTACCGCCAGATCCGCCTGCCGGTCTACGCCGTGCTGGCGTTCTCGATGTCGGTGGTGGACGTGGCGATCATCCTCGGCCCCAACACACCGCCCACGCTTGCAGTGCAGGTGGTGCGCTGGATGAGCGATCCGGAGCTCGCCTTGCGCTTTCAGGCAGCAGCGGGTGCAGTGCTGCAACTGGCGCTGGTGCTGGCGGGCTTGGGGCTATGGCGGCTGATGGAACGCGTGGTCGCTTGTGTCGGTCGGGCATGGATTGAACGTGGCAGACGCGGGCGATCCGGACTCGATCAGGCAGTGCGACTGGGAGCACTGCTGATCGGCGCGCTGACGGCGCTGGCGGTGTTCGCCGGGCTGGCCGGACAGCTGATCTGGTCGGTCGCCGGGCTGTGGCAGTTTCCCGATCTGCTGCCCGAGGCGTTCACATGGCGCAACTGGCAGCGCCACGGACTCGGGCTGCTTGGGCCCGGCGCCGAGACACTGATTATCGCCGCGGCAGCCACCGCGCTGGCGCTGATATTGACGCTGGCAAGCCTCGAGGCCGAGCATCGCCACGGTCTGCGCCCAACCACCCGCGCACTGTGGCTGTTGTACCTGCCGCTGATCGTGCCGCAAGTCGCGTTCCTTATGGGCTTCCAGACGCTCTCCATCGCCACCGGGGTGGACGGCGGGCGCGCGGCGGTGGTGCTGGCGCATCTGGTGTTCGTGCTGCCGTACGTGTTCCTGTCGCTGTCCGATCCGTGGCGGGCCTGGGATACACATCAGGATACCGTCGCCCGGGCGCTGGGAGCGACGCCCACACGGGTGCTGTGGCAGGTCCGTCTGCCGATGCTGTTGCGCCCGGTGCTGGTGGCCGCGGCGGTCGGGTTTGCGGTCTCGGTGGGACAATACCTGCCGACCCTGCTGGTCGGTGCAGGCCGGGTACCGACGCTGACCACCGAGGCGGTCGCGCTGGCTTCGGGGGGTGACCGGCGCGCGATTGGGGTCTACTCACTGGCGCAGACGGCCGCGGCGTTTATGCTGTTCGCGCTGGCGGTCCTGCTGCCGCGGATCGTCTGGCACAACAGGAAAGGAATGCGCGATGGCTGAACAAGCCGGGCTACGGCTCGAAAACCTGACGATCTCGCTTGGCACAGACCGGTTGATCGCGCTGCATCGCATGATCGAACCCGGCCATGTGCTGACCGTGATGGGTCCTTCAGGCTCGGGCAAGTCCACGCTGCTGGCCGCGATCACCGGCACGCTCGATCCGGTCTTCAGCATGACCGGGCGCATTCGTCTCGATGGCCGGGACCTCGCCGGACTGCGAACCGAGGCGCGGCGAATCGGCATCCTGTTTCAGGACGAATACCTGTTTCCGCATCTGTCCGTCGGCGCCAATCTCGCCTTCGGCCTCAAGCCCGAAGTGCGCGGCCGCGCCGCACGCCGCGCACGAATCGAGGCGGCGCTGGCCGAGGTCGAACTCGCAGGCTTTGCCGAACGTGATCCGGCCACGCTCTCGGGCGGACAGCGGGCTCGGGTAGCACTGCAACGAATGCTGCTGTCGGAGCCGCGCGCGCTGCTGCTTGATGAGGCCTTCTCCAGGCTCGACACCGAACTGCGCGCTCAGGTGCGCGCGATGGTCTTCGACACCGCCCGCCGCCGCGCCCTGCCGGTACTGCAAGTCACCCACGACCAAACGGATGCCGAAGCCGCGGGCGGCGAGACAATTACGCTGGGCGACTGAATCCCATGACGGGTCGGCACTGCAGATCAGTCCAGTTCAGCCCAGCTCGGCTCAGAGGTGGCCTTCCAGGCGCATGGTGCGGAGCCGGTTTTCGGCCAGGCGGGAGTAATTCGAGCCCGGGTGGTCGGCGATGACTTGCTCCAGTGCCGCCCGGGCGCGTTCCCAGCGACCGAGCTCGTAATGGCTGAAACCGGTCTTGAGCAAGGCATCGGGCTGCTTGCCGCTGCCGGGGTAGGTCTCAAGCAGACGCTGGAACTGGGCCAGCGCGGTTTCGAAATCGCGCGTGACGTAGTAGGCCTCGCCCAGCCAGTACAAGGCGTTCGGCGCGTAACTGGAATCGGGGTAGTCGATCAGGAAGCGATCGAAACCTTCGGCGGCGTCGGCATAGCGGGTTTCACGCAGCGCCAGAAAGGCCTGATCGTAAGCCTGACGCTCGGCCTCACTGGGCTCGCGCAAGGCGCGCACGCCGCTGTCGCCCGGATCAGCCAGGGTCACGATCTCCGGTGCCTGCTCGATTGGCGCGCGGACTTCAGGTGCCTCGATCGCAAGCGGGCGCGGCACTTCGGCCTGTAGCGGCGCCGGGGTCACCGCTGCGGCCGCCGGATCGGTCATCGACCCGCTTGCGGGTCGAGGCGGTGCCGGGGTGACCACTGATGCGCTACCAGCCGCCGCCGCACCGATGCGGGAATCCAGATCCAGGTACTGGTCACGCTGCCGGCGGCGCAGGTTTTCAAGTTCCTGGCCTTGTGCCTCGACCAGGCCGCGCAGCTCGCGCACTTCCTCGCGCATCTGCTGCAGCTCGACAATCATGCGCGAAGCCATGCCGCCGTCATCCTGCGCGCCGACAGGCGCTGCCTGCGCGGCTACGAGCACCGCGCAGGCCACGATCATCCGATTGCGCTGTCTGGCATTCATCATCCGGCTCACTTCGCGGTGTAGACGATCTCGACGCGCCGGTTGCGTTCCCAGCAGGCTTCGCTGCTTTGGCGGCACACCGGGCGTTCTTCACCGAAGCTCACGACTTCGACCTGGCCGGACGAAGCACCTTCGGCGCGTATCAGGTCCAGTACCGAGTTGCCACGGCGCTCGCCCAGGCCCAGGTTGTATTCACGCGAGCCCCGCTCATCGGCGTGACCTTCCAGCACCATCCGGGCACTGGGGTTGGCGCGAACATAGGCCGCATGGGCGCGAATGATCGGCAGGTATTCCGGGCGCACGTCGGAGCGATCGAACTCGAAGTAGATCTCGCGCTGACTGAGCACGCTGTCGGGGTTGTCGAGATTGCGCGAATCGGCAAAGTTGGCCGGATTGACGCGATCGATCTCGACCGGCACGCTGGTCGAGTCGTCCGGACGGTCGCCCGGAATCGGCTCGGATGGCGTATCAACGACAGGCTTCGAAGCACAGGCTGCAAGCACGGCGAGCGTGACGAGCATGAACAGGGCTTTAGGCAGGATTCTGAGCGGATTTGTGAGCGCGAGATTCATGTTTCCTCCAGGAAAACGGAACTTGTTGTGTGGGTTTGATTGATCGTCATCTTTTCATCCTGCCCCGGCATCGGTGCAGGTCAACGCAGCAGAGGCGACCAGGCCGGTTCGCGCACGTCGCCATCGGCCACGATCAGTCGCTGTCGAAAGCGACCATCGATGGAAACCGCTGCCAGCACGCCGAGTTCGCCTTCCCGCGTCGCATACAGCAGCATCTGGCCGTTGGGCGCAAAGCTGGGCGATTCATCCATCGGGCCACTGGATAATACACGCAATCGCGCCGATTCGCGATCGAGCACGGCGATCCGGAAGTCTGACTGGCCGCCATGCACCATCGCCAGCAGGCCGCGATACGGATCGACCGAGACCCGCGAGTTGTAGCGTCCTTCCATGCTGACTCGCTCGACCCCCGATCCGTCGCGGGCAACGCGATAGATCTGCGGCCTGCCGGCGCGATCGGAGGTGAACAGGATCTCGCGACCATCGCGCGAGAACGCCGGTTCGGTATTGATCGACCAGTGGTTGGTGACCTGGCTCAGCCGTCCGGTCTCGAAGTCGTGGATCCAGATCTCCGGCGTACCGCTGCGCGACAGGCCCATTGCCAGATAGCGCCCGTCGGGAGAAAACGCCGGCGCGCCATTGATGCCGCGTTCGGCCGCGATGATCTCGCGCTGGCCGGTATAGATGTCCTGCACCACGACGTTGGAGCGACCGGTGGCAAACGAGACATAGGCCAGCCGCTGCGCATCCGGTGCCCAACTCGGCGACAGGATCGGCTCGCTGTGACGCACGATGGTTTGCGGATCGTGGCCGTCAGAGTCTGCCACGATCAGCTCGAAGCGCTCGTCCGGCGTGCCGGCGCCGGTCACCTGGACATAGGCGATCCGGCTGGCGAAAGCGCCGGGTGTGCCGGTCAGTTCCTGATAGATCGCATCGGCGATCTGGTGGGCGCGCAGGCGGAACACACCGGGGCCGGCCGCAATCGCGCGCGAGAACAGGGTGCGCCCGGAGTGGACCGCGACCAGGTGATACTCGATCTCGCCCTCGAGGCCGTCACCGATCGGCACCCAGCGCCCCATCGCGACATAGTCGACCTTGAGCAGCCGCCAGGTACCGAACTGGACCTCGGACGGGCGCGTCGGCCGGTCGATCATGTCAGCGGCCGGCAACGGGTCGAACAGGCCGCTGCGGCGCAGGTCGCTGGCGATGATTTCGTGCAGCGGCGTTTCGGGCGCCAGCGCAGCACCGCCGAAGTCGAACGGCACCACCGCTACCGGCAGCGCGCCCTCGACGCCGTCGACGATCTCGATCTGCAGCTGCGCTTGTGCCTGTGCCGCCAGCAGTAAAAGGCTAATCGCCGTCGTAGCTGAAAGTGAAATCGATTTCCCGTTCAAAAACATCTTCATAACCTCGGTAAGGGAGAGTAGCGGTGCGCTCGACCGCGGCCAGGATCGAGCGCCGGGTCGCCTCGTCGGCATTGCAGGAGCCGGCAATGGCCTGGTCGATGATCTCACCGCCCGGAATCTGCACCACCCGGACCGTGCAGCGCACGCCGGGCCGCGTGGTCGGCGGTCGGATCCAGTTGCGCCGGACCAGTTCCTGGATCGTACTGACATATTCATCGCGCAGCGTCGCGCGCCGCTCGCTTTGAGCCGCTTGCTGCTGCGCCAACCTCAGGCGCTCGGCCTCGGCTGCAGCTTCGGCCTCGCGCCGCTCGGCCTCGCGGCGTTCGGCCAGCTCGGCCATGCGCCGCTCCTGCTGCTGGCGCTCGGCCTCGGCCTGCTGACGCTGACGGCGCAGCTCTTCGAGCTCGCGCATGCGCTCTTGTTCGGCATCGCGTCGGGCCTGCTCGGCCTGGCGCCGGGCCTCGACTTCACGCGCGGCGGCACGCTCGCGTTCCAGCTGCTGTTGCCGCTGTTGCTCCAGGGCTGCAGCACGGTCGCGTTCTGCACGCTCGCGCTGCTGCTGTGCTGCAAGCGCCTGCTGGCGCGCCTGCTCCTCGCGTTGGGCCTGCTCAAGTCGCTCGCGGGCGGCCTGCTCCTGGCGTTCGGCTTCCTGTTCGCGACGTTGCTGTTCCTGTTCGTTCCGCGCGGCCTCGATGCGCGGCGCAGTATCGACCAGCATGAACGCGGCCACCGGCGGCGGCTTGCGCGGCTGCCAGTCGAGGCTGCCCAGCCACAGCATGCCGAAGCCGGCCAGATGGACCAATACGGCCAGAGCCAGCGCCGCGACAGTCTCTCGCAGCCCTTGCCAACGGTCCGGACGGCGGGGAGCGCGTCTCCTGTTCACTGTTCAGGCGGGTCTCCCATGAACCCGATCGCGGCCACACCGGCCTGCTGCAACAGCACCATGGTTTCATAGATGTTGCCGTACGCCGTGGCCTGATCACCGGCGATCAGCACCTGGACCTCCGGATTGCGACCCACGATCACGGATACCTGCTCGACCAGGGTCTGGCCGTCGACCAGCTGCGGCGCATCACCGGTGTTCAGGTACAGATCACCGTTGGCGCGCACCTCGACCATCAGCGGGTCGCCCGGATCGTCGAGCGTCTCGGCACTGCCCTGCGGCAGTTCGACTTCGACCCCGAGATTGAGCAAGGGGGCCGTGACCATGAAGATGATCAGCAGTACCAGCATCACGTCGATATAGGGCACGACGTTGATTTCGGCCATGGCGCGCCGGCGCCGGCGGATCGGAGCATCGGCCTGCATCGCTCAGCGCTCCTGCAGGCGGCGTGCCTGGCGATAGAGGATGCCGGCGAACTCTTCCTTGAAGTTGTCCATCCGCACTTCCAGACGGTAGACTTGGTTGGAGTAGCGGTTGTAGGCGATCACGGCCGGGATGGCGGCCACCAGCCCCATCGCGGTGGCGATCAGCGCTTCGGCAATCCCGGGCGCGACCATGGCGATGGTCGCCTGCTGCACGCCGGCGAGTGCGAAAAAGGCATGCATGATCCCCCAGACCGTACCGAACAGGCCGACATACGGGCTGGTCGAGCCGACCGTGGCGAGAAAATTCAGACCGTGTTCAAGCCGGTCGACCTCACGCGTCAGCGCCACTCGCATCGCGCGCTGGGCACCGCCGGCCAGCGTATCGGCATTGATACGCTGGTCCTCACGCAGCCGCGAAAACTCCTCGAAGCCGGCGTCGAACAGCAATTCATGCCCTTCGAGCTGCTTGTTCTCAGCCTTGAGCCGCTCGTGCAGTTGTGCCAGATCCGCGCCCGACCAGAACCGCTCCTCGAACTCGCGAATCCGCTTGTCGACGCGTGACAGCACACCGCGACGCGAGAAGATGATGACCCAGCAGGCCAGCGAAGCCAGCAGCAGGATCGCCATCACCAGTTGCACCACCAGGGTGGCCTCGGCGATCAGGCTCCAGACATTCATGTCATTGCTCATTCGTTTTCCATCCCGATCGATTCCATTCGATTCTTTTCTGCCGGCATCCCGGCCCCAGCACCCGACTCAGCGGCCCGATGCCGCCGCCTCGAGGATGGCTGTTCGCACCGCCTGCGGCATCCTGGCCGGCACGAACTGATCGGCATCGATGCAGGCCGCCCGGACGCACGCTGTCAGCAGGCATTCGCCGTCTCGCACGATGGTCTGCTCGAAATCCACCCGTGAATGGCCGCAGTGTTGGACGCATACATCGACCCGGAGTTCATCTTCAAGCCGAGCCGGCCGTCGGAAATCGACCTCGACCCGGGTGACGACAAAGATCAGGCCGTGCTGTTCGCGCAGTCGAAGCTGGTCGACGCCGATCGCGCTCAGCCAGTCCGAACGCGCGCGCTCGAGAAAATTCAGGTAGCGCGCGTGGTAGACCACGCCACCTGCATCGGTGTGTTCCCAATAAACCCGGTAACAAAAACTGCTGCTCATGTCGACGATTCAGCTCGCATCAATCGGCATGGCGATGCCGGAAGCGACCCTGATCGAATTTCGCGCGGTCGAGCTCGGCTTCATTCAGCGTTCTCCCTCGCCTTCGAACAGGTCCGGATTATCAGGCCGAGCCGGGGCTTTCAGCCCGAGATGCTGCCAGGTCCGTCGGGTCGCCATCCGGCCGCGCGCGGTGCGGATCAGGAAGCCCTGCTGGATCAGGTAGGGCTCG
>NPIE01019514.1_pt1 | contig 21676 bp, 19 predicted proteins | sample 8637661 | NCBI WGS metagenome assembly NPIE01 (sample SAMN07420842, study PRJNA396082) | bioreactor metagenome | isolation source: sample BA12 brine-fed electro-methanogenic bioreactor BA | place: Japan: Kochi | collected 2016-12-09
CCAGTCGTTCTCGATGATCCAGCGTCGTATTTCGCTTTCGCCCGAGCCTGCTCCGCCGGTGAACAGGGGCGAACCGTTGAAGACGATGGCGAGGCGCGTGCCGCCTTCCTTGGGCGGCTTCATCTTGCTGATCATGTGCAGCAGGAACAGGAGCGACCCGTCATTGATGCGGGGCAGCCCGGCGCCGAATCTGCCGCCGAAGCCCTGCTCCTCGTGTTCACGCCTGACCACGGCTTCCTCCGGTTTCCATTCGACGCCGAAGGGGGGATTGGCGAGCATGTAGTCGAAGTACTTTCCGGCGAAATGGTCGTCGGTGAAACTGTCGCCAAAGGCGATATGGTCAATGTTCTGGCCCTTAATCATCATGTCCGACCCGCAGATGGCAAAGGACTGGCTATTATAGTCCTGGCCGAAGACTTCGAGGCGTGCATCGGGGTTCAGCTCGCGCAGGTATTCTTCGGATACGGACAACATGCCGCCGGTGCCGCTGGTGGGGTCGAACAGGGTCTTCACAATGCCCTTTGTGGTGAGCATATCTTCATCGGGATCGAAAATGAGGTTCACCATGAGGCGGATGACTTCGCGGGGCGTGAAATGGTCCCCGGCCTCTTCGTTGGATGCTTCGTTGAACTTCCGGATGAGTTCCTCGAAGATGTAGCCCATTTCAATGTTCGAGACCGTGTCCGGGTGCAGGTCAATCTCGCAGAACTTCGAGACCACCAGATACAGGCGGTCGGCCTTTTCCAGTTTCGCTATCTGTTCCTCGAAGGCGAAGTGTTCGATGATGTCCAGGGCACGCGCCGAAAAGCCCTTGATGTAGTTGACCAGGTTGGCGGCGATATTATCCGGATCGCCCTTGAGTTTATCGAAGGTATACAGGCTGGTGTTGTAGAAGTCGCGGCCCGCGGCCCGTTTCAACTTGGCCTCGAGCACCCCCGCGCCCTTGTCGCCCCACTTTTCCACGGTCTGGAGCACCTTGTCCTTGGTTGGTTCCAACACGCAATCCAACCGCCGCAGCACCGTCATGGGCAGCATGACATCCTTGTACTGGTTGGGCCGGTATGGCCCGCGCAGCAGGTCCGCCACAGACCAGATAAAAGTGACTTTCTCACCAAAATTATTCATCAAGGTTGCCTCTCCTGGTGCATTGACCGCCCCATACGCCCAGCGGCATGAATGAGCGTACCTGTTCCGTATCCTTTTAGAATAATATCATGCCGACAGGAACAAGACCAATCCGGCATCAACCCAAGGTTATTGATGCGCCAAACAATACCCGTATTGGTATGATTCAACTGCCGCAAAAAGAAACGCATATTTCACGTCATCTCAGGCGCTTTGCTTGCCCGCTGACTTCGACGTGTACATGCACGCTGTCAGCCAGCGACACGCAGGCGGCAAAGGCAACGCGGAACCCACTGTCGGCATCGTTGCCGAGCGTGGGTTCCGCGTATAAGTAAGGATGCGTATCGCGGACACCCGATCTTGAGCGCCTCAGGCGTCACGCGATTATTATGTTCAACAGGCTTGCTGGAAAATCGCCGTAAGGGCGGTCACCTTGCCGATGCTGCGCATGCACTCGCGAGTGTATGGTAACGTGCCCGGCAACAAAGGAAAAATAATGGGCATCAGGCCGGAATACCCCGTTCGTACTCTGGATAATCCAACCGTTCTCAAATCAGGTGATGAACCCCGCAAGGATGCCAAAGATGCTGGCAACCAGACCATTAACAAAATGGTCGCCTTGCTCAATATAGCGCTGGAATTCCACATGACCGTCCATAAACAGCACGTTGGAACCGCCCGGCACATGATTAAACGAGGTTAAGGTCGTGGCAAACTGGTCTAACATTATCGGCAACGTGCTTTGCGCCTGGGCACTGGCTGCGGGATTGTTGATGTCCGTAATCATAAAGCGCTCAATACCTTCGCGCAGACGATAAATCGTGTTGCTGTTGCCATTGCCCACGCCCAGATTGGCAAAGGAGGTGTCTGAAAGATCGATATCGCTATCCATCGCCCGGGAAAGCGCTGCCGGATTTGGACTTACAACATGCGGAGCGGCGGTGACCATCATGCGCTCGACCAATGCCACTAACTGCGTGGGGCCGTCAGACGGCACAGAACCCTCGGGAGGATAGCCGACCATGGTCATCATTTGGACGATGGCGTCCGTCGGCGCCGTTAAATCAGCGGACCATTGGTCCGCGACCCATCCCATGTAAACGTAACTGATGTCAATCAGACTCGCGCAGGCGGCTTGAGGGCCGACTTTACTGTACCCAAAACAAATGTTGCCGTCGGGGTCCCGAATAAGGTCCTGATACGATCCCGCCTCTGCGTCGGAAGGACACACCGCGATGTTCGGGTCCGTTAAATACTCGGGATACACCGCAAAGGTATTGGGGCCAATGTCGAAGACGATCACGGAGGGATCGATGGACCAGTCTTCGCGGTAATAAGGGAAGCCGCCCACCTGTATGGTAGGATATTTCTCGCCTGGAGACTCGTTCGCATACATCTTAAAGACAAGCCCCCACTGCTTCAAGTTGTTCTGACAGCTCGACCGCCGCGCCGCCTCGCGCGCACGCGCAAGCGCCGGCAGCAGAATGGCCGCCAGAATGCCGATGATGGCGATGACCACAAGCAATTCGATAAGTGTAAATCCTTTGCGATTCATTCCTAACACTCCTTCTTTTGGCAACCCGAAACGGTGTCGCGGCCTATTACAACCCTTTCTTGACAGACATCCATCAAGAGGGTGCTCACACACTTCACACTTTCTTTTACCAACTGGCATCCTGTGCGACAGACTTACGGTACTGGCGCCGTGGGCCTCGATAGCCACTTGCAACACACCAGAATCTAAATACCGTTCATAAAATAAGTATAGGGCGTGAAATAAACGAAAGTCAACGTTTTTTTCTTTTGCCAATACGCATGTTAAGAGTGTTTCCCCCTGCGGCATAATGCTGGTTGCCGCGTTGGAGGTGGTACAGACACGGTTATGAGCTGCCAGAGACTTGTCCTGACAGAGGCGTAACCCTTACCGGGCACGTGCGTTGCATGCTGGCGGCAACACTTGCGCTCACTGTCCGTCATTGATTATAGTCGCATACGCTGTCATTAAGACGAAAACTAACCAAGTTAACCAATCAACCCCTGAATGAGAACACTGTACAGGGAAGATTTGCCAGGGTCCCAAGGCCCGAATCGGCATATCCATAAAACGCAACGCACGGAGCATATGGTTATGAAAAAAATCTTTGGCGACTGTGATCAAATACCCTGTCAGGTACATCTATGGTCTTGGGCATTGTTCTTTTTGACCGTTTTGTTTTTTCTGGCGCTCTTTCTGCTATTTAAAGACGAAGCGGTGTGGAGCGGATGGGCCGAGGCGCGGGAATTTCGAGACCCCAGCTACGGGGAACGCATCTACCCGGACAGCGTGTTTAGAACGCGGGCCAATACATGGTCCAATCTCGCTTATGTCCTTGTCGGGATATATGCTGTTGTTATCGGGGTGTTTGATTGGCGGCGGCCCGTCGGGAAGCCATGCGGCTATTTGCGTTCCCGGCCCGCCCTGGGCATTCTGTTCGGGCTTGCCTGCTGTTATCTTGGTGTGGGCAGCGGCATATTTCATGCCTCGCTTACGCGCTGGGGTCAGCAGCTCGATGTCGCAGCCATGTATTCGCCCCTCGTGGTGCTAATTGCCTTGAACCTGGACCGCCTGATTCCGGCCTGGCCGCTTTGGTGTTTTGCCGCCATCGTTGCAAGCGCCTTGCTGTACCTGTATAAATGGTCCATGTCGTCGGGAACCGTGCTGCCTGCGCTTATCCTGGGCGTGGGATGTTTCATGATACTGGACCTTTTCCGTCGTAACAGGAGTGCGGACTTCCGCTGGATGATACTCGCTCTCGCCTCGTTTCTCGTTGCCTTTGCGTTCCGTCAGTTGGATGTGGCAGGCCGGTTCACGGGCCCTGATTCCTGGGTGCAGGGCCATGTCCTGTGGCATTTTCTCACCGCCGCGAGCCTCGCCTGCGCCTACGGTTACTATCGCTGCGAGAAGGCTGTCGAGACGTGAGCCGTTCGATAGTAAGCCGCCGCCGCAACTGGCCCGCATATCTTACCGGGTTTCGCGGCGCGTCCATGGAGATTACGGCATCTCAAACACACGGCATGGACGGTTGCCGTTTATGAATGATTCGTCCGCCACTGCGCGCGTCCTGCGAACAGGGGATTGTTCGCATGGTTCGCGCGCAGTTGTTTCAAAAGCGCGGCCGTTATCTCCGGATGGGCGTGGGCGATGTTCTCGGTTTCACCGGGGTCGTTTTGGTGGTTATACAATTCTACCTGCAACACGTCGCCCGCCCTGTTTGCCCACTCGACCACGCGGTATTCCTCAGTACGCAAAGTAATCGCCACATTGCCGCCGCGCCGCCAATATCCATATGCGCCAATCTTGTCCGGAGAAACACCTCCTTGAATCGCCTTCATCAATGACGCGCCGTCCAGTCCGGCGGGCGCTTTCAGCCCGCAATAATCCGCCAAGGTGGGATAGATGTCAAGTGATTCGACAGGGTCGTCGATGCGACTGCCGCCGCTGCTTGCGCCGGGAAGCCGCATTATCAGGGCGCTGCGCAGGGAAAAGTCGAACGTGGTGTGTTTGCCCCATACATACAGGTCGCCCAGGTGAAACCCGTGATCGCCCCAGACCACGACGGCGGTGTTCTCATGCAGGCCGAGCCGCTCCAGTTCGTTCAGCACCCGGCCGATTTGGGCGTCCACGTAACTGACGCAGGCGAAATAGCCGTGGCGCAGCAGCCGCGCTTCCGCTTCGGTCGCCTCTTCCGGATTGCTCAATGCGGCGTAATTGTTGACCAACTCACTGTTTCTGTTGAGGCTCAGTGCGGGGTCTACATTTTTAGGCGGGTCGCGGTATTCCGGCAAGGGCAACGTCGCGCGATCATACAGGTCCCAGTAGTCTTGGGGCGCGCAAAAGGGCAGGTGCGGTTTATAGAAACCCACGGCAAGAAAAAACGGCTTGTCTTTGAGGGTGTTCAGTTCCTGGATGGCCGCATCGGCGATCAGGCCGTCGGGGTAGCCCGTATCCAACACAGAAGCGGCCTCAACGGCAGGGGTTTTCTCCTCCGAATAACTGCGCGTCTTGCCGTCTGCGTACCCGAAAAAGGCGGACCAACTATCTCCCCAGGGCCCCGTGGGACTGTAAACGCGGTCCCAGGCGAGGGGCAGTTCGGGCTCTCCGTCTTCCGGGCCGTCATATATCATACGGCCTTGCCCGTCAACCTTGCGGCTCGGCTTGGGCTCGCGCAGGCCTGCCGGGGTGTGGGAAACCTTGCCGACGCTCACGGTCGTATATCCGTTCCGCCGGAACAGGTCCGGCAGCGAGTTGGCCGCGCCCGTATCCTCGCGGGATAAGGCGTCAAACGCCCCGTTGCTTAGCGCCTGTACCGTCTTGGGACGCGCCCCGGTCAACAAACTGCACCGCGATGCGCCGCATGTGGGCACGGAACAAAAGTGTTTCTTGAAAACAACGCCGGCACCCGCCAGCCGGTCCAGGTTCGGGGTGATCATAAAATCTTTCCCGTAACAGGACAACTGCGGACGCAAGTCATCCACACAGACAAACAACACATTGCGGGGGCGTTCGTTCGAAGCGCTCACGGCAGGCCCCGCCATGCCCGCCATGCAGGCGCCCAGGGCGGTGTTTCGCAGAAACATTCTCCGATTCATCGTGCTGCTTTTCATGACCAGCGATACTCCTATTCCCGTCGGCTTTATGCGTCTGTGTACTTGGCGACCAGTCGCAGCCGGCTAATCGGTCACGTAGTTAAACTCCCTGTCCGCCGTCTCCGCCGCCCAGTGCAACAGGGTCTTACGGTGTTCTGCGAGCGTGTCCTGGTGCGCGGTCTGCACCGCCAGGTTCCGCGTTTCGCCAGGGTCGGCCATCATGTCGAATAGTTGCTCACGCTGGTCGCCCCGATCATAGACACAGTATTTATACCGGTCCGTGCGCAGCATGCGGCCCCGCAATCCCAGGGGTTCCGTGTTGCGGGCGAACTTGGTTTCGGCAACCACATAGCTTCGGTCAAGGGTCGCGCCGGCATCGCCGGCCAGCCGTCGTAGTGATACGCCGCGCATGGATTCCGGCGCGCCTTTTCCGGCAATATCCAGCAGCGTCTGCGGGATGTCCAGGGCGGGTGATACCAGTTCAGTGGAAAGGCGCCGCGCCATAACTCCAGGGCCCGCCAGAATCAAGGGAACCCGGACACATTGGTCATAGAGCACCTGCTTCTGGTTCCATTGGTGCATGGCGATCCCTTCTCCGTGGTCGCTCACAAACACAACCAGGGTGTTGTCGACGTAATCGCTCGCGTAAAGCGCATCGAGCACGCGGCCAATCTCCGCGTCCACTTTTTCCACGAGGCGGTAGTAGCCCCACAGGTATTGTCGCCACTGCAGTTCATCCCAGTCCTGTGTGGGGTAATGAACGGGGATGCTCCGCTGTACTGCTCGTATGGCCGTCGGCTCGTATTCCGGAATGCCAAAATTGTCCGGCAGCGGCGGCAGGGCGTCCAGGTCTCCGGGCGGCGTGCCGATGGGACCGTCGGGCAGTTCCTGTCCGCGCGCAAGCTCGCACACGTTGTGGGGATTCATGAAAGAAACGGTAAGAAAGAAAGGTTCGCTGTGACGGCGTCCCAGGAAGGCCGTCGTCGCTTCCGTTTTCCGGTGGTCCGGCCTGAAGTCAGCGGCATCGCCCAGATAGCCTGCCTCTTCGAAAGTTGCCCCCACGTGCCACTTGCCGATATAGGTGTTGGCATAGCCGGCGTCGGCCATGAGCGCGCCGAGCATGGGGAACTTCCCCGCTATCTTCAGGCCGTTGCTGATGACCCCGGTTTCATGGGGATATCGCCCGGTCTGCAGGCTGGTGCGGCACGGGGTACACAGGGGCTGGGCGACGTAGGCCCGTTCGAAGCGCGCGCCTTGCGCCGCCAATGCGTCCAGCGCCGGGGTGGCGAGGTGCGGGTTGCCCGCGCAACTCATGGCAGAGGCCGTCTGCTGGTCCGTCATAATCATCAGGATATTGGGTTTGCTGATGCCGCTGCCGCGGGCCGCTGATACGACGCCTGAGCGGCAGAAAGGGAGCCCCGCGCCCGCCATGGCCGCCGAACGGCGCAGGAACGATCTGCGGGTGAATTGCTGTGCAGTGCCAGTCTTGTGTTTCATGGCAAGTCCTTACGCAAATGGTTTGTATGAACGTGTGTTTTATTTCGCCCTATGAAAGAGCACAGCACGCATCCATAATACCACGCGCCACCCCGTCATGCCCTGTTGTCGTATCGCTCACAAGCGATAACCCCGTCAATCTCGGCGATCAGTTGTTCGAAAGGCGGGTCCGTCAAGGCGTCTATCATGCGGTCAAAGCCTTCCAGTTTCGAAGCGCGGGTCACGGGATTGGGCACGGCCACGCAATACAAACGCGCGGCCCGGGCGGCGGCGACGCCTTTAGGCGAATCCTCGACCACGAAGACGCGGTCTGGTGCGCTTCGCAGGCGTTCCAGGGCCAGCAGGTACAACTCGGGATCAGGCTTTACGGCGGATACCTCGTCGCCGCAAACCAAAGCGTCGCAATAGTCGTACATGCCCAGGCGCTTCAAATGGCCATGTACCCAATTGCTGCTCGAACTGGAGACCACGGCAAGTTGCAGCCCGAGGCGCTTCACCGTCTCGAAGGCCTCGCGCGCGCCGGGAATGGCTTGCTGCCGGTGGACATGATGCAGGTAACAGGCGCGTCGCGCCGCGTTTACGGCTTCCCGATCAATGGCCTGGCCGTATTGCTCCTCGAGATAGGCGAGCGGATCGAAGACGTCGTAATTATAACCGCCGACGTTGGCCGCCCACAGATCAAGGGGCAACATGCAGCCATGGGCGGCATAGGTATCTTGCCAGGATTGATATAAGGTTGTTTCAGAATCGAGGATAACGCCATCGAAGTCAAATAGTACGGATTGAAGACTTTTGGGGAGTGGGGAGTGGGGAGTGGGAAGCGGGGAGTAAGGAACGGTTATTTTTGGCGCAATAGGCTGCGCTCCAGTGCGACCAACATCCTGCCGATGCTCTCGCTCTGGTTCAGAATAGCCTTTTCCTGCTGAGTAGTCATTAGTTCTAAGCGTGTTGATAGTATCACCTGAGTTTCCACTTCTTTGAGGCTCCCACGCGCTATCCGCAGGAAGCGCAGGTAGTCCTGCGTCGAGCCCCTTCCCCAACCCTCGGCGATGTTGGAGGAGATGGATACCGCTGCTCGCCGCATCTGGCTGACAAGACCGAATTGCTCCTCTTTTGGGAACGACTTGGTTTCTCTGTATACTGCCTCGGCCAACGTCATGGCATCCTGCCACACGTTCAGATCCCTGTATGACTCGATCTTGGTCATTATCACTTCCTTTTTGTTCTTGGCTAACAGAAACACCAAGGCCTGACTTAAATGCTCTTTCCATCCTGTCCATCATCTATTCCTTTTTTAGCCTCCCTACTCCCTACTCCCCACTCCCTACTCCCCACTCCCTACTCCCCACTATCACTTACAACTTCCTCGCCGCAAGAAAAGCGTCCGCATAGCGTCGTGCGTTCTCAGTCAGCCCTTTATAGTTCTGTGCGTCCACGAGTTTTTTGCTGACGAGATTGCCGCCCGCGCCGATGCAGACCACGCCGGCCCTGACGAAATCGGCGAGGTTGTCGAGGTCCACGCCGCCGGTGGGCGTGAGCGGAATCTGCGGCAGGGGCGCGCGGATGGCCTTGATATAGTCGAGACCGCCGCAGGAGGCGGGAAAGACCTTGATGATGTCGCCGCCCATGATCCAGGCGTTATAGATTTCGGTGGGCGTGAAGGCGCCGGGCATGCAGGGCTTGCCGTAGCGGTGGGCCATGTCAATAACCTCGGGCGACGTGACCGGTCCGACGACGAATTGGGCGCCGGCGAGTATGGCCAGGCGCGCGGTCTCGGCGTCGAGCACGGTGCCCACGCCCAGACACATATCCGCGCCGGCCAGCGATTTCGCGGCGGATTCGATGCAGCCCAACGCGCCGGGAACGGTCATGGTGACCTCGATGCAGCGGACGCCGCCTTCCATGACGGCTTCGATGATGCGCGTGAGGCCGTCGCCGCTGTCGGCGCGCACCACCGCGATGATGCCGTGTTCGGTCAGATAGTTGAGGATTGAGTGCTTATCCATCGGTTATGTTCTCCTCGTTGTTGGGCGTATTTTCAATGGTGAGTAATTTCGGACTTTTCCATTATAGCGCGGCCTGTCGGACCTGGTCGGACGGGGTCTGCCCTGTCCGACTAGAACGTCCTTTGGAGCCCGACACGCTTCCCGGACGCCGCGGAATCGTATATGGCCTGAATAACCCGCATGTATTGCAGGCCGTCCTCGAAATCCGGATGATAGGGCGAACCCACGCGAATAGCGCGGACAAAGTCTTCTTCAACAGTCCAGTGGTCCACGTCGTAGTATTCTTCGGGTGCGGATTTTGCGGGTGCGCGAACGCCGCCGCGCAGCTGATACAAGGCGTCTTGATTCACATCATAATACAGCGCGCCGCGGTCGCCGTATATCTCGATGGCGTCGCCAGGCTGATCGCTGACGCCGCTGACGACATATTGCACCGGCAGGTCGTCGCCGACCACCGTATTCGCAATGACCTGGTCCGGGATGCGCACCTCGACCCATGCGCCGGTCGCGTCGCGCCGTTGGGGCGTATAAATGAAGGTTTCGGCGCTGACCCGGCGTGTCCAACCAAACCAGCGATGAACCACCTCGATGTACATGCCCAGGGTCTGCATGTTCAGCCCGGACAGGCGATGGTCCTTGCGCCAAGTCATGGGCGCGTCGGCGTCGGTCCAGGCGTTCGACAGACTACGTATATTCACATACCGCACCGCACCGATCTCGTTGTTGTCGAGAATGCGCCGGACCACCTGATCAACACGCATGCCGATGGGCACGGGACACAAGCCGGCCACGCGTCCGGACTGTTGCGCGGCGTCGCGCATTTGTTCCGCCTCGGCGGCGTTCATCGCCATGCGCGCCTGGCAGAACACATGTTTCCCCGCTTCAAGGGCAGCGACACTCGCCGGACAATGCAAATAAGGCCATGTGCCGATAAGAACCGTGTTGATATCGTCCCGAGCAATGATTTCCTCCCAGGAACCATGAACAGCAGGAATGTTGTAGTCCCGGGCCGCGCGCTCTGCCGAGGCGCTTCTGCGATTCGCCACGGCGCAAACGCGCACTCCAGGCAATTTTGTGAATCCCGGAAGATGACGCTCGCGGCAGATGCCGCCCAGGCCAATAACGCCGATGCGGATTTCCTCGGTCATGATGACTCCTTGTCAGGCGCGGTACAGACTGTGGCCGATGCCCATGGCCTCGCGGCATGCCTCGACCGTTTCGAGGGCAATGGGCGTGACGCGCTTCGCGTTCACGCGCAGAAAGTCCTCGATAAACGCGTCGTCGTGCGCCGGGTCGTTATAACGCGCGATAATGGGCGCGTTGAACTGCGATACATATTCCGCCACGCTTTTTTTCAATGAACCATAGAACTTGCCGCCCTTGCGATATTGATCAAGATAATCCAGATAGACCTCTTCCGGGGCCAGCAGGGACAAGAGCCGGTAAAGCACGCCAACGCCCGAAGGCATCTTGTCGAGAACGATTTCGGGGTCGTTGCTGTCCGTGTTGAGTGGCGCCGGGTCCGTGGTCGTGGGCACGGCCTTTATCTTTCGCAATACCGTGTCGGGGTCGTCGAGCAGGTCCAGCGTATTGTGGTCGCTCTTGCCCATCTTCGCCGCGCCGTCGAGTCCGGGCAAACGCAACGCATCGCGGCCCAACGGACGGGGCACATGCAGCACCTCGCCGAAACGGTGATTGAACTTCGTGGCGATGTCGCAGGCCATCTCGAGGTGCTGGCGCTGGTCGTCGCCCACCGGCACCAGGTCGGCCCGCACGATCAATATATCCGCCGCCATGAGCACGGGATAACCGAGCAGTCCATAGGACAAGGGGTTGCCTTCGACTTTGGGGTCTTCCTGTATTTTGGACAGTTTGTCCTTATAGGTTGTGCCCCGTTCGAGATGGCCGATATTGGTGACCATGCCCAGCAGCAGGGTCAGTTCGGCGGTGCAGGGCAGATCGCTCTGCCGGTAAATAATGGACCTGTGCGGGTCCAGTCCGCAGGCCACATAGGTGCGCAGCATGTCGAGGGTGGCGCGGTAAATTTCCTGGCGGTCCGTGATGGTGGTCAGGGCGTGATAGTCGGCAATAAAATAATAACACCTGGCGTCCGCTTCCTGAAGCCGTAAAAAGTGACGTATGGCGCCGAAATAATTGCCGTAATGAAGACGGCCCGTCGGGCGTATGCCGGATAAAATAATCTCTTTGTTGTCTGTCGTCATGGTCAGTTCCTTCATGCATAAGAATGGATGTCTCTACAGGCGAGACTTAAAGAATAGCGCATCACGTCCCCAGAATTCCATGCCGCGTCCTGTATTGCGTGTTGACCGCATTACCCCAGGACCGTAAGCGGCGTATGTCTTGCAAGCAAGGAGAAGTGCTTGTCCATGGTCATCAGGGGAAGCGCGCCTTGGACGGCGTTCTGAAGGATTAACAGATCAGGGATGCCGACGCCATTAATGCCTTTGCGTAAACAAAGCGTCTGATACTGAACGATTTCGTTCCAATCAATATTCATGGGTTGGCGTTGAATCTCACGAAGCAACGCGATCAGCCCATGCGCTTTCTTTAACATAAGCGGCGGCATAAGTTCCGCGAGAATCAGGTCGTTGATAACGACAAATCCCTCCTCAATGAGCAGGTCCAATGTGTCGGTCGGTCCCCTGTCGCGAAAATAATCTATCCATACCGATGAGTCAACCAGAACGTTCATGTCCGTTTCCGCAACATCTTCAGGTCCACGTCCAGAGAGACCCGGCCGCGGTACTTCTTCAGCCCCCGAATTTTGTTTTTACGCACATAGTCTTCGAGTGCAGCGACGATAACACCGGTCTTTGTTCGCTGGTGGGAAAGCGCCATGGCTTCCTCGATAAGTTCTGCCGGAAGATCAAGGGTTGTTCTCATGAAAGATGCCTCTTATGCATAATATTTCGTATTGATGCATATAGTGTATCATACCTCCCACTGCATTTGCATGCCATGTGAAGACCAACGCGGGCGTTGCCCGCAACCCATATAAGGTGATTTTTTGGAATGCGCAAGTCATACTTGCGCCTTGCCTTTCGTAGCACCATAAACCCCCGAGTCATTTGGTAAAGATCAAGGCTAACGAGAACANNGCGCAAGTATGACTTGCGCACTCCAAATGGGTTCAAGTCTGGATTCAACTTCTTGTTTTTTGTTGCACAACAAGCCGAGACACTACTAAAGTTCCCCGAGTGCGGTTACCGCTCCGCTGACGCGACGTTGGGACAATTCACCATGCCGCAGTCTATTCCGTCGGGCCGATAGGGCAGGTTCACATCCGCCCACTGTATCGTCGAGAGGAAAGAGACGGAACCGTCAAGCCACAGTATATTGCCGCCGCCGGGGACGTGATTATAGTAGTGTACGAGTGTGACGGTCTCAAGACCGGGACAATGGGACATATCGGCGTCCTTTTTTACATGAAACGACAGGTCCCACATCACCGGCACGCGCGGGATGCCTTTGGGAAACGGCGGCAATGTCAGCGCTTCGGGCGTATAGGCGCCCAGATAATCATAACTGCCGCGCAAACTTTTAACATCCCCCACCTGAAGCCCCGGCGTTTCCATTTCGCCTTGTTGCTTGACCAGTGTATCCCTCAATGATCGTTGTGTGGGGCTTGAGGGACACACAAAAACGTTGGGATCGAAAACATAGTGGTTATAAAGCGTCATCAAACATTCGGCGTTGTCATGGCCGCCGCTCCAGGGCAAGGTGTTGTCATGTTCGCTTGCGTACATGTGGATGGCCATGCCCAGCTGTACCAGGTTGTTCATGCAACTCACGCGCCGCCCCTGTTCGCGCGCGCGCGCCAAGGCCGGCAACAGAATCGCAGCCAATATGCCGATGATCGCAATGACGATGATAAGTTCAATCAGGGTGAAGCCCCGATGATGGCGCAGTCCGTTCATTGTTGCTCCTTTTCCCGTTGCCATGCCGTCAGCATCGGCAATTCGTCCGGGGCGATCCTGGCCTTGGCGCTGTAAGCGGCGCGCGCTCGAACAACAACGCCGTCGCGCAGTTCCGTCCGTACCCGAATCCGATACTGATGGGGCACGTTGTCGTTGTGTACCTCGATGTGCGCCATGCCGCCGCCCAGAACCAGCGACGACGCGCCCAGGGCTGTTTCCGGGTCAACGCGAAGCGTCGCCAACGTTTTATCAATGGCGGCGTCGGCCAGGTGGGACATGACCATATCCCGTTCGAAGCGGCTATGCTCACTCAGGGCGCGGTGGAGGCTTTTATACACAACGCCGCTGCCGATGCTCAATATGGCGACCAGCGCAATGGCTATCAATAGCGCCGAGCCGCGCGTGTCGGATATCTGGCTTCTGATGGGCGTGCGCCCGGCAGCCCCGTCATGGAGAGCGTTGCGAAGAGATGTTTTGTAGGATGGGTAGGATGGGTAGGATGGGTAGGATGAGTAGGATACGAATCCAACTAATAAGTATGCTGTCCGCCGGAAGAAAGAAAAGTGACTTATGGCTTCTTTTTGTTGATAGTGAGACATTGAAATTGTATTGCTGACCATGGCGTTAATACTCCGGATTGTGGGCGCGCAACGTTGCCGTAACGCGCCGAGTGTTGGCGGTCTTATTTTTCCGGGCGTTGAGGGAGGCAGGCAGCATGTCCAGGGTCGCCATGCCCCGCAAGGGGTCCGCCGTGAAATGGACTTCTTCCAGAGGCAGACGATAGGTAATATACCGGCTTGCGCTGAAATTGTCGCCGTCCGAGACCACTTCCATCAGGTTAAGCCGCTTGCGGCCGTCGAGCATCCCCAACACGACATATCGTTGTGCCTCACCGCGCCGATGCATTTGCAGCACCAGCACTGCGTCGCCCGTGACGTACTCCCCTACGCCCTCGGCTATCGCCGAAGCGCCGCGCACGGTCTCGATAAACGCACGCTGCGCCTCGCGCGCCTCGTCCATGCGATCAATCGCGCTTACTATATGAGACGAGAAACGCGTGGCGTTGACAAAGAGCCGGCCAAACAAAGGAAGCATCATGCCCAGGATAGCGATAACCACGAGCACTTCAATCAGGGTCATGCCCGCTGTCGTGCGGCGTCCAGCGTCACTCATGGCCGGTCTCCTTGCGTGTTATGAATGTGACCAGTTCTTTCTCGATGCGCCGGCCATGCTCGCCAATCCACCGGACCCGCGCAACGACGCGCTTCAATTCGAGCGCGCCGTCGCCGATATCCTCGATGCGCACCGTGGTCTCCGCCAGATGCAGCCGTTCGACGCCGGGCGTTTCGCTGCGGAAAGGCAGTCCCTCGCCGATCGCGAGTCCATCGTAAGGCGCGGCGCGCAAGGTCTCGACTTCGTTGTTCAAGACGCATAGGGCGGTCTCATATTCGCTGATGGCGCGAATCCTGTCGAGGCTCAACATGTACAGGTGCAGCGCGCCGAAAGCGCCCACCGTCGCCACGAACAGGGCCGCGCTCAATTCAATCAGCATGAACCCGCTTCGTTGTCGGGAAACGCGCCTATCCGAACCGCGTTCCATAGCGTCTGAAGCGTTGGCGGCTTCGCCGCCCTGTTCAAAGAAACGTTTCATATTGTGAACTCCAGTACCACCTCAGTCACACTGAACATCATGCCGTACAAATAGACCAGAATCGTCAGCGTCAGGACGCCCAGGATAAGTACGCCCATGGGCTGTACCATGGCGTTCAGCACATGCGTCCGGTTGCGCGCCTGTATGGCGTAATTGTCCGCAAGATAGCGCAAGGCCTCGGGCAGCATGCCCGCATGTTCGCCGACGGCAATCATCGTGGGAAAGGAAGACGGCACGCCGACGGTGCGGGTCTCGGCCTGGGCGGCGTCTGCCAGGGATTCGCCTTGTAGAATCCGCGCGCGCATGCGGCGCAGCATCCTGGCGTGTATCCGGTTCGGCGCACACACGGCGGCGCATTCCAGCGCCTCCTCAAGGGGCATGCCCGCCGCAAGCAGGCGCTCAAGCGCCACCACCACAACGGCCAGATGCCTTCGCACAAGCATGCCTCCCAGTCCCGGCATACGCAGCAGTACACCCGCGAAAGCGCTCGTCAGAGCACTTCCAGAGAAAAGCAGTCCGCCCACGGACACCATAAACAGCAATACAAGGACAAGCGCAAAAACAATCATCGGCAGGGAGGCAAAAGGATTGTAGCTTGAGCCTGAGTCGCCAAGCAGGACCGCGCCCAATTGGACCAGAAACGATTGCTGGACGTGCGCCCCTTCACTGAATTCAGCGACAATCTCTCTGAATACTGGAAGAACCCGTACGGCGATGAAGCTCAGCAACAGCGTCTGTATCAAGGTCACCAGCCCAAGGTAAATCAATGTGCCCCTGAGACTGGTCCGGGTCTTGACGCGCTCAAGCGTTTCCTCGTTCAAGTCATCGAGGCACTTTTCGAGCTGGCCTGAGGCCTCGCCCGCGGCAACCAGTTCCGCAAATACGCGCGGGAAGAATCGCGGCAAACGTCGCATGGCTTCGGAAAGATCATGACCCGACGCCAGATGGTCCCGCAATTTAAGCAACACCGCTTCACGACGTATGCCGCCGAGCCAGCTTTTCCCCAGCAACCAGTGTATCGCCGCCATGCCAAGGATAAGCAATACGGGCAGCGCCAGAAAAAAGATGATCGCGATAGCATACATGTCTCGATGATAGGTGCTGCGCAGGATGCCGGCAACAGTCCCCCCAGGCGTAAAAGTGAAATACGTCAGATATTGACTTATACATGCGCCCAAAGACAATGCGAATGCCCCGGCAGACGAAAAGCGCCACCAGCGCGTGAAGACCATGAACAATACAATCATTGTCGGCGGCATAAACACGTACACTGCTGTAGGCAAACGAAAGGAACCTTCGCTCGAGATTATCACGAGTCCCTGAAGCAGGTACACTATCAGGTAGAACGAGGCGCATGCCCGCAATATCCATTGCCATGGTGTGGACTTGTATTGCCGGCTTGACGCTACCGCTCGCGTTTCCTCATGGGCGGTCGCCTCGAGTCCAGCCGGAAGCGGGGCATTTACGCGCACCAGACACCTGATATGCTCGATGACGCGAAGCAAGTCCATGGACCATCCGCTGGCGAGCAGATAGGTTGGGCCGCGCCAGCCCGGGCTTCTACTGCGGGAATAGGCCGAGGGCGCGTATGTTTCCTCGTCCAGACTGAAACCGGCGTCGCCGCTGCGCCTGAACCGGCCCGCAAAAAGAACATTATAAAATGGTTTCTTTTTCATTAGACCACCATACTCCATTCAGGCGTCGCCTAAAAGCCAAAACTAAAAACCGGGAGATAAAGGGAGACCACAATGCCGCCAATTATCACACCGACAATAACAATCAGAAAAGGGGACAACAGGTTGCCCAGAAGCCTGTCTTTCGCGCTCAGTTCCTGTTCCATGGCGTCGGCGGCCCCCTCAAGGGCAATTTCCGCTTCGCCCCGTTCCTCGCCCAGTCTCAGCAACCAGCAGAAATGATAGGAGAAGAAACCGGTTGCGGCAAAGGCGTCCGCCAGTCGGTCGCCGTTCGCGATGCGCAACGACGCCTCGTCAACCGCCCGGCGCAGCAAGGCGCTGCCGGACGCCGCGCCCGCCAGTTCGAGCCCCGGAAGCAGCGAGGCCCTGGAGGCGAGCATCAGACTCAGCGTGCGCGCGAAGCGCGAGACGGCCAGCAGATAATGCAGCCGCCCATAAAATGGCGTATGCAGACGCAGCCAGTCCAGCCCAATGCGCCCGGACTCGAAATGCGCAATGTTCCTGCGCAGCAGATACAAGCCGATGCAAAACACGACTATCGCTATGGCCATCCACACCGAGATATCATTAAATGTTCTTGATGCGGACACCAGGAGTTTTGTCGGCATGGGAAGCATGCCGCCGAATTCATTAAAGATGTCCCCGAATATGGGCACCACGGTAGTTAACAGAAAGACCACAATCAAGGCGGTCACGCCAAGCACAATGGCTGGATAGGTCATGGCTATTTTCAGCGTGTTTCTGAAGCGAACTACCCGCTCGGTATGATGCAGGTACAGCTGCAGTACGCCGGACAGATTGCCTGCCGCCTGGCCGGCGCGCACAATGTCCACAAATACCTGGGGGAATGCCGCATGTCGTTTTTCAAGGGCTTCATCCAGGGACAGCCCTTGTTCTATATCTTGGCGCAACCTTTCGACAGCGGCCTTGAATCGACCGCCCGGCAAATCGGCCGCCAACGACTTCAATGCCGGCGCCAGAGGAAGGTCACTGCGGGTAATAGCGTGCAGTTGCCGCACAAACGCCTGCAATTCCTGCATTGTCAATCGTTCCGAAACGCGCAGCAGCCCTCGGGGTTTGTCTATCTCTTCGACGGCGCTTATGGTGAGACCGCGTTCGTGCAGGCGGGCAATTACCTGCCGCGCCGTGCGCGCCTCCATTGTGTCGGTTACAGCCTGGCCCTTGTCGTCGGTGGCGCGGTATCTGAAACGTGTCATAACCAGATTCCCTGTAGGTCAATGTTCTGAAACACCATGGGCAGGCTCTCTTTGAGCCTCTGTACTGAATATGACCGTAATCACGAAAACCGATCAAAAAAAGCCCACGAAATTTCATGGACTGGTTTTCGTGGGCTTGTTTCTTGACGTCTTGTCGGCTGGTAAAGGCTGTAAAAAACAGAACGCTGACAGCCCCTTTTCAGAATCATCAAACGCGTCCGACCTGTCCGATCTGTCCAGCGACTTATACCAGGAATACGCGGAGAATCTCAGGACCCCAAAAGGCGCATGGCGGCCTGGGGGGTGACATTGCTTTGAATCAACGCGCTGATGCCTGTTTGCGACCGAACTTGTCCGCGGGTGCGTTCGATAAGCAGCAGAGCGACATCCGCGTCGCGTATGCGCGACTCGGCTTCCCAGGCATCGACGCTGGCCGTCTCGCGCTGTTCGATGGCGCTTTCAAAACGGTTCATCTGAGCGCCCAGGGTCGCGCGATTCTCTCCAATTTGCGTCAACGCGGCGTCGGCGGTCTCAATGGCCGCTGCCGCGCCTTCCGCCGTAGAAAGGTCCAGCGTATCCAAGCCCAGCGTTTGCGTCGTCGAGGCGGTGAGACTGACCTGTAGCGAACCCTCCGCATTCAGCGGAATCGTCTGGTCCGTCTCCAGCAAGTTGATGTCGTTGTACTCCGTATCGGCCGCTTCCTGGTCTATTTGCTCCAACAGCTGTTGCGCTTCGGCGTTGAGGGCCTGCCGGTCGCTGTCTGAAAGCGTGCCGTTCGCAGACTGCACGGCCAGCTCGCGCAGCCGCTGCACCGCGTCCTGCTGTTCGTTCAGACCGCCCTCGGCGGTCTGGGCGAGATTATAACCGGATTGCAGGTTTCGTATTTCTCCCTGAAACTGGCGGGCAAGCGTATTGAAGCGTTCCGCGATGGCAAGCCCCGCAGCGTCGTCCGACGCCTGATTTATACGCAATCCCGAAGCCATCCGGCGCATCGCGTTATTAAGAATATCATTCGCCTGCCGGGTTTGTCGCTGCGCGTTCAGGGCGGGTATATTGGAATTAATGCGAAGTCCCATGGCGTACTCCTTTCGCTGACGCAGTTGATGCTTGCATTGCAGCGTAGGTATTTCAAGCCCGCTCCCTGGCTTTTCTCTGCGGGAATATCCGTATTCCCAAGTTTCTTTTCATTGTACCCAATATGGATTATACCACATATTTCCCGTACCGTGCATGCTTATTTTGTTTACTGAATCATACGTCAAGGAATATTGACAACGCAAGAAGAACAGCGACCGGGATTGTATATCCCGGCCGCTGTGATGCATTGTGATTATGTGCGTGCGATTAGACGCGTTCGCGCTTCACATACTTGGTGTGCAGCAGTTCGTGTGATTTGTGGCCGAGGGGCTTGCCCAGGAACTCTTCGTATATTTGCGTGATCTCAGGATTTTCATGAGACTTGCGCAGTTCGCGGCCTTCGTCCTCTTTGTAGATGGCCTCGATGCGTTTCTTGCGGACCTCATTGGTGGTCATGCGGGGTTGTCCGCCGCCGCCGATGCAACCGCCGGGGCAGGTCATGATCTCGATGAAGTGATAGCTCGCTTCGCCGGAACGGACGCGCTCGATAAGGGCGCGTGCGTTGCCCAGCCCGTGGGCGACGGCGACTTTTGCTTCGACGCCTTCGAGGAAACTCCAGTCGGGCACGCAGCCCTTGAAGGTGACGGCCGCTTCCTTGATGCCTTCGAGTCCAGCCACAGGGGTAACGTGAAGCTTGTCGAAGGGCAGTTCGGCGCCGGTCACAACTTCCCAAACGGTGCGCAACGCCGCTTCCATAACGCCGCCGGTGTTGGCGAAGATGTCCGCTGCGCCCGTGCTCATGCCCAGCGGCGCATCCTGCTTATCGTCGGGCAGGTTCACGAAGTCAATACCCGCTTCGGTGATCATCCGTCCGAGTTCGCGAGTAGTAAGCACATAGTCCACATCCTGGGCGCCGCTGTCCCACATCTCGGGGCGTTGCGCCTCATATTTTTTCGCAGTACAGGGCATGATCGAGACCACCACCATTTCTTCGGGCTTCTTTCCGATCTTCTCGGCATAGTAGGTCTTGGCCAAAGCGCCGAACATCTGCTGCGGCGATTTACAGGTGGATACGTTGTCAGTCATGTCGGGATAGAAGTATTCAAGGAACTTGACCCAGCCCGGCGAGCAACTGGTAAACATGGGCAGCGCCACCTCTTCTTTGTCCACTAACGCTTTTTTCAGGCGCATAAGCAGCTCGTGGCCTTCCTCCATGATGGTGAGGTCGGCGGTGAAGTTGGTGTCGAACACGGCGTGGAAGCCGAGACGGCGCAATGCGGTGACCATGCGTCCGGTAACCAGCGTACCGGGTTCGAGGCCGAAGCACTCGCCCAACGCGGCGCGGATGGCCGGCGCGGTCTGCACGACGACGGTCTTGGTGGGGTCGTCCAAGGCGGCCCAGACTTCCTTCACCTGGTCGCGTTCAGAAATGGCGCCCACGGGGCATACGGCACTGCACTGACCGCACTGCACACAAACAACGTCGTCAAGATTGCTGGTGAAGGCGGGACCGACGACGGTGCTGAACCCGCGGCTTTGCGGGAAGATGCCGCACACGCCCTGGATGTCGTTGCATACGGTAACGCAACGCCGGCAGAGTACGCACTTGGCGGTGTCGCGCACAAGAGCCGGGGTACTGTCGTCAATATATTGTTTGCTCTTTTCACCCGGATAGGTAATTTCACGGATGCCGAGGTCGCGGGCGAGGGCCTGCAGTTCGCAGTCGTCATTGCGGTCACAGAGCTGACAGTCGCCCGCATGGTCCGACAAGAGCAACTCAACGACCGTGCGCCGTCCTTCGCGCGCTTTCTTGCTGTTGGTATGCACTTTCATACCATCGGCGGCCGGGGTCACGCATGAAGCGAGGAGCGTACGCGCGCCTTCAACTTCGACCATGCATACACGACATGCGCCGATGGCTTGTACATCCTCGAGATAACACAGGGTCGGAATCTTGATGCCGGCCTTTCTGGCGGCCTCAAGCACGGTTGCGCCCTGAGGCACTTCAACCGATACATTATCTATTGTAAGTGTTGGCATTCCATATTCTCCTTGTTCGGTGTCGGCCTAGCGGCTCGAGGTTGTTTCGGCGGGCTCGGCGCAATAATCACAGCGCAGGCAACGCCTGGCTTCGCGCACGGCCACGCTCTCGGTATAGGCCAGCTCCACTTCATTGAAATTACATACACGACCATCCGTCGGGATAAGTTTCATTTCGGCGCGGGGCACTTCGATGGGGTCCGCGTCCGGATCAAATTCGGTATCCACGTTGTAGGGCTCGCGCCAGAAGGCGTGCTCTTCTCCCGTGAGGTAGCGGTCAATGCCGACAGCGGCGCGTTCGCCCGCGCCGATGGCCTCGGCTATCGAAGAGGGGCCGTCCGCGGCGTCGCCGCCCGTGAACAACCACTCGACCGTGGTCTGTCCATAGAGCGGGTCAGCGCCGAGGTAGCCGCTTAGATTCATCTTGACGGGCAGATCGCCAATCACGGCTTTCTGGTCCAGGCTCTGGCCGATGGCCGCGATGACCTGGTCGGCGGGCTCGATGAAAGATTCGCCGTCGTCGCGCTTTTGCGGCCGGCGACGGCCGCTCTTGTCAAACTCGCCCAGCCACATGTGGTCGCAACGTACGCCAACGGCCTTGCCGTTTTCAACGACGATTTCCTGCGGCGCCACCAGCGTTTTAAGCAAAACGCCTTCGTTCTCGGCTTCTTCGATCTCTTCCTTATAGGCGGGCATCTCATCGCGTGTGCGGCGGTAGAGCACGGTCACAGACTCGGCGCCCAGACGCACTGCGGTGCGGGCCGCATCAATGGCCGCATTGCCGCCGCCGATGACGACCACCTTC
>NPIE01002608.1_pt2 | contig 21661 bp, 16 predicted proteins | sample 8637661 | NCBI WGS metagenome assembly NPIE01 (sample SAMN07420842, study PRJNA396082) | bioreactor metagenome | isolation source: sample BA12 brine-fed electro-methanogenic bioreactor BA | place: Japan: Kochi | collected 2016-12-09
CCCCTCGACCGTCGTCTGCATCCACGTCTCCTGGCCCCCGCTGATGGCCCCGCTCTGGGCAGCGTCGTTATCCGCGTAGTATTCCGTCGACTGGGCGAACCATTCCGCATCGCCCCCGGTGGTGAAGCTCAATTCCGAGTCGCAGGCAGTCGCCAGCGGGTCGGCCTGGTTGTTGTTCACCCGGATCGGGTGAGTTGTCGCGACCTCTCGGCACATAGCGTCTCTCCGCACGTTCAGTGGGTATTGTAGCGAAGATGGGGCGCAGTGTCCAGCGGGAGTGAGATGCCGGGGCGGGCGCGGGGCAGCGCGGGCAAGATGCCCGCGACACGTACGCCTTCGCGCGCTACCACGGACGGCTGGGATCGGGGCACGGCGGCGTGGGGAGGTGGCGCAGGCGTGGGGTGAGCACCCCCGTGCGGTGCAGCTCTTCGAACCCCCTCCAGCCCCGATTTCTCGGCTCGACCCGAGCACCGAGCCCTGCCAAAATGGCACGAAATGTGACAATCCAGGGCTCCTGGCGAGGGGTGGACGGGTTGCGAGCGAGGAGGTGGGTTGTCGTAAGTGCTGCACAGGAAATCACTTATGCCTGCGAAGGCCCTGGGCGGTGGTGCTGGCACGCCTTTTGCAACCAGTATCGCTGTGAGGAATTGAATTCTATGCGCGGTTCGCCGGGCGGATCGCACTTGCTGAAGAGCTGTGAATGCGATTCGGTACCAAGGAAAGGACATTGGAAATGGCTAAGATCATTGGAATTGACCTGGGAACGACCAACAGCGTGGTCGCGGTGATGGAAGGCTCGGCGCCGAAGGTGCTGGTGAACGCCTCGGGCTCGCGTCTGACGCCCTCGGTGGTCGGCTTCACGGACAAAGGCGAGCGCCTCGTCGGGCAGATCGCCAAGCACCAGCAGGTGACGAATCCCGAACATACGGTCTTCTCGATCAAGCGGTTTATGGGTCGGCGGCACAACGAGGTGGCGTCGGAAGAGAAGATCGTGCCCTATACGATTACGGGGGGGCCGAACGAGCTGGTGAAGGTCGGGGTGCGGGGGAAGGAGTATACGCCGCCGGAGATTTCGGCGATGATTCTTCAGGACCTGAAGAAGACGGCGGAGGACTACCTGGGCGAGAAAGTGGAGAAGGCGGTGATTACCGTTCCGGCGTACTTCAACGACGCCCAGCGGCAGGCGACGAAGGACGCGGGCAAGATCGCGGGGCTGGAGGTCGAGCGGATCATCAACGAGCCGACCGCGGCGGCGCTGGCATACGGCCTGGAGAAGAAGAAGAACGAGAAGGTGGCGGTCTTCGACTTTGGCGGCGGGACGTTCGATATCTCGATTCTGGACATCGGCGACAACGTGTTCGAGGTGCTCAGCACGAACGGCGACACGCACCTGGGCGGCGACGATCTGGACGCGGTCCTGATCAACTACCTGGCGGACGAGTTCAAGAAGACCGAGGGGATCGACCTGCGGCAGGACCCGATGGCCCACCAGCGGCTCAAAGAAGCGGCGGAGAAGGCCAAGTGCGAGCTGAGCACGCAGGTGGAATCGACGGTGAATCTGCCGTTCATCACGGCGGACGCGTCGGGTCCGAAGCACCTGCAGATCACGATCACGCGGAGCAAGTTCGAGTCGCTGGTCGAGCCTGTGTTCGATCGGCTCAAGCGCCCCTGCCACAAGGCGATCGAGGACGCCAAGCTCGATCCGAAGGACATTGCCGAGGTGCTGCTGGTCGGCGGTTCGACGCGCATTCCGAAGGTGCAGGCGATCGCCAGGGAGATCTTCGGCAAGGAGCCCAACAAGAGCCTCAATCCCGACGAGGTGGTGGCGCTGGGCGCGGCGATCCAGGGTGCGGTGCTGGCGGGCGATGCGGGGGTCAAGGACATCCTGCTGCTGGACGTGACGCCTCTTTCGCTGGGCGTCGAGACGCTGGGCGGCGTGATGACCAAGCTGATCGAGCGGAATACGACGATCCCGACGAGCAAGAAGGAGGTGTTCTCGACGGCGGCGGACAGCCAGACGACGGTGGACATCCACGTGCTCCAGGGCGAGCGCGAGTTCGCGCGGGACAACCGGACGCTGGGGCGGTTCCAGCTCACGGACATTCCTCCGGCGCCGCGAGGCATCCCGCAGATCGAGGTGGCGTTCGATATCGACGCGAACGGCATTCTGAACGTTTCCGCGAAGGACCTGGGGACGGGCAAGCAGCAGTCGATCGTGATCAAGAGCAGCTCGGGGCTGAGCGAGGACGAGATCAGCAAGATGACGCAGGACGCGGAGGCCCACGCCGAGGAGGACAGGAAGCGGCGCGAGGTGATCGATCTGAAGAACCAGGCGGATCAGTTGGTCTATTCGACAGAGAAGACGCTGAAGGAGCATGGGGACAAGGTCTCGGGCGATACGCGCGGCAAGATCGAGAACGCGATCAACAACCTGAAAGAGGCGACGAAGGGCGAGGACGGCGGCGCGATCAAGAAGGCGATCGAGAACCTGAGCGAGGCGGGCCAGGAACTGGGCAAGGTCCTCTACGAAGAGGCGGCCAAGAAGCAGGCGTCGGCGGGCGGACCGGGTCCGCAGGCGGCCCAGCCGGGACAGGCGCAGCAGGCGCCGCCCGAGGAAGGCGAGGTCAAACGCAAAGGCGGCGACGTGATCGACGCGGAGTTCGAGGCCAAGGACGAGTGATCGAGCCCAAACCGGTCTCGTGAAAGCTGAATCGTTCAACGGGCGAGGACGGATATCTCTGTCATCGCCCGTTCCGCTATGCTGGCGCTTCTTACCGAGTTGGCATAGCAATCTGAACCTGTATAATGGTGCCCAAGAGCAGTGCGTAAATGCCCGAGAGGCCCAGGATGAAACAAAGGCTCTACATCGAGACGAGCGTCGTGAGCTACTTGACGGCGCGGCGCAGTCGTGATCTTCTCGTAGCCGCACGGCAGCACGCCACGGCCGAACTCTGGGCCAGGCTTCTCGCATCAGAATTCATCGGGTACATCTCTGCCCTCGTGCATCAGGAAGCCCAACAGGGAGACCCGGAACAGGCTCAGAAACGGATTGACGCCTTGACCGGATTGGAGGTGTTGGACGTTAGCCAAGAGGCACTCGGGCTGGCCGACCGGGTTCTCGCTGCCAAGGCGATTCCTGCCGAGTATCCCGACGATGCTCTTCACATGGCGGTAGCCGCCGTGAACGGGATGGATGCTCTCGTTACGTGGAATTTCGCTCACTTGAACAATCCCGTCTCGCGTCTTAGGATTCGTCAGATTGTCGAAGCCAACGGGTACCAGTGCCCCGAATTGTGTTCGCCCGAGGAGCTTTTGGAGATTGACTCATGAGAGACCCCATCAACGAAGAACTCCACAAGTATCGGGCGGAGCATGCGCGTAAGTTCAACTTCGACCTGACCGCGATGTGCGACGACTTGAGGGCCTTCCAGGAAGCACGCGGTTTGAAAGTGGTGCGCCTGCCTCCGAAGAAGATCGAGTCGGAAGGTCGCTCTCAGACGCAAGAGCGACGGTGATCTAATCGACGCCGGGTACGAAGCCAAGCAACCGGCGTTGTTACACATATACGGACGGGCGAAGGCGGCCCCAAACCGCCTTCGCCCGAACCCGCGATGGTGAAAACCATCGCTGTCTTAGCGAGCAAGCGTACCGGCGCCAACAGCGCGGAGGGTTTCATGCGAGACCCGAGCAACACAAGACCCCACGGCTCCCGGCACGTGTACACCCGCAAATCTAACTCCGATCCAGTCGGCATCTGCCAAAGCCTTCCGAGAGCCATCGCGCGTCTCACGCGGATACATCTGGGCGTTCTGGGAGTGCTTGAGCTGTTGTCGATGGAGACGGTTGCAGGAGAACAATGAATGAACATTGCTTTTGTGGAAATTCAGAACTTCCGCAAGCTAAAGGCGTGCCGCGTCGAAATGGCGGAACAAGAAACAATCTTCGTCGGTGCCAACAATAGCGGTAAGACCTCCGCCATGGACGCCCTGATTCTTTTCTTGAAAAAGAGTCGGCGCGAGGATTTTGCGGCCACAGACTTCACTCTCTCGAACTGGTCATCCATTGACCAATTGGGGGCCCAGTGGGTGGCTGCCAAAGATGAAGAAGAGCCAGACCTTACACTGAACTCTTGGTTGCCTTTCTTGCCGGCTATCGATGTCTGGCTCAAGGCTGACGAGGAAGATATTCACCGTGTCGTCCACCTTCTTCCGACGCTGGATTGGACGCCAAAGGAACTGCTGGGGGTGAGGCTTGTGTTGGCACCCAGGAACATAGAACAGCTCTACAAGGATTTCCGGGGGGCTTTCAGGTCGGCACGTGACACCGAGTCGGCCTCTCTGAGGGAGAAGGTCTCGCTGTTTCTGTGGCCACAGTCAATGCGGGACTTCTTGGACAGAGAACTTCAGAGACGCTTCAAAGTGAAGTCGTACATCTTGGACCCTGCGCAGTGCCAATATCCAGAGAAAGGCGTCGCCAGGCCACAGGTGCTTCCCCCCGGCAGTGATCCGCTAAAGCAGGAGCCGTTCGATGGCCTTTTCAAGATAGACGTCATCAGCGCTCAAAGGGGTTTTGCCGATCCCAAGACCGAGGATGACTCGCACGGCGGGTTCGCCAGCCTATCGACGCAGCTAAGGCAGTATTTCTCGAAACATCTAGATCCGGAAGATGCCCCGGGTCCCAGTGATATCGAAGCCCTGGAAGCGATCGAAGCGGCCAAGACCGTGTTCGACGACAAGCTGAAGACGAGCTTTGGGCCAGCCATAGGTGAGCTTGAGGGGCTGAACTACCCCGGGTTTAGCGATCCGAGGATATCTGTCAGGAGCAAGATCAGCCCCGTCGACAGCCTGCATCACAATACTGCGGTGCTGTTCGATTTGCCGGGTGCATATTCGTTGTCTTTGCCTGAGAAGTACAACGGGCTAGGCTACCAGAATCTCATTTCGATGGTATTCAGCCTGATTCGATTCAGGGACGAATGGATGCGCGTCGGCAAGGCGGCAAAGAATCAGGACGCTGAGAACATGGCCGTTGAACCCTTGCACGTTGTGCTCATCGAAGAGCCCGAAGCTCACCTCCATGCACAGGTTCAACAGGTATTCATCAAGAAAGCCTACAAAGTGCTCCGCGCTCATGATGCGATCAAGGATGGTTCTTTGACCACACAGATGATCGTCAGTACGCACTCCTCACACATTGCTCATGAGCTGGACTTCACTTGCCTACGCTACTTCCGGCGCGAACCGCCCGCGAAGAAGGGCGAGATACCTACTGCAAGGGTTGTTAATCTCTCGGACACATTTGGTGATCAAGACGAGACATCGAAGTTCGCCACTCGCTACCTCCGGACAACCCACTGCGACTTGTTCTTCGCTGATGCGGCCATTTTGGTAGAGGGATCGGCTGAACGGATACTAGTTCCCCACTTCATACGGACCAAGTTCCCGAAGCTCGATCAGCGCTACATCTCACTGCTTGAGATCGGCGGCGCCCACGCACATCGCCTAAAGCCGTTGTTGGAGACTCTTGGGCTCCTATCCCTGATCATTACAGATTTGGATTCCATTGAGGCGACTGGAACATCCAAAGCGCTCCCTGAGCGCGACAAAGGGCATCGAACAGGAAACACCACGCTCAAGGACTGGGTGCCTAAGAAGGACTCACTGGATGATCTTCTCGATCTCGAGGATGGTGATAAGGAGACAGCAGATCAGTTGGTTAGGGTGGCGTACCAATGCCCAATCACGGTCAAGTACAAGGAGGGTCAAGGTGAGGAGGAGGCAATTCCGTATACGTTCGAGGATTCACTGGCTCTGACGAATCTGGGCTTGTTCCGGGAATACAAAGAGCCAATAGGCCTACTGAAGAAGCTCAAAACCGCTCTGGAGAAGGAGACGCTCGAAGAGGCCAGCAGGGACATGTTCACCAACCTGGAAAAGGGCAGCAAGGCTGAAATGGCCTTGGAATTGCTCTACCTGACTGAGCCAAGCAGAGTCCAGCCGCCAGCCTACATTTCTGAGGGTCTTCAGTGGCTTGGAAATGCTCTTGACGGGAGGACACCAGACGCTCCGCCCACGCTATAGACAGAGGTGAAGGATGCGTGACGCTCGAAAGAATGAGTTGAGAAAGACTATCGCTGCGTGTCTCGACCTGGAGAAGCCCAAGAGTCTCTTCCTCTACGCTGGTGCAGGCACCGGTAAGACACAGGCCGTTGTTGACACAATGAGGATCTTCACAGGGCGTTACGCAGACCGGTTCCGCCGGTCGGGCCAGAGAGTCGCTGTCATAACGTACACCAATGCGGCCTGTGACGAGATCAGACACAGAATAGACTTTGATCCCATATTTGCTGTATCCACGATTCACAGCTTCGCTTGGGAGCAGATCCACCCCTACCACAAGGATATTTCTGCTTGGCTGCGCCTTCATTTGGCTGAAGAGATCAAGGAGCTTCGGGAGAAGCAGGCGTCAGGCAGGGCTGGAACAAAGGCTGCTGCTGAACGAGAGGCGCAGATTGAGCTGAAGGAATCGCGACTGAAGCGTCTAGATACTATCAAGCATTTCACCTACAACCCTAACGGCGAGAATATCGGTAAGAATTCGCTTAACCATGCCGAAGTAATAGCCATCTCAGCGGCATTCGTGGCTGACAAGCCGCTCATGCGGCAAGTCCTGATTCGAAAGTACCCCGTCTTGCTTGTTGATGAGAGCCAAGACACACAGAAGAACCTGATCGACGCGTTCTTCAGGCTCCAAGCCGAGCACCCGGGCCAATTCACTCTTTGCCTGTTCGGCGATACCATGCAGCGCATCTATGCGGACGGGAAGGTCGGATTGGAGCAGGCAATCCCCGCCGACTGGGAGAAACCTGCCATCATCACCAACTATCGATGTCCTAAGCGTATTGTGAGGCTTCTCAATAGGATCAGAGCAGACGCCGACGGTCAGGAACAAGAACCCCGAAAAGGTGTTCAGGAAGGGGTCGTACGAGTGTTTCTGGTCGAGGATGCTGATGGGATTGACAAGCGAGCAGTTGAAGCGGAAGCCGCAGAGAAAATGGCTAAAGTCGCTTCTGATGATAGGTGGACGGATTGGCAAGCAGTGAAGGTGCTAACACTTGAGCACCACATGGCGGCACGCAGAGGGGGTTTCGATGGTTTCTTTGAGCCACTCTACAGGATATCCAAGTTCAGAACTGGTCTGCTTGATGGATCTCTGAGCGGGGTTGCGTTCTTCGCGCAGCAGGTTCTCCCCTTGGCACAAGCCCTGGGAGCGAAGGATAGGTTCGCTGTGGCGCGGATAGTCAAGGATTACTCCCCGATAATATCTCCTGATGCGCTAAGTGCTAGCGGGGCTTCATTGGAGGGAATCCGCGAAGCTGGGCGATGCGTGCAGTCCGTCTTTTCCCTGTGGGACAACGGCGCCGATCCCGCGTTGATTGATGTCCTGAAGGCGATTGCGGACAAGGGACTATTCACCATCCCCGATGTGTTTGCACCAATCCTGTATCACCCTGCTGCGGCGGCCGACCAGGAGGATGAAGCGGATGATAGGAACCCGCCAGTGGATTCATGGAGGGAAGCACTTTCTGTTCCATTCAGCCAATTTCATTCGTATGTGGAGTACATCTCTGACAGATCGCCATTTGGGACGCATCAGGGAGTGAAGGGGCTGCAATTCCCGCGAGTTATGGTGATTCTAGATGACGACGAAGCCCGCGGGTTCATGTTCAGCTATGACAAACTGCTTGGGGCGAAGACTCCAACCACCACTGATCAGAGGAACGTACAAGAAGGCAAGGAGACATCCATTGAAAGGACTCGCCGGCTCTTCTACGTGACCTGCAGTAGAGCGCAGGAGAGCTTGGCTGTGGTTGTGTACACGAAGCAAGCTGCCAAAGTCGGTAGCTACGTGGTTGACATTGGCTGGTTCGAAAACGATGAGATCATTCATTTGTGAAGGGGGTAAACCTAGGGGAAGGGCAGACGAGTGTTGACGAATGTGTTTGGAGCATCTTCGGGCTTTCGCCGGAAGAGCATCTAGTCCGCCCTGAGCGGACCACTACGAACGTGCGGAAGGGAGGGATCATGTCGGGACGGTGCTGTAATACCTGCGTGTATTGTGTGTTCGATCGGGAGGACTGGCTGCGGGGGCAGTGTCTGGGGGAGTCGGTGGTGCCGAAGTGTGCGAACCATCCGCGGTGGCCTGGGGTGGTACACGAGGTGCCGGGGACGGCGTGCGAGAACTACCTGCGGAGGGACGAGGCGCCGACGGGGGACGGGGTGCGGGTTATCCCGCTTTCGGGCGGCGGGTACGCGTGGGTGGACGCGGCCGATTACGAGTGGCTGAACCAGTACCACTGGCGGGCGCTCAATGGGTATCCGAGCCGATTGGACGGCAAGCGGACGGTGCTCATGCACCGCCAGATCATGGAGCCTCCGCCGGACATGGTGGTGGACCACATCGACGGGAACAAATGCAACGCCTGCCGATCCAACCTGCGGGTCTGCACCCCCGCCGAGAATCGCTTCAACCAGCGGAAGCGACAAAACGGCTACTCCCGCTACAAAGGCGTCACCTTCGATAAGGCCCTGGGCAAGTGGAAGGCACAATGCCGAGTCAATGGCCGCACGCAGAATCTCGGGTGTTTCGATGACGAGGTGGAGGCGGCGCGGGCGTATGACTATGCGGCTATCCAGCACTATGGGGAGTTTGCCTGTGTGAATTTTCCGAGGGAATGGCCTCCCGAGCGGCGGGGGAAGGTGCGGGAGGAGTATTTGGAGGTGGAAGGGGCGGCTCGTTCGTAGTGTGCCCGTAAGGGCATATGAAACGTCGGACGGGACGAGTGAAGGACGGGGAGAAAGAGCGTCTTACGACGCCACTACGAACAGGGATGGTCATTTTCCGATGCAGAAGCGGGTGAAGATGTGGTCGAGGATCTGCTCGTCGAGGGGCTGCTGGTCGATGTCGGTGAGGGCCTGGTGGGCGGAGCGGATCATGGCGGCGGCGACTTCGTCGGCTCCTTGCTCGATCTCGCGAACGGCCTGGTCGAGGTTCGCGACGGCATCCGCGACGGCCTGTTTGTGGCGGGCGGTCAGTGCGGTGACGTCGCGGCCTTCCGCATCGGATGGGACGCCGGTAGCGAGCGATTGACCTGCAAGGTCCTGTAATGCTTCGAGTCCCTGGCCTGTGTGGGCGGATATGGGGAGGAAGGGCGCTGCGAAGGATTCGGCGAGGCGGTCGCAGGTCGCGCTGAGTTCGGCGGGGCTCAGCAGGTCGGCTTTGGTGGCGACGCACACCACGTCTTGGGCTTCGATCAGGGTGCGGATGGCGAGGTCCTCGGAGACGTCGGGTTTGGTCGCGTCGACGCAGAAGAGGACGGTCCGGCAGTGCCTGAGGGCTTCGATGGCGGCCTGCTGGGCAAGGCGGTCGAGGAGGTCTTCGGGGGCGGGCAAGAGACCTGCGCAGTCGAAGAGGACGCACTGGAAGCGGTCGGTGGTCCAGGGACCGCTGAGGACGTCGCGGGTGGTCTTGGCGCGGTCGGAGACGAGGCTTCGGGGGCGGCCCAGCAAGGCGTTGAGCAGGCTGCTCTTGCCTGCGTTCGGGGCGCCGGCGATGCCGACGGCGGGCAGGTCGATCAGCGTCTCGTAGCGGATGCTGCCGGTGAGGAGGGTTTCGAGGTCGGCCTTGACGGCGGTCAGACGATCGATGGCATCTTCGGGGCTGATGAAGGGGATGTCCTCGGAGCTGAAGTCCAGGCCCGCTTCGATGAGACTCAGCGCTTCGAGCAGAGCGGTGCGGGCGGCTTGGGTCTTCTGGGTGAGGCGGCCAGTGAGGAGCCTCTGGGCGGCGTCGAGCTGGAAGCGGTTGGAGCCTGCGACGATCTCGTTGACCGCCTCGGCCTGGGCGAGGTCGAGCTTGCCATGGAGGTAGGCGCGGGCGGTGAATTCGCCTGGTCCGGCGGGTCGCAGGCCCATCGCCAGGAGGTTCTGAACCAGGGCAGCGACGAGGACGGGGCTGGCGTGGACGTGCAGCTCGGCGAGCGTCTGGCCTGTGTAGGAATGCGGGGCGAAGAAGAGGTAGAGGCTGGCGTCGACGGGCAGGTCTGCGTCGATGAGTACGGAGCCAGAGAGGATGCCGTTGGTCTCGAGGGCGATCGGGGCGGCGAAGACGCGCCGGCAGACGGCGAGCGTGTCGGGTCCGGTGATGCGGACGATCGAGCGGAGCCCCCCTGGGGGGGAGCTGACGGCTACGATGGTGTCGGTGTGGTCCATGGTCCTGGGAGTCCCGTCGGATAACGTGGGACCAAAGCTCTCTCGTACGCTCTGTCGGCTGAGGACTTCAGCGAGTTTTACTCTCGGCAAAACCGCTCGGGGCCCCAGAGGTCCAGATTACCCCCCAGGTTGCCCCTAATTTGGCCCTCTGCCCAATCGGTTTTGCCGAGGGGATGGCGGCTGAAGTCACTTTTTCAAGATGCAGGGAAGGCCCAGGCTTTTCAAGTGTTTTCCAGCAGTCCGGTACTGTCGCACGTCGGCCTGGCGAAACCCACGAATCTGTTCAACGAGGCTGCGAAGATCCGGGGTCAGGTTTTGTAGAAGGGTTTGGGCTTCTTCTTTTTGACCTTGCCTCCGGTCTTGCTGGTGACGGCGACGAGGCCTTTGGCCTCCGCTTCTTCGCGCTCGCGGATGTGTTTGCGGATGGCGCGTTGCTCGATGACGCCAGCGAAGGTGCTGGCCATGATGTAGAGGTTGACGCCGGAGGGGCCGTTGTAGAGCATCAGCGGGAAGAGGATCGGCATCATAATCATCATCATTTTCTGCTGCTGGGCCATCTGCGGGTTGGTCGCGGCGTTGGCCTGGGTGGGCATCAGCTTCTGCTGGAGATAGAACGCGACGCCCATCAGGATGGGCAGCAGGTTCAGCGAGGCGACCTTCCAACCCAGGAAGGGGACCGTGAACGGCGTCCAGCGGATCAGGGCGTCGGGGACGGACAGGTCGGTGATCCAGAACGGCAGGAACGCGGCGCCGCGCAGGTCGATGCTGGTATAGACGGCGGACCAGAGGGCGATCCAGATGGGCATCTGGACCAGCATCGGCAGGAAGCCCATGATGGGCGAAGCGCCCTGCTCGCGGTAGAGCTCCATGAGGCGCTTATTCATTTCCTGCTTGTTGTTGGCGTATTTCTTCTTGATCTCCTCGGCGCGGGGGGCGAGGGTGCTCATCTTGCTCATGGAGATCTGGCTCTTCTTGGTAATGGGGTGCATGATGAGCCGCATGAGGAAGACGAGGATGATGATGACGACGCCGTAGTTGTGGATGACGACGTACATGGCCTTCATGATGGCGAGGATGCCGAAGGCCAGCGGATTGATGATGCTGGAGGGGCAGCAGCAGCCCATGAAGTCGATGGTCTGGACGAAGCCGAGGTTCTTGTAGAGCTCGTTCTTGTCGAAGAGGCTTTTGTCTTTGGGTCCGAGATAAAGCTGGAAATTGTAGGTGCGGGTGCTGTTGGCCTGTCCGGCGGGGGCGAGCGTGGCAGTGGCGGTCGAGAGGTTCAGGCCGATGGTTTCGTCGCCGGAATTGGCCTTCTCGTCGGCGTCGGGGTTGTAGAGACGGCCCGTTTTGGAGGCGATCCAGTCGACGAACTGGTCGTTGGGGTCGGGTACGGGGACGAGGATGGCGGCGAAGTACTTGTTTACCGCGGCGGCCCAGAGGAACTGATCGCTGCCGTTCTTGGGCTGAATGGGCAGCGGATCGTCGGCCTTGATCAGGTCCTTCCAGTCGATTTTGCTGCGGGTGACCTGGCCCTGGGCGCCGCGATAGCCTCCGATGACGCTGCGCATATCGCTGCGGAAGGCCTCGCGTCCGAGTCCGAGCGGTCCGGCGAGATCGTAGCGGACCCTCTGGGCGCTGCCCGAGAGGTTCTCGATGTCGAGGGTGGATTCGATCAGGTAGCTGTCGGGTCGGATGCGGTAGGTTTTGGTGAGCCGGAGGAAAGGTCGGTCCTGGGAATCGGTGATGGTGGCGCCGAAGGTTACGATCCGGGTGCCGTCGTCGTCGGTCTCGGTGCCGAGGATCTCCCAGCTTAGCTGGCCCAGATTGAGCTGGCGCTGCTGATTGACGAGGACGAGGTTGCGATTGGCCATCGGGAGGATTTCGCGACCGGCGCCGGTGTGGGCGGGCGCGAGAAAGACCAGGGGCTGAGGGTCTTTTTCGTCGCGGTCTTTGAACTCGCTGAAGGTGGCGCTGCGGATGGCGGCGCCTCGGGAGTCGAGTTCGAGCTGGAACTTGAAGGGGGAGTCGGGGTCGACCGAGCCGATGGTGGTGGTCTGGCTGGGTCCGCCGATGGCGCCGAAGGTTTCGGATGCGCCTGGCTGGAGAGCGGGCTGGGGAGATTGCTCCGTCGGCGTCTGGGCGGGAGCGGGGGTGTTGACCTCGGCAGTCTGCTGGAGCAGGGTCAGGCCCGGGCGCGCCGGTGAAGAGCGGTCGGAGAGGGCTCCCGAGTGGAGGATCAGTGCTCCACAAAGGGCACAGAAGGCAACCAGGGCCACAGCGATCGATGTTTTAAGACTCATACAATCCTTTACGTTCAGTTTGAAAGACTCCCGGACCGATCCTGCGCGAACGGCGAACCGTCGCGACAGGCATCTTCTACCCCCTCGGCGTTTACCGGCCGTCCCGGAGCCGTTCGGCGTGGAAATTGTCCAGGCGGTCGATGGCGTAGATCTTCTTCATCGTCGCCTCGTAGTCGTATTCGAGGCGGACGAAATGCACTTTGTTCTCTTCGACGTATACGTAGCTGGCGCGGTTGTCCTTGTCGCGCGGCTGGCCGACGGAGCCGATGTTGATGATGGCCTTTTCCTCTTCGATAATGGGGTAGACGCCTCCGAGTTCATCGGGCAGGTAGAAGTCGGGCTCGTCGAGGAATACGCCGGGCATGTGCGTGTGGCCCACGAAACAGATATGGGGGATTCGCTCGAAGAGCACGCGGACTTTGGCGGGGTTGGTGTAGACATCGTCGGGAAAGATGTACTCGTTGATCGGCCTTCGGGGCGAGGCGTGGACGAAATCGATGGTGGTCTTGGTGGGGCCGAGCTGGGTTTCGAGGGTGCGCCGCATGGGCAACTCGCCCAGGAAGCGCCAGCGCTTGTCGCTGAGGGCCTTGTCCTCATCGGTTTCCATCACATCCCGCGTCCAGAAACTGGCCTGTTCGGCGCCGTAGTTGAAGTTCGTCGGCTCGTAGAACACGGCGTAGTCGTGGTTGCCCAGGACGCACCATTCCGTACGTTCGATGATCAGGTCGAGGCACTCGGTCGGGTTGGGCCCATAGCCGACCACGTCGCCCAGGCAGTAGAACTTCTTGATGCCCCGCTTCTCGGCATCCGCGAAGACCGCACTGAGGGCCTCGATATTCGAATGGATATCGCTGACGATCGCAAACATAGGTTCTCTTATCTCTATCTGACTCCCGAAAGGGCTGGAATACGCGACAAAAAACCATTCAATAGCAAAAGAAGGGCCAGATTGCCAGAAGTTTTATCCGCTTTCGGAGTTGGGGGTACAGCAGATGGTGGCGGATGCGTCTGTTGGATACATATGGGATGGCCTGTTCCATGGGGACCATCCCCAAGCCCTGGCGGGCTTGAGGCTGCCACCCAGATGCTTCAGCGGCCAAGACACGCATGCTCTCATACGTGCACCGACACCCTGTCGCGGCCGGTCAAGAGCGGGGTTGCCGGGGCCTGCGGCGGTGGTATAATGCGGCTTTCGCAACGAATGACTGTATGCGAGGTGTTGCTTTGGTTGGCATTACCCTTCTGGAAACGCGGGATCTGGTGAAGCGGTACTCGGGTCGGGCGGTGGTCAACAAGGTTTCGGTGGCCATCGACCAGCGGAGCATCGTGGGTCTGCTGGGTCGCAACGGGGCGGGCAAGACGACGACGTTCCGCATGGTGATGGGGATGGTTACGCCGGATGAGGGCAAGGTCGTGTTCGAGGGGCGGGAGATCACCAAGCTGCCGATGTACAGGCGCGCCCGGCTCGGGATCGGCTATCTGTCGCAGGAGCCCAGCATTTTTCAGCGGCTCAGCGTCCGCGACAACCTGCTGGCGATCCTGGAGACGATGTCGCTGACGCGGGCCCAGCGGCGTGAGAAGGCGGATATGCTGATCGAACGGTTCGGGCTCAAGCTCGTGGCCAAGAGCCATGGGCGGTTCCTCTCCGGCGGCGAGCGGCGCAAGCTGGAGATCGCGCGGGCGATGGTGACCGATCCTTCGCTGATCCTGCTGGATGAGCCGTTCAGCGGGGTCGATCCGATCGCGGTGGAGGACCTTCAGGGCGAGATCCGCCAGTTAGTGGCCTCGGGCGTCAGCGTGCTGATCACCGATCACAACGTCGAGCGCACGCTGGAGGTGGCGAACAAGGCGTATATCATCGACCAGGGGCAGGTGATCGCGGCGGGGCCCCCTGCCGAGATCATCCGCAACGAAGAGGTCCGCAAGAGCTATCTCGGCAACACCTTCGCCGGCCACGAGTTCGACGCCAAATAGACGCGGTCGGCACAGCGATATCACGGGAATCTGGAGTGTGAGGTCCATGTCATGATCGATGTTGGGAAGTGCAGGATTACGCGTTATCCGGAGCCGGTGTTGGGGAAGGCGGCGGAGCCGGTCGAGACGATCGACGATACGATCCGTCGGCTGGTGGAGAAGATGACGGACATCATGATCGAGAACAAGGGGATGGGCCTGGCGGCGCCGCAGGCGGGGGTGGGCTTGCGTCTGTTCATCATCTCGATGGACGGTTCGCGGGAGCAGGTGCGGGCGTACGTGAATCCGACGGTGACGCCGGCGGGCGATCTGGAGGAATCGGGGGAAGGGTGTCTGTCAGTTCCGGGGATTTATCCGAAGATCCGGCGGTACAAGCGGGCGACGGTGACGGCTACCGACCTGGACGGGCGGGAGTTTACCGAGGAGGCGGAGGGGTTGTACGCGCGGTGTCTGCAACACGAGAGCGACCATCTCGACGGGATGACGATCGTCAATCGGATGGGGGCGGCGGCGAAAATCGCCAACCGGCGGCCGATCAAGAAGCTCGTCGATAAATATGAAGGCAAATAGCCGACGGGAGAAGGGACTGACGAGGGCAAGGGCCTCGGCAGTTGGACAGTGCCATGAATATCGTTTATCTGGGCAGTGGTGAGTTCGGCGTTCCATGTCTGGACGCCTTGAAGGCTTCGCGCCACGAGGTCTCGCTGGTGGTGACGCAGCCGGCGCAGCCGGCGGGGCGCGGGCGGAAGTGCTGCCCGACGGCGGTGTCGCACTGGGCGGAGACCCATGCGGAGCCTTTGATCGAGACGGAGAAAGTCAACACGCCGGAGGTGGTGAAGCGCATCGCGGACAGCGAGCCCGATCTGCTGCTGGCGATTGCGTTCGGTCAGAAGGTCGGGTCGGAATTGCTGGCGCTGGCGCCGCGCGGGGCGATCAACGTGCATGCGTCGCTGCTGCCGAAGTATCGCGGCGCCGCTCCGATCAACTGGGCCATCATCCGAGGGGAGAAGGAGACGGGGCTGAGCATCATCACGCTGGCGGATCGGATGGACGCAGGCGACATTCTCGCCCAGGCGGCGACCGACATCGAGGTGCATGAGACGGCGGGCGAGTTGCACGATCGACTGGCGCGGATGGCGCCGCCTTTGCTGCTGGAGACGCTGGACAAGATCGAGGCGGGCACGGCGACGTATATGCCGCAGGATGAGTTCCACGCGTCGAAGGCGCCGAAGCTGAAGAAGGCGGATGGCGAGGTGGATTTCGATCAGCCCGCCTACGTGATCGCCGATCAGATCCGGGGTTTCTGGCCTTGGCCGGGGGCGCATGCGCAGTACCTCAACGCCCGAACGGGCAGAACGATGCGCGTGACCTTGGCGCTGGCGGACGTTCTGTGGGAGTCGACGCCAGGGCCCGGAGCGCCGGGGACGTTCGACGCGGACCTGAACGTGGTCTGCGGGGACGGCAAGCTGAGCCTTCGCAAGATCAAGCCGGCGGGATCGGGATTGATGGAGTTCAAGGACTTCGTCAACGGCTGGCGTGTGCAACGGGGGGATCGGTTCATCGAGGCCGACGGCTGAAATGTCCGACGGCGCGGCCAAGTCGGCACGCGTGGTTGCGGCCGAGGTGCTTCGGCAGTTCGATCCGCAGCGCGCTTACGCGCGACCCATTCTCGATCGTTTCGCCAGCAAGACCGAAGAGAAGCAGCGTGCCACCGATCTGGTGTTCGGGACGGTTCGCAATCTCTTTGCGATCGATCGGGTGATCGAGCGGTTCTCGGGGCGACCTGCGGGGAGGATCGACCCCCCGTTGCGTGCCGTGATTCGCGTGGCGGTGTATGAACTTCTGTATCATCCGGAGACGCCGGTCTATTCGATTGTCAACGAGGCGGTCGACGGCGCCAAGCGGACGGGGGGGCGGAAGCAGACGGGTTTCGTCAATGCGGTGTTGCGCAGCGTGGTGCGACACATCGTGGAACGCGGCGCGGAATGGCGTGAATCGCACGTGCGGCGGACGCTCGTGCAGCCACCCGGTACAGCGTGCGAATTCGACACGAATTTTCTGCCCGATCCAGGGGAAGATCCCGCAGGCTATCTCAGCGCGTGCTTCTCCATTCCCGGCTGGCTCGTAGCTGAGTGGGCCGACGAGTTCGGTGTCGAGCGGGCGCGGGACATCTGCCTGGGGTGTAATCGCAGGCCGAGCGTGTACGTGCGCGTCAACAGGCTGAAGACCGATGCGGCGAGTCTGGTGGAACGGTTTGCGGAGGCGGGCGTGCGGGCGGAAGCGGCGGCGCCGTCGGAAGGAGAGATGCTCCGGCTGGTGGGACCTCAGGCGATCGCGCAACTGCCTGGGTTTGCGGAAGGACTGTTCGCGGTGCAGGACCTTTCCGCCTCCAGGGCGGTGCGTCTGCTGGACCCGCAGGGGGGCTGGCGGATTCTGGACCTGTGCGCAGCGCCGGGGACCAAGACGACGCAACTGGCGGAGCGAACGAGAGGCGAAGCGACGGTCATCGCGACGGACATCAACGCCGAGCGCCTGGTGCAAGTCGAGGAGAACGTTTCCCGAATCGGCAGCGAGAATGTCACGGTGGTTCCTTACGAAGAAGTGGGGCGCAGCGAGAGAGGTCCATTCGACGCGATCCTGCTCGATGTGCCCTGCTCGAACACGGGGGTTCTCGCACGGCGCGTCGAGGTGCGGCACCGGATCACGTCGGAGGCGGTCCGCCAGTTGTCGCGGACGCAATCGGGCCTGCTCGAGAGGGTGGCGGGATTGCTCGGCGACGGCGGGCGGATCTGTTACAGCACATGCAGCATTCAAAAAGCGGAGAATGGCGACCTCGTGAGGCAGTTTCTTTCGGTGGACGGGCGCTTTGATCTGGTCGGCGAGGAACTCACGCTGCCGACGGCGGGCGCGCGCGATCACGACGGCGCGTACGCGGCGGTCCTCCAGCGGCGCTAGTCGGCTCAGGCCTTTCGGAAGACGGCGACGACGTTTTCCACTTCGACGACGAAGAGGCGGTTGTCGCCTTCGAAGTCGACGGGGATGGCGCCCTTGGGGTTGAAGAGCACCTTGTCGTATCGGGCCAGCGGGATCTCGGGCATGTTCTCGATCTCGGCGGATACGGCGACAATGCGTCCCGTGATTGTCGGGATTTCGATGTTGTCGGGCAATCGGATGCCGCCCTTGGTTTCCTTCTTGTCTTCGTCCTTGCGGATGAGCACGCGCTTGCCGATCGGCTCGACGGTTTCGAACGGCTGCGGTTCGGGCGTTTCGTTCTTGGCCATTTTTCAATCAACCCCATATAAAGTGACATCGGAGACACTACTCTATTATACGGGCGCGCCGGCATTTGCCAAGAGGTGGCGCGGGCGGCTCGGCGCGTTCGCGTCGGGCGCCGTCGCTTTTGATGACACTGAATTTCCGAACTTTGGACTTGACAAATCGGTAGGGAACGGTACACTGTCGCCTACCATCGAAGTCTGCCTTAAGAGGCTGGGTGCATGGAGGATTGTGATCCCGGCCGACGGAGAAGGGGAATCGGAGGTTGTCATCGCTTGTGTTCATTTCTGCGATGCAGTTGTTGTCGACAGGATGAAGGACAGGCCGAGTCAGACATGCGGTAGAGGGTGCTCATGCTCGTGTCACGCAGGTCACGGCGCCCGGGGTGACATCCCCGGCGGTGTGAGGGGCGAAGAGCATCGGACTCGGCGGTGGTCCTTCGGGAGGGTGATGAGACAGGACTCGATTTAGGAATCGAGGCCGGGCTCATCGGTGTCGGGCAACTCGTCTGCCTTGGCTCAGGTACGCCATTCGAGCCGGCCTCACAGAGGGTACAAACTACGGAGGCAGTGTCCGCGTACGGTTGATTTTGCCGGGAAGGGCTTGCGTCTTGGCCCGGGACGGTCCCTGGACGTCGTGGCATTCAATACAGCAAGAAGCTTGCCAGCGGGGAATGTATGCGCCGAGGTTGGTCACGAAAGCAGCCCCCTGGTGAAGGGTGGGGCCGGGAACGTCTCGGAATGGATGTGCCTCTAGAACGGTGCGGCGGTGCGTAAACGAAACAGCAGGGTGGAACGCTCTCGAGCGGGGAGAAAGGAGGTCGTGCCGGGGATGATGAATGGATGAACGGTTTTCCGCAAGCAGCACGGGGGAGGAAGGAGGTCGCGGCAAGGCAGTACGAAGGAACGTAAAAAGGTTTGTGGATCTTCAATTCGGGATTGGGGATCCGAAGACAAACAGAGACAACGCAAAGAAGAAAGGATTCTACTCATGGTAAAGGCAATTGCATACGGAGTCTGCGCAGTTCTCTTGATCAGCAGCACGGCGTTCGGCCAGACGGGGAGACTGGTTCAGAACCAGGATTGGGCCCACTCGGCTTCCACGCTTCTGGACACCTCGGGGAATACTGGGACGGTGAGCGCGTTGACGGCGTTTGGAGCGCTGAACACGCAGAGCGCCGCGAGCATCTACACGACGACGACCGCCAACCAGGGCGCCGGGGCTCTGCTGGTTCAGGCCAGCACGGGGACCAACCTGGCGGGAGGTTCCGTCGGCATCCTGCAAGACGGGGCGACGCTGGGTCTGGCGGCAGGGGAAGATTCGGGTCCGGGCCAGCTTCAGCTGATCGGCGCCTACGACGCGCCCTCGGAACAGTACGAAGGTGTCGGCCTGACGGCGGCGCAGATGCTGACGACCGGTGGCGGCGGCGGCGCCGCGCGGGCCCTGAACGGGGTGGGCGTCGGGATCGGCCAGGAGGCGACGAGCACGTCGATGAGCCTGGCCCAGTCGAGTTTCATGGCGGGCGTGCAGGCGGCTGAGGTGACCAGTGCGCCGGGTGGTACGACATCGATCAGCAGCGGCGTGGTCTCGCAGGTCCTCCAGGCCCAATCGGCGAACGCGGGCGGCACGCAGTAGTTTTCGAGTTCTGACAGAAAACCGCTCGATCATTCGAAGACGACGGAAACGGGAGCCCTGGAGTTCTTTCCCTGTGCCTCACTCCCACAGGGATCTTCAGGGCTCCCTTTCTATGCGCGTTTGGGGCGCGGCATCGAGGTTGGACCAGGGATCGGGTCGGTATCGTCGGGGGGGACGAATGGACGGGCAGAACGCGAGAACGGCGGCGACCGGTGATTCGACGGGAAGGGCTTCACTCGTGCCCCGCTGGGCACGCGATTATTTCTTTGCGCCGGCGGTCTTCTTGCCTTTGTTTCTGCCGAGGATCTCATCGGCCTTTTCGAGGGTTTCGGGGGGCCACTGCCCTGCCGCCTGAAGCTCCTTGAGGTGGTCGAGTTCCTTGATGCTGACGATGGTGCGGCAGCGGGGGAAACGGTTGCAGCCAAGGAAGGGGCCTCGCTTGCTCTGGCGGATGACGAGTTCGCCCTGCTTGCACTTGTGGCATTTGACGCCGGAAGGCTCGGGTTCGGGCTTGGGCGGCAGCGGGTTGCCTTCCTTGTCGAGGCGCAGCGTGGTCTTGCATTCCGGATAATCGCTGCATCCGAGAAAGGCGCCGTAGCGGCCGTTCTTGCGGATCATGGGCTTGCCGCACTTGGGGCACTTATGCTCGGTCACTTCTTCCTTGAGGATCTTGCCTTCCTTGTCGCACGGACTGGCGAACTTGCACTCGGGATAAGTCGAGCAACTCAGGAAGCGACCATTCTTGCCGAAGCGGTAGACCAAGGGCTGGCCACAATCGGGGCAGGTGTATTCGCTCGGGGTGGACTCCGCCTTGGCGTGGGTCATCCGCTCCTGTGCGGTTTCGAGGTTTTTCCGGAAGGGCTCATAAAAATCGCTGAGCACGCCCTGCCAGTTGAGATGCTGTTCCTCGATCTTGTCGAGCTGCTCCTCCATGTGGCGGGTAAAGGCGATGTCCATCACCCGCGGGAAATACTCGCTGAGCTTGCCGGTGACGACCTCGCCCAGGTCGGTGGCGTGGAATTTCTTCTCGCGCTGCTCGACGTAGCCGCGATCCTGGATCGTGCTGATAATGGGGGCATAGGTACTCGGGCGGCCGATGCCTTCCTTCTCGAGAGCCTTGATGAGCGAGGCCTCGGTGTACCGGGCGGGCGGCTTGGTGAAATGCTGCTCGGGCTTGATATCGACGACGCCGAGCGGCCGGCCCACCTCGACGGGCGGCAACTGCTGCTCGTTGGAGGAAATCGACCAGACCCTGGTGAATCCGTCGAAGACGAGGATGCGCCCGTTGGCCTTGTAGGTGGCCAGGCCGACGGAGGTCGGCGCCGCGATGTTGAGGGTGGTGACGTTCCAGCGGGCGGGCTGCATCTGGCAGGAGACGAAACGGCGCCAGATGAGATCGTAGAGACGGTACTGCTCGTTGCTGAGGAATTCCTTGATCTGGTCGGGCGCCAGGTCGACGTCGGTGGGTCGGATGGCCTCGTGGGCCTGTTGCGCGCTCTTCTTCGAGGCGTAGAAGTTGGGTTTCTCGGGCAGATAGGGGTCGCCATACTGGTTTCGGATGAAATTGCGAACCTCGCCGACCGCCTCGTTGGAGAGGTGCGTACTGTCGGTTCTCATGTAGGTGATCAGACCGAGCGAGCCCATGGAGCCGAGGTCGATGCCCTCGTAGAGCTGCTGGGCGATCGACATCGTGCGCTTCGCGCTGAATCCCAGGCGATTGGCGGCGGCCTGCTGGAGCGTCGAGGTGATGAACGGCGGCGACGGCCTGGAGAGGGACTCTTTGGTTTCGATGTCGGCGATCTTGAACTCGGCGCGCTGAAGATCGTTGAAGACGGTGCGGGCCTGTTCTTCGTTGGAGGCTTTGAACTTCTGATCGCCGATCTTGTGCAATTCGGCCTTGAAGGCGCGGTGGTCGGTCAGCCAGGCGCCCTGCTCTTCGAGGGTAGGACCTTTATTGTCTTTGCCCGTGGGGGCGCTAAAATCGAGCCACTGCTGCTGATAGTCGCCGGCCAGGTCGGTCGTGAAAACGGCGGGGATCAGCCAGTACTCGTCGGGCTTGAAATCGCGGATTTCGCGTTCTTTCTCGACGATCATCTTGACGGCGACGGACTGGACGCGTCCGGCGGAGAGGCCTCGGGTGACCTTCTTCCAGAGCAGCGGGCTGATCTGGTAGCCGACGATGCGGTCGAGGATGCGGCGGGCCTG
>NPIE01008823.1_pt1 | contig 21650 bp, 24 predicted proteins | sample 8637661 | NCBI WGS metagenome assembly NPIE01 (sample SAMN07420842, study PRJNA396082) | bioreactor metagenome | isolation source: sample BA12 brine-fed electro-methanogenic bioreactor BA | place: Japan: Kochi | collected 2016-12-09
TATCCCCATTATGCTGGATCACGGTGACAATTCCAAGGAGAAGATCGGATACATTACTGGACTTCGCGCTGACAATGGTTCATTAATCCCTGAAGAATTTGTAATCAAGGATGAGAGTGCAATTGAAAACATTCTCATTGGGCTGTGGGATACCATTAGCCCTTTTATCGTTAAAAATTTCGTAATGGAGACCGGCGCAGAACCCTTGCGATTTTCTAGCTGGGTACTGTACGAGGTTTCTATTGTAGTACACCCAAGAGATTACGGTTTGGCAATTCGATTTTCAGCAGACAACCAAAAGAAAGAGGTGAAAATGGATCCTGCATTCGATGACAAAACTAAAAATGTACCTGGCAATGGTACGGATGGTGTGAAATTGGGGAGTAATCCTCCTGCGGGGGATGACTCTTCTATGAAAGGCAGTCAAGGCAAAGATGAACCAAAAGATCAAGAATTCCTTGCTATGTCTGCCAAATTAAAGACGTTAGAAGATGAGAACAAACAACTAAAGCAAGAAAAGCTTCAGATGTCGAGTGATTTCAAAGAATTAAATGATGCTGTACAAGAATTGAAAGATGCTTCTATAAAAAGAGAAGCTGAAGATGCAATCAAAACATTAGAGATGTCGGGACAATTAGCTCCTGCTCAACATGAAAAATGGGTAGGGCACTATTTGAAAATGAGCGATGACATGCGCAAGGATTGGTTTGAAACCATGAAAGACGCTCCGAAGGTTATTGCTTTTGGTCAATCTACTACTCCTGATGCTACAAGTGTACAAAAGCAAATTGAAGAAATTAAAGCCAATTTGGCCAAGTACAACAATGTGACTTTTGACAATGAGAAAGGAGGGAAATAATGGCTGATTTTTACAGACAGACAGTCCAGGTTGGTGAATTCGTAATTGGTAACCACTTTGAAAAAGATGCTCTGGAATATGGCGGTACGAATGTACAATATCCAGGCATGCTGATTGGAAAACGAACGTCTGACAGCAAAGCGATGATTACCCGAATTGGTACCATTACAAGCCGTACTAACAAAGTATTGGAGCTTACCGAGGACAACAGGGCTGGTATTTTCCAGGCTGGAGAAACAGTTACCTTACGTCGCAAAATCACCAGAGAATTAGCCGATGTAGCCAGAGGAAAAGCTATTTCTGCTGCTACTAAAGCAGATCCTGGTGTTCTTACTTGTACTGGCCATGGATTTGAAACAGGTGACAAGGTAAGAATCTCAGGGGTTATTGGCATGGTGGAGCTGAATGGAAAGGTGTACACCATTACCAAGGTAGACGCAAACAGTTTTTCCATTGGTGTATCCACTAGTGGTTATACTTCCTACACCAGTGGAGGAGTTGCAGAACCCATTATTGAACAATACGATTGGGAGGATATCGCTCTTGGTGATATCGCTGACATCGACACGGATAACAACACCATCGAGTATGATGGCACTCCTTCAGTAAATCCTGCTGCAGGTGATTATGTGTTAGTAAAAGATGGATCCGAATCTCCTGTAGGAATCCTCCACAGTTTTGTAAATCCCAATGACTCTACATTAAACAAATCCGTTCGTTATGTGTATCACGGAAAAGCAAACATTAATCTCATCCGAAACTGGCACACTTCTCTTGAAGGTGCAGACGGATTGAAAATGATTTTGTTTGTTGACAGGGAGGTTGACTAATGCCTAGTTTTGTAGAAGACTATACGCTGTTACAACGGGAGTATATGCTCCAAGAAGTTGTTATGTTCCCCAAGAAGAAGAACTATCTCTTTACAGAGATGTTTAAAGAGACTACTTCTTCTTCCAATATTGTTACTTGGCCTATCATCTTTAATCATGGTGGAATGGCCAAGCATATTTCTCAAGGGGGAGATCCTCACCCAGTTAGCGGATTGAGTGTCGGGAAAGCTCGAGAAGAAGTTTCTTACAAAAAGGAATCCTACACTATCGATTCCAACGAACTCAAATGGAGATCGATGCCAGGAAAACCAGGCATGGCAGAATCTGCTAACCAGTACATACAGGATAGCAAGGTATCGCTGATTGACCGTCTGGATGCTCGTGTAGAATGGGAATGCATTAATGCAATGCGAGGAACATTCAAATTTAAAACAGTTGACGGGTATGAACGTACGGTTGACTATGGTGTACCTGCTTCCAATTTAGTGGATCTTACCGATGGTGGTGGTGCCAATGTTTGGTCTACCACAACAGTGGATATTGTTGGAATGCTCCAGGATTGGAAAAAACTCATCCGCGGAGCCGTGAACCCCGTTTTGTATGTACCACCTCAGGTAAATGAGTATCTTTTGGCCAATACTGCAATTCTTGCACTCCTCACTCCTGAACAGAAGCAGTACACTTTGCAAAATGGAGAACTAGGGATCAAAGTGAATGGAATTACGATCAAGGTCTATGAAGCCTCTTATTTGGCTGCTCATCCAACTTCCAACGATGGAACTCAGTTACCAGCTGATGAAACTGATTTTATGGCAGACAACGAAGTGTTTTTAATCGGGCAATCTGCTGACAGCAAACCATTGTATCAAAGAGTGATCGCTGCTTGTGTGGAAGCTTCCCCTGATGGTGATACTATAGTTCCTCAACGATTCAGTTTTCTCGAAAAGCTTCGCAAGGACAAATTCCAGATTGTAACCGGTGAGTACAGCTTGCCCATCATCAAGAATCCTTATTCCATTGTTCATGCTAAAGTAGCTGCAGATTCATAAGGAGGCGATCATTGAAGACGTACATCTTGACCGGTGAACGGTCAACTTACTTTAAAAATAAATTCGTCGTACCTGGAGAGCCCATCCAGGTACAAGACGAAGATGTGGAAGAGTTTGAAAAAATATTCAAGGATCGGATAGCTGTAAAAAAGAAGAAGATCGAAGTAAAAGCAGATCTTCGTAACAGTAAAGAACCATACGATCCTGACGATCCTGGAACAATTCCTGCTCATCTAGACACTACTGAAAACGAGACGATCGATGAGATAGAGGATCCTCCACCTGAGACCGATAATAAGGATTCTCCCGATAAAGAATCTGATGTTATCCCTGATGGTGCCAATGATGTTGCTGACATCGAAAATGAAACCGATGAGGATCCCCTTGATGAAGATTTTGATCCAGGAGTAGAAGGTGATGATACCGAAGATTCCAAAAAGGGAAACGGTAAAGGTGGCAACACATCTGGCAAGGGTAAAGGCAAAGGCGACAAGGATAAAAAATGATTCTTACTGTAGAAGAATTTAAAACTCGCTATCTAAGAGATAAGGCTTTAGAACTTTTCCCCACCGAAGGGGATCAAGAAGTTGTGGATGATCCTACAATCGAAAAAGCTCTGCAAGAAGCTGAAATACGAGTTAGTCTAGATACTGGGTTTACTGAAATTCCAGACACGGATCATTTTCGATATGCAATTGCTATGTATTGCCTTGCTACGCGAGTAAGTAGTGGAATCATTACTATTCATTCTGATGGAGAAACAAAGATCAATACGTATATGTCGAACTATAAAGATGCACTGAAAAAGCTGAAACGCAAAATCCATGGATGGCACAACAATGAGCAATAGCCCCTTACAATATTCAATTAAGGTTGTATGGGATCAGAATATTGATCTGTCTACTCCAAGAGCTGCGAAGCTTTTACAAAGAGCCAATAAGGCAGCAGGTATGGCAATACTGGAAGATGCTTCCAGACGTTTTCAAAACGAAGGAAGCCCTCCAGAAAAATGGAAACCGCTATCCCCTATTACAATTCAAAGAAGAAGACAGGGGAAAAACAATGCAGGAAATGCCAATCTTCCTGTTGCAAGAATTCTCCAGGATACAGGAACGTTAGCAAAGTCTATGCTGGAAGGCAGCAAGGACAATCATTTTGATGCAAATTCAACTCGGGTGATTGTCGGTACGAAAGTGAAATATGCAGCTCCCCACCAATTTGGATATCGTCATATTCCTCAAAGGCAGTTTTTCTATTCTCCAGAAGATCTGCCTCCTTTGAGAAAAGATATTCAAGAAATCTATGAAACGATTTGTCGAGAGTTTATTAATGGATCAGGTACACCATGATTGAAAACAAACTACCTAGCACTGGTTTTGAAGCACTATATGCATGGATGAAACAACACCAGGATTTGTTTCCTGGTGGTATTTTAACCGATTTTGAAATTCCTGTTCGGAGTCCATTTTGCATATTGGAAGTACCTAGGAAAGACCGGATCATTGAACAAAATCTAAGTGGGTTTTGGCAGGTGAAACGATATGATTGTGGTTTACAAATTGGGATCCAGAATCGTGATCTATGGGGAGCTTCTCTTCTGGCTATGGATATTGTTGCCATGCTTAATGAAAGAATGACCATGAACACTGATTCTAATATAGTGGAGTTCAGTATTCTGGAAACTGAATACTTCTTGTTTGACCAAGATGCATTCAAGAACAAAGCCTTGCTTTTTGGTACGAGAATTCATTTTACAGCTGACTTGCAGTTATCGATCGCAAATCCTGAATCAGCTTATGAGAATCTGCAAATGCGGATCATGGAGTTTAATAAATCCAGTGTTATCGCAGCAGAAACAATCCCAATCACCAAGGAGAGTGATGATGAGTAAAAAGAATCAAACCGATGAAGCTATTGTTAAAACGAGTGAAGACAATCATTTCTCAGGAGAAAAGCAGAAAAAGAAACCAGAGAAAATGATTCGTATAACTCCGTCAAAAAACGTTTTCCATAATACCAAGCTGCCTTGCAAAGATGGGAGAAAATTGTTGGGAGAAGGCATTACGGTGAACTCAGATGATGAATATTTAATGAATCATGTAAGAATTTTAGAAAAATTGAGAATTGTAACCGTAAAGGAGGTGAACAACAATGGCTAAAATTCGTCCACACGTAGAAGATGTACTCACACAAGGAGGAACATCTGTACAGAATGTTAACACAAATGTTAACTTTGTTGTTGGTAAATCGTATCGTGGCCCAGATGAAGAAATCTTTGTCGGATCTCCAGAAACAATTTATCGACGTTTTGGAGGAGGAGATCTAGTAAATTTCATCAAGCGTGCTAGCCTAAACGGCGGCCAACATTTCAAAGTTGTTCGAGTCGTTGGAAGTGGTGCAGCAAAAGCGAGTTTAACAGTTCAGAATGATACTACTGATGTTGGCACTTTCCAGGCTAAAGACAAAGGAGCTTATGGGAATAGTCTGAAAGTAAAAATTGTTGCTGGTGGGATTTCTAGTACTATCACAATATGGGTGGAGTACAAAGGATATACTCTTGGTGCAGCAGAAAACTGTTCTACCGGTAACGATATTCAAGAGAAGATTGCAGACAACTCTCAACTTTCCAACTTCATCCAGTATACTCCAATCACACAAGCTCTTCCTGACAATCAGGATTATACTTCATTGGCAACTGGCTCTGATGGTGCAGAAGTAACTAACACTGAAATTGTTGGATCCTATAATTCGACAACTGGAGCAAGAACAGGACTTCAACTGTCTGTAGTGGATAATGAATGGCACAATATTGCCACTGCAACGCTTGAGGGAGACGCTACGATCAACGCAGCTCTTCATACAGTGTGTAAATCTCGCGGAGATATTGGCAAAGGCAAAGCGATAGTAACATGCCTTGGAAGTGCTGCTATCTCTGATATTAAAACAGCGGTAAATGCATTAATCTCATCTGATTTCCGGCTTACATTTTGGGCTGGCTGGTACAAATCTATTGTTGATCCTGACAATTATGTTTCTCCGGTTGCAGCAGTTATGGGAATTATCTCCAAAATGCCTGTGTTTGAATCCTGTTCCAACATCAAAATTGAAGATGCAATTGAAGTTAAAAGCAAATATGACGGGGATCAAATTGATGAGCTACTGGGTGTAAAATGCAATGTTGTGACCAATGCCGTGGATGATGGATTGCCAGGCATAAAAACACATCATAGTTTTTTATGCACAACGGATACTAGATTGACTGAAGTTCAGCACGTTAGTGTATTGGATTACATCAATCAAAAAATGCGCAGTGCGATACTTCCTTATGTATCAAGACCAAACAGAACCAAATCAGGAACCATTCGACTTAGAGATGTTCTTATGGGAATTGGGACAAACATTAAATACAACGTGTTAAATGAATCAACTCCCTGGGGCCCAGGTGTTGTAGATGATATGTATGTTCAATGCGATGATGTTAACAATCCTCCTGAATTGCAGAGTAATACACTGTTGTTTGATTGGGGTGCGAAATTCATTGGAGCAGCTCATTACATCAAAAACAGAATCACTGTAACTGATGGAGAATTATTTGTATCAACCTTAGACGAAGTAATTCAATAAAGGAGGTAAACCATGAGTGAGTCCATTAACTATGGAAATCTTGGGAAAAATACATTTGTGCAGATTATTGCCGATGGTGAAGATCTGGGTGTTTTTGAAGCAGTAACTGATTTTTCTGATAGCAGTTCTAAAGAACCGGTAAAAGAACACTACCTTGGCCATCAAAATGCTACAAACATTCCGGATACTTCTCGCGACTTGAGTGGGAATATTGTAATTGCTGACAAAGGCACTGTATTCCGTGATTTTTATAAAAATCGAGTATTGGGGCAAGGTATTGATGATCCATATCCCGATATCACGATTCTTGTAACCGATATTGATCGTTATGCGGGAACAAAAACGACTGACACTTATCTTCAGTGTATCCTGAAATCCAAAGAATTATCCAGAAAAGGAGACGAAGTGAAGAAGCACAATGTTTCCTGGGTAGCCAATGAATTGGAGTAAGGAGCAAAAATGAAGATCGGTAAACATGAATATGAATTTGATTCTATTACGATACGAGAAGAATTACAGGCGAAAACTGTATTGCGTGATAATTGGGCCAAAGTAGAAGGAATTGATCCTTCGCTTCCTGAATCTGAACAAATGGCTTGTATTGCTTACAGCATTAAAACCATTGATGGGAAAAAGCCAGAGTCACCTAGAGAAGCATTTAAACACGTCATGAATTTACCTCGTAAAGATGAAGCTGCTATTCGCCTGGCTTTCACCAAGTTAAACGAGAGTGCAGATTTTTTTACTCTACTGGTGCAGATGGCAAACGATGGTATAAAAAGCGATTTGTCATCCGAAGATACACAGGAATCAGCTACCAAGAAATAGATTCAATGTCATCCACAGAATTTGATATTCACTATCACTGGGCATTGGATTTTGCTGATATTGATGACAAAAGTAAGGACAATATTGATGATTGGATATGGAAATAGGTTATGATAGGTAATCCTGTAGTAAATGCCGGCGTATTACTGAGTTTAGTGGATAGAATGACGCCCAAAATGCGTCAGGTTTTAATGCAGAATAAAAATGCATTCAAGACAATGGGCGGACAATGGGATTCTGCTAAAATTTCACAATACGACCGGCATATGAAATCAATTGCAAATTCGCAACGGCTAATGATGGCCGGTGGTGCTATGTTTGGTAGTGGACTAATGGGAGCTATCACAACTACCAATTCCTTTGCTAAATTCGAATCCGATACCAAATACTACCAAACTCTTCTTGATCAGATAACAGAAAAAAATATTCGATGGCAAAGAGAAGTTCTCAAACTTGCTGGTACTACAGGTGCAGGGATAGCAGATATTAACAAAGGTATCTATCAATCTCTTTCTTCTGGAATACCGGAAGAGAAGATCTTGTCTTTTATGGATTCTGTTACTGAAGCCTCCATCGGAGGAAGAACATCGGTAGAAGACACAGTTAATACTGTTACTACAATCATGAATGCGTATAAGATTCCTGCTGAACAAACTGATTCAATACTTGGTAAGCTTTTTGTTACCGTAAAAAAGGGTAAAATTGAATTTTCCCAACTAAATAGTACGATTGCAGATTTTGCTAGCACTGGATCACTGGGTAAACTGAGTATTGATGAACTTTTGGGTTCCGTGTCTGCATTAACACAGGGAGCAGGTATAGCTCCTGCAGAAGCCGGTACTGCAATCAACCGTTTCATTATGAGCGTGATCTCTGCTCAAGATGAATCTAAGAAATTTGCTGAATCCATTGGATTGGATTTTGATATAGCGTATCTGCAAAAAGTTGGATTAGTACCCTTCTTAAATGAGATCATGGAAAAAACAGGTGGTAGCATCGTAGCCATACAAAAGCTATTCCCAGAAATCCGTGCATTCAAAATGGTTGCTCCCTTGGTGGATAGTGCTAATGAGAAATTTAATCAATATGTAGAAGATATTAAATCCGGAAGTGGAGAAGCTCAAAAGGCATACAAAATCATGTCAGATTCTACAGCCCAGGAAATGGAACGGATGAAGCAGAACTGGGAGTCATTTAAAATTGTAGTGGGTGAAGGATTTGCTCCAACTGCAAATAAAGTACTCGAAAATTTCAATGACACGATGATGGAATGGATAGATAGTGGAAAAGCCGAAAAGATAGGACAGGGAGCTATAAATGGTGCAATGGGAGCGGGAGCATTGACGGTTGGACTGGGTGCTGCAAATTGGTTCACAAAAATGAGATCATTATCATCAATGGCATATTCTTCTGGATTAGCTGGAGAAGCTTTTACGCGGGGTGGAAATGTTCAATATCTCGCGCATTCTCTTGGTAATGCGCTAGCTACAGCTCAAGCGAAAGCTGCGGCAGGAAGCGCATCTGCTGCAATGCAGGCAAAAATATTAGGAGCAACCGCTTCTGTTGGTTCAGGAATTGCACAGTTGATTCCTGTTGTTGCTACTGCTGGAGGGATATTATTAGCAGTAAAAGGGCTTGCAAGTTATTGGGATCGGAAATCTGGTGAAGCTCGATTAGAGAGACTGGAAGAAATTGATAAACTGAGAGAAAAATACGAAGCAGAAACCGATCCTGTTCGAAAGAATCGATATGCTGAGTTGATTAACTTTAAAATGGTTGATCTTGCAAAACGAGCAGATAAGGATATCGCATCTTTATTAATGACAATTGGTACAATGGATTTCAATCCCTATACGATGACAAAACAAGAAAAAGCCTATATGAAAAAATCTGAATATATTTCAATGGCGGAACAGGCAGATTGGTATATCGAAAATGCTGATCAAGAATATGTTGCTGCTATGGAAAGTGTATACCGTGAATTACTATTTCAATATGCCGACCAAAATGAAGAAATGGCAAAAGTATTGTTCGGATATTTATTAAGTGGGAACGACCTGGTAACTCAACATGTAAATGATTTACTACATGGGAAGAATATTTCAACAAATAAAACAATAGCAGATCAATATGCTGGACCCGATAAATTTTTAACTTCTAGAAATATATTTCAACATGATAAAAACGCTTCAAAAAGCTTAGAAAATTTTGAAGTCTATGTTACAATTAACCAGAAGGGTGATAGGGTTGAATCTGTAGATGCCAGAATACAACGCAATGACCGATTGTATGAGAAAAAGAAACGGATGCAATATATCACAAATCCATCTTACGACTTAGTACCAAAATGATACTAAGTGAAGCGGAGGAAAGTGTTGATGAGTGAATTAAAAAAAGAGAATGTACAACGTTGTTGGTATGAAAACCTTTTCATTATCGTGATTGTGATTACTATTTCTACTATAGTCGGTTGTTTTCTAATATACCAAATCATTCAGGGCATATCTTGGTACAATAATCGACAATCAAGACAACAAGAAAATACGTACAGTACCACCAGTGCCATGACAAATGAAACTTCAACGAAGCAAAGCGATATTATAAGTCGAGATCAGGAAGCTCTAACGCTTTTGTCAATGATTGATACGCTAGATTTGAACCCAGAATCATCTGATGCGAAGGAATTTTTAGAAAGTCCTGTATTTAAATATCTACACCAGAAATCCGAAAAATATCTAAAAGAAGCTGATCAAGAATATGCTGTTGCGATGGAAACAACATACCGTGAAACACTTGAAGAATTCGCAGAAGGTAACAAAGAAGTTGCAAGGGTATTGTTTGGATATCTGGTGAATGGTTCTGAACCAGTTATCAATACTATGCAAAAAATCATGATGGAAAAATGGGAGGCAGAACGGTAAATGTTACCCAAAGAAGCCAATTTCGATAATCAAAAGAAAATGCTCCAACATATGATTGATCTTGAATTTAGTAAAAATCTGATCATGTATGGGTTTTTCATTCTTGTTGGTGCAGGATCGTGTTATCTGCTATCTTTAACGTCAATGGGAATATTTTTACTTACCGGCTTAGTGGCTTTGATCTTCTATATCATTGTGAAAGGATTCAATCTCTTTATCCAGTATCTTAAAAACAAAGATTTAAAACAAACGATTTATAACACCGAAAACATCGAGGAGTTAAACACTGTGAAGCAGATGTTTAATGTCAATATATGATTGAAACCCGCAATACGGTTGTCAATAAATTTGAGCAAGCGACAATTACAGGCTTCCCTAAAGGAGTGGCAGTTCTAAGCTATTATGATCAAAAAACAGCTTGGGACAATGTTGGGCAGGGTACAATTGTTCTTACTGAAGTATGGACACCAATGGACTTTCAGAAGGGTCAACGATTAGGATTAATTAATATTAATGGTAGAAATACCCCTATTCACCATGCGATGGGTGGTGAAGGGTTAATTTACCCATCTGTACATTTTACTCTTCGTGATAAAACTCACACCGAAATAGCAGCAAAGCAAGCACACAAAACTACACTTGCAATAGCTGGTTGGTGTGATGCAGGTGTACCACTATTTTTCATGTTTGATGAATGGATCCGTCAGGTCATCATAGCTTCATATAGTTTCCAGCAGATTCGTTACCACACTTGGTATACAGGTGAATTAATCTTGCATAAATATGAACCGATCAGTCCACTAAAGTATCAACGTACGCTGGTGGATCTTGCACCTTTTCCAGAACTTCCAAATCCAGTTATTCCAAAAGATCCAGAAGAAGGAGGATCAAGTGGAACTCCTGGAAATGGTTCTGGAGATTTATTGGATCCTTCTAATCCTCCTGAGGAAGATTCTCAATGGTTGATATACGAAACCAATGACAATGACTATACCAAGACAAAATATTACATCAAGAAGAAAGAGGATGGAAACCTGGATTGCATTGAATATGTTATTCAAGAAGATGAATCGCTTTTTGACATAATCAATAAGTACTATCCAAATTTGTCCAGTTCAACTGATCGATGGGCTATTTACAACATCATCGTGCGAGTGAATAAGGATAAACGAGGGATTAACCTACCAGGATTGACTCAGGGTGGAATTGGAGGAGATTATCCATTTGTAGGTGTTGATTCTCTTCCAAACACAAAAAAACGCATTTGCTTGCCCAGAACCGTCAAATACGTGAAGGGCACACAAGAAATAGTGATCGAAGCGAAAGGCTAACTTTATCAAATTTTCCAGACAAGTCAGAAATTACAAAAGCATTAGCCATATTAAGGTTAAGTAGGTAATTTGTGCTTGCGTTTTCTCTTATGATTTTTAGGTCTTTTTTTAATCTCATCAGTAGTGTTTTTAAGCTCAACAATATGGTCATTACAAAGCAAATCACGATCAGTATTTTTAGAACGAAATATCTTGGGAACCTTAGAATTGCAATACACTTTTTCTTTTTCTAGGTATTTCCTAGCTTTTTCCTCTTTAGTGCATATTAATCTACAACCAGAAACTTCAACAATCGCAGCAAGATGAGTATCATTGAAATCTTCAGGCCATTCAGCTTTAAGTTTTAATTGGTATTGGTTAACCAATGTATGATTAATTAATTGAACACTACCTTGCATTCTAAGGTTCTCAAGCAAATCAAAATATTTGTTAGCTCCCCATAGCTCTTCATAATACTTATCTCCCCCGTATACAAATTTTGCTTTTTGATTTTTTCTAACCCAATCAAAAATACATGCAAACTCTTTATGATCTTTTGAAGATTTAGAAAAAACAGAGGCAAATGCATTGGTATCAATAATGATACACATTAGAAAGAAAGGTTTTCCAAGGATTCTTTGATGAAGAAATCTCGATATTTTTTTGGTTGTTGTTCGCTATATACACCATTTTTGTAAATCTCGATTGGAGTTACTTTGTTAAATCCTTTTTCTCTATAAAAGAACAGAACTTGGGTTTTAATTTTGTGATTAGCATTTTTGTTCATTCGTTGTCTAAAACGATTAATAATGAAATCACTGTGTGTTTCAATCAACAAAGTGCATTTATCTCTAGTTGCTACATTGAAAAATAACTCACCAAGAGCAGCCTGTGCTTTCGGATGTAAATGAACTTCAGGTTGCCGGATTCCGATTACGTCTGAACTTGAATAAAGCAAGTCAATTAATATAGGCAGAGATTGAGAAACTCCGTCTCCAAGATTTGAGATGTTAATTGCCTCTTTATATAATACAGCATTAATCTGAAAAGGTGCATAAGGATCTTTAGTAGGATACTTATTGACACAAGCTTCTTTAAAAAGACCACCTAACTTACCAATATAATTGAGCTGTTTTTTTGGTTTAACCATGTTAGGGTTATTATAGGATTCTTGCATTTTGAGCAATGAATGATCATCAGCTTTTGAGTTCATGAGAGTGACTGTATCATAAATATATTTTGGTTCACTTCTTAAAGGAAGAACACATTTAAATGTATTATATAAACAATCACTAATCAACATGGGATATTTCAGATTAGTGGTCTTCATGTTTTTTTCGATCAACATAGATGCCACTAGCAATAGATTCATTCGGATTAATGGTGGAGGACATTCCTCTTTTGTAGCAATGAATTCTTCTTTGTAAATATTTTGATTAAAAATATCGACTTTGACAGTATCACGATACTTAAGCTTATTGTCCTCAAGTTTAAAGAAATACGTTTTACTTCCAAGTTGAATGACAAATTTACATACTGCAGGAAGGCCCTTTAGATTACAATACTCGATGATCCACGAGTATTTATCTTTTTTTAAGCCAATCTTAAAATTAGTTTCTTTTGATTCAGCAGATACCAGGTCTTTATGGCAGAAGATTCTAAATGATTCATTTAGAATTGATTCGAAGAGTTTATAAAAAGGTTCAGACAATAGATTTACTATGTATAAAAGAGAGGTTTTTCCTGTACTGTTTTCCCCTACAAGGAAGTTTACATCTTTTAAAGAGATGAATGTATCTTGGAAACCTCTTACATTATCAAGGTAAATCTGCGTTTCCGCTGTTTCTTTTTTCATAAGTTCGTATCTCCTTTTGATATTCTATATTTATATTTGTCTGAATGAAGATGTCAATGAAAACCGAATAAATGGAACCTATGATTATGTTTTTTGTTTCCCTTTCATGAAACCAAGATGTAAAGTTGTGATTGATGATGTGGAATTTCGACCCGAAAGTGCCATAATTAGCAAAGAAGGGCATAGGTATGCAGACACTGCTTCTGTGGTTATTGAGAATACTGATCTTAGGCACTTCGAACAGTTCAATGATTATCTGCCTTCAAGAGTAAAAATCTATTTCCGGTATGAAGATGCAGAAGATCCTGAACTACAGAATTGGTACTGTACATTTGACGGGTATTCCGATTTTCGTGATGCTGACATCGATGCAGAAGAAGGATCACGATTAGAATTTCCATGCCGATCTCGTATTTCTCTTCTCCAGGATGACACCTGGACACATAAGTGGGAGAAGGCATATCTGAAAACTATCATTTATGATCTTGTCCATGGGTGGTTTCCCATTGATTTTCAATGTCCGAATTACTATATTGGAGACCATTTGATTGAGGATAAATCAAGATGGGATGATATTACCTATTTTGCAGAGCTTTTTGCCTGTGATTGTTACCTGTCCAATGAAGGGGTCATTTATTTTGGCCCATATAAAAAGCATCAAAAATACCTGTACCAATATCTCAACAATTATCCACGAAAGCAACATGAGCAGAATGCAAATATTAATCATCTGACAATAAGCCACATGACCAGTCAATTCCCATATAACAAAGTGACTGTGGTGAAAAAGGATCAGGACAATAAGGAGATCTACAAAGGGAGTGTTGAATCCACTATCCCGCGAATTACGGGTAAGAAAAAAGAATTGACCATGGATCACAAATTCATTCAATCCAACAAAATGGCACAAGAACTAGCAGAACGCATTCTTTGGAAATACGAACGTGAGTATATTACAGCTACTATCAAATCGTATGGTGTGCCATTCATTAATCCAGAACATGTAATCGAGCTAGTAGATGCAAAAAATTATTCTGGATTTTACTGGGTGCAGGCAATTACGTGGGAATTTGGCAACAATGATTCTTTCACGATGAGCATTATTGCTCAGACAAGAGACCCTAAAGAAAGATTTGGTGAATAAATGAATGATGTAAATATGACAGAAAACCTTATTCGGGGAATGCTCCGAAAAGTATATACAGCACTACCAGGAAAGATTACAGCTGTGGATCCACCTAACATGAAATGCAAAGCCGTGATATTGCGCACAGAATCACATTCTGAACCACTAGAAACCGGTTGGCTTCCGATAAAAACGTTGTATGCAGGTGAAAAACATGGTTTATGTATGGTGCCTTATGTAGATGATGAATGCGTGGTAGTATTCCAGGACAAAAATCTTGATGATGCATTTGTTTTGCCTTTTTCTTTCAACAAAGAAGTACCACCTCCAGAATCTCCCGAAGGAAAATTGAAGATCGGAGATATCCTTCTCCAGCACAAAAGTGGAACCTATGTGTATATCAATCCGGAAGGATTTGTAGAAGTATTTGAAAAAGAGGGTAATAAAGTACGGATGACCGATGGGTATATCCAATCGATTACGCGAGATGGCCAAGAAGTGCAAACCCAGAATAAATGCAATGTATCCGGTGGAACGGACAAAGTCCTGAAACAGTGGACTTTGATGAAAACAGGATCCGAAACTCTAGTACTTCAGGACAAACGAGAACTCGGTCTTGTGGTAGAAAAAACATGTGATGGATTCGATAAACAGGGATTCGATGACACAAAACTGGATAGAGGAAACACTAAAGCTTCTGCAGAAGCAATGGAAGACTACTTGAAACGATCTAGTAATATTCCTTATCGCGATTATCACGGTATGAAATACATACATGCGGACAATATCACAGGCGGAACGAACTATCAAAAAATGGGAATGGAAGTTTCCGGAGATGCAAATCCTGAAAACCTAGATACCCATGAAGGAAGAGATCCCTGGCAATCGTTTGATCACATTTTACACAATCCATTCCGTCAATCGATGGCACTATTTCGCGCACACATTTCTCAGGATCATGTTCAATTATCCTGTCTTATCACTCGTCAAATGGGTGGTAAACAAGTAAAAACAGGATTTGAAATGATCATCGACAACAACAACGCAAAGTTCCTCCTCAATGGGGAGGATTACCTATATACTATGGATCCCAATGCACACAGATACAACGAAGAAGTAGCACACCTGAAAGAAGAATTGAAAGAAGTATTTGAATTAAGAGATTATCCGATCAAAAAGTAATCTAAAACTTCTTAAGCTGTCCAAATCATCCAAAAATTCCATATAATTGTTGACTATAAATCCATGTACTTTTGTGGAAAGGGGTCTTGGGTGATTTTTCGCATATTTGATCATGATTCGAGGACGATTGAGGATTTTACCAGTGAGTAAACTGGACGATTTGATTGAAGAGCTTTGCCCTGATGGGGTAGTCGTTAGAAAACTTTCTGATGTTTGTCGAATAACAAACGGAAAAGATCATAAAAAACTAGCTGATGGAGATATACCAGTATATGGATCTGGCGGAATTATGCGTTATGTAAATGATTACATTTACAACAAACAAACTGTATTAATACCTAGAAAAGGATCAATCGGAAATATCTTTTTTGTTAATACACCATTTTGGGCAGTAGATACAGTTTTCTATACTGTGATAAACAACGAATCAGTTTTGCCTAGATTTTTATATTACATTCTTACCACAAAACACCTAGAGGATCTGAACTTTGCTGGTGGAGTACCAAGTCTGACAAAAACACTCTTAGATAAAGTAGAAATTCCTCTCCCCCCTCTAATTATTCAGGAAGAAATTGTTAGAATCCTAGATAAGTTTACAGAGCTTGAAGATAAGCTGAGGACAGAGCTGGACTTACGAAAGAAGCAATATGAGTATTATCGAGATTCTCTACTAGATTTCAGCAATAAGGATCAATATCCTTCAGTCCGATGGATGAAATTGGGTGATATAGTAAATTTCAGAAACGGTAAGGGTCATGAAAGAATGATCGTATCAAAGGGAAGCTTCATCGTCATAAATTCTAAATACATATCAACGGATGGTGATGTTAAGAAATATTCACATACTCAACTTACTCCTCTTTTTATTGATGATATTGTAATTGTAATGAGTGATTTGCCAAATGGAAAAGCTTTAGCAAAATGCTATCTAGTTGATAAAGATAAAAAATACACACTAAATCAACGTATTGGAGCTGTAAATTTGAAGAGTGATGAAAAGATGATAACCAAATTCCTCTTCTACTTTTTGAACCGGAATAAGCAACTACTGAAATACGATAATGGTGTTGACCAAACAAATTTAAAAAAGGGTGAAATACTAAACATAAAAATCCCCATCCCCCCTCTCTCGGAACAAGAGCGGATTGTCAACATTCTGGATCATTTCGATAAACTCACAAATGATATTTCTGTGGGATTACCAGCGGAGATTGCTGCACGTCACAAGCAGTATGAATACTATCGTGATAAACTGCTTAGTTTTGGGTAGAAGTCTCATCATAGTTTTTTGTTTTACAAGTGTCATATCTTGACTAAAAGAATGAGTACCGAAGAAAATTTAATTCACTACAGGTAATGAATTCAGACCTTTAAGATTTTTTTATCATGGACGCAACAATTACCGTATTAATGACCATGGTCAGAATGATTGCATAAAATAGTTGGATTGCTTTTGGAGGATTCAATATCCCATAAACACATAAACCGATTATCCCAATAGTTATACCAACAATAAAAGGTGTAACACTGAAGTATGCCGCATTTAACTCTTTAATGTTATCCAAATCCATTTTATCTGTTAGGTGTGTTTCTTCGATCAGATTTTTTAATACCGTATACCTTTTTAGAATCGAGTTCTTCTTTGTATCTTGTAGGAAATTACAATCAGATATCTCCGAGTAAGCAATTTCAAGAATATGAAGTTGGTTTTTCCTAGTCAACGTTTTAATATGATGCTTCTTTGCTTGAGAACCAATTAACAACATCAGTTCGGTTTCACTCATATCAGGATTTTTACCAAAACATTCAGCAACGCCTTTTGAAGATTCGTTTAACTTCTTTAAAGATGATTTACAATTTAGCAAGCTGATCAGCCAGTGTACTAAAACGCCCGATAAGGTCGTTACTATGAAATACACAGAAACATCAACTACCTTAATCATATGCTTCTCCATAAATTTAAAAGATTGTAATATCATAGCATTTTTATTAATTTGTTTCTTCTTGAATCAGGCTTGGATATTAATATGATGTAATTGAACGATCATGAATCCTCCATTTCGCTAGGATAATACTCCTTTCCTTCCCCCCTCTTCGGAGGGGGTTTTTTTTATGCCTCCTCAATCGGGTGTCTGATCAGCATGCTGGTGGAGGCTTCTTTTTATTTCCCAATAGAATCCCGAACTAAAAAACCTGCCTTATCGTTTCCCTTACATGAACAGAAACTTAGGTATTGATGTAAAACTGCAAGAACAAAGGCTTATTCCATCGCAAAATGGTGATTTGCAATGGGTAGGAGATTTAGCAAATCTAGAGCAATCCCTTAGGAATCGTATTCGCACCGCTATTGGTAATCTCCCGTTTCATCCAGAATATGGTTCGGAAATCCCACTTATGCTATCGCGTCCAAATACTGCAGTATTGTTGGGTAGAATATACACAGCTTTGGGGAGTGTTTTTATGGCAGAACCAAGAGTAAAAAAAGTCACTCATCTCTCTGTTATTCGGAAATCCTCCAATACTATTGAAATATCTGCAACGATCCTTCCCATTACAGAAACAGTAGAGCGGAATATTCTTCTAGAAATTGAGTATCCATCATGAGCAACACCATATTAACCCAGGAACAAATCCTGGAACAAATGCGAACTTATTTAGAGGACAATCAGTCTACGTTGACCGATTGGAATATTGGATCTATTCTTAGAAGCTTTTGCGAATCCAATGCAAATGTAACTTCTTCGCTGTATCAATATCTTCTTTACCAAATTTTGCAAAACTGGTTTACTACTTCTTCAGGACAAGGATTAGATCGGTGTGCTGCAGAATTCTCTATCTCACGAAAAGATGGGAGCAAGGCAACATGTAGCCAATGCAGATTTACCATCAATATACAATCTACCGTATTCATAATTCCCATTGGAACTGTAGTCGCAACACGAGAACCTACACCAAGATACTACGAAACAACGCAAGAAGGGACTATATCTGTTGGCGATACAACGGTCACGGTTGCCATCCAGGCAATAGAAAAAGGATCCGATTACAATTGCCCTGCATATTACATTGCAGAAGTGCAAAACGTGAAAGGCATTGTCAGCGTTGAAAACCTTGAGCCTGTTACAGGCGGAGAAGACACCGAAGATGATAGTACTTTTAGAAACCGTTGCCTTTTGTACATTCGAGATGGACTAGCAAGGGCAACTAGCAATGCTTTAGTATACGGAGCTTTATCGGTGGATGGAGTAAAATCTGCAGTTCCGTACGCGAATCTAAAAGATCACTGGGAAGATTTTCCCTACTTGAAACTAAAAACTACTGGATCTTGGACAAATATCGCTGGGTCGGAATATTACTATGGAGCAAGAAAAGAAGGTACAGGAACTGTTTCCTTACATGCAATCATGAAAAAGTGTATTGTCCATCTCTGGAAAACCAACACAGGGGGAGAATGTACATTGTCGATTGATGGAGTGGAAGAGACAATCAATCTTCATGGTGATACACTCACCAAGATTACTATAGAAAAGGAATTTGAAACTGAAACTTGGCATGAAATCATCCTTGACACAGGAATTAACATCGGATCCATTGAAAAAATTGAGGTAAAAGCGAATTACCAGGGATCGAATTTCATCTACATCGATGATGGCTCTGGACAACCCAGCTGGGATCTTGTTAAAAATGTGTATGAAGAGCTTTTTAACTGGAAAAGTTGCGGGGAAGATTATTTTGTAAAACGATCAGAAATCTACAACGTAAATATCTCTTTAACTGTCATTATTGGTACATATGAAAACCAAAATGCGTACACGCTACAAATCCAAAACGCATTAACAGAGTATATCAATTCTCTAAAAATGGGAGAACCACTATTATCTTCCCAAATTATTCATACCGTCTTGTCAATTACTGGGATAAAAGACTGTAAAACAAGCATTTCTGAGATTGCTCCAAAGGATTATCAGGTTATCCGCGTAGGAGAAATAGAGATCCGATATGAGTAATACAGGCAATATTATTCGCAAAAATCTTCATCCAGTCATCAAAAAAGATGACTTGGAAACCATCAATGTGACAGAAGCAACTGCCATTGCATTTGATGGATTGGTAACGGTTGCTATATCACTAGATAGTCAACGGTATTTGGATACTGCTACGAGTGAATGGTTAGACCGTTGGGGAACTGATCTAGGAGATGCAAGAGCCAATAATGAATCCGATGCAAATTATCGATTGCGTATCCAGGAAGCATTGAAAGGCCGAGGAGTGACAACACCAAGAATTAGACAGGCTGTAAATCGGCTCCTCAATGATCAGGAGTGTGAGATCATTGAGTGGCAAGATGCAAAAGGAAGATTGCCTGTGCATTCATTTGCTGTCAATTTGCCTGTATATGACTTTGAAGGTTTTTACCTGGATGATGAAGGAGACGATGAGGAAGAAGATGGAGCATATCTCGATATTGGCACCTATTGCACAAATTGGTTAAATCTTGCTGGACTTTGGCCAATACAAAAAATCGCAGATCTTGTAAACCGTTTGAAGTCTAGTGGGAAAACATTTGAAATATGGAGCGGGGATTACTTGTATTTGGAGGTTGTAAATGGATCAAGTTAAATTTCATCAATATCAATTGGTCGGATTTACCGATATGACCAATATGCAGACAGTACTTCAGGCATTTACTGAAGTCTTTGGACAAGAAGTAGTGGGAATCGATACATTTGTTCATGATGGAATGCTGGGTACTGCCAACACTCCTCCCGATATGGACGTGAATATTGGTGAAGGGTCTGCTTGGAAAAATTTTAAAAGAATAGTGATTCCAGAGGGTGAAGCTGGTTCTATTACCATTAACGATGCTCATACAACATTGGACAGAATTGATCTGATTTCTATATGCTACGATAGCAGAGAAACAGATGAACAGGTAACAGCGTTCAAAAATCCTTCTACCAAAGCAAAATACAACGATACGGTTACCCGATCGATCGAAGATTATTACGAATTAGTTTACACTCCAGGAACTCCTGCAGAAACTCCCGAAGCTCCTGCAGTACCGGAAGGACAAATAGGGCTTTATACAGTAGCAGTCGGAGCAGGAGTTACTTCTATTACAGAATCTGACCTTACGAGAATTGCTCCCACAAAGCCAGACATCCTTGTTGGATCACACAGGACTCTGAATCCGATCGATCATCCGGATGCTTGTATTTTTGATCAGCATATTGCACCAACTGCAGCGATTAATCCTGTGAAAATTGCAGATGAATTCTATAACAGCTTGAAAATGCTGATTACCTATTCCTGGGGAAGCTTTGCGCTGCCCGTGAAAACAGAATACACCTACGATATTACAACCGGATACTTGGATACCGTTGTATGTGCTGCTTTAGGTGTGGCCAAAGATTTTTCCTGGGATGAAGACGGTCTTCTTACCCAGACCATTACAACCACATCTGCAGGCACATTTACGAAAACATTTACATACGATGCCGAGGATCGCCTGAGCGAAACCAATGGCACATTGTTACTGGATTAAGGAGAAGCTGAATGAGTGATGAATTACTTGCTGTAGCAAGTGCTCTAAACAAAGTAGTAAAAGATAACCAGGCTTTAATTGGAAATGAAGAATCTCCTCCTGCAGGAGATGAAACTCTTCAAAGGCAACATAAAAGCATTGAACTTTTGTTGGCCAATTTGACGGGAGGAGCTTTCCACACTGTCGACGACGTAGCTCCCGAAGAACATACATTTAGCAGGCTTTGGGAAGCTGTCCAGAATACTACGGATATCACTTTGGATGAGAACAATTTTATTGTCATGCTGGTTCCTACTCTGGGAACTAGCACCAGTATGACCATTGCGAAGCTCAATCCAGATACGGGAGTTCTCACCGAAGGAGCAGGAATCACACTACCCGAAGCAGTGGATCAGCGATATGGAGCTATCCTCATTGAACGATGTGGTACAAAATATGCCATCATGTACCACAAAATGGCCCACAACGCTTCTGGCTCTTTGTCTTCCTATAGCGAAACAGCAAGCAAAATCTATATCTAC
>NPIE01023970.1_pt1 | contig 21622 bp, 20 predicted proteins | sample 8637661 | NCBI WGS metagenome assembly NPIE01 (sample SAMN07420842, study PRJNA396082) | bioreactor metagenome | isolation source: sample BA12 brine-fed electro-methanogenic bioreactor BA | place: Japan: Kochi | collected 2016-12-09
CCGCGGATGTTGCCGGATGTCCAGGTCACGAGGTTATTCGCCGGAAGTTCATCATGCAGATCGGCTACAATTTTGCGCAGTGTTTCAAGCATTATTCTGTTCCTCGTACTTCGTTGCGGATCTTGCGCAGGCGTTTCATCACATCGTTTTCGCCGCGCCCAAAGTAATCGTGCAGCAGCACGTATTCAGCAAACAGCTTGTCGTAGATCGCCTGATTTTCCGGGATCGGGCTGAAGACTTCGTCCTTGAGCTTGCCCATCTTCTCGGCTGCCGCCTGGATATCCGTGTATACGCCTGCCGCAACCGCCGCATGCATTGCGCTGCCCAGCGCCGGCCCCTGTGTGCTGCCAATGACACGGAATTCGCGCCCGGTCACGTCAGCGTAAATCTGCATCAGGAGCTGGTTTTTCTCCGGCAGACCGCCCGCCGCGACCAGTTCGGTGATCGGGACACCGTTGTTATCGAACGCTTCAATGATCACGCGCGTGCCGTAAGCAGTTGACTCGATCAGCGCGCGGTAGATATCCGGCGCGCGAGTCGCCAGCGTCGCGCCGATCAGCAGGCCGCTCAAATCGACATCGACCAGCACCGAGCGGTTGCCGTTCCACCAGTCGAGCGCCAACAGGCCATGCTCGCCGGGTTGCTGCTTGGCGGCTTCGCTTTCGAGATACTGGTGCAGGTCCATACCGGCGGCCTCGGCAGCCTGATGGTATTCCGGCGGGACGGCGTGATCCACGAACCACGCGAAGATATCGCCCACGCCGCTCTGACCGGCCTCGTAGCCGTACATGCCGGGGATGATACCGCCATCGACCACGCCGCACATGCCAGGAACGTTGTGCAGCGAGTCACCCAACACCATGTGACAGGTGCTCGTGCCCATGATCATCACCATGCGGCCCGGTTCGACCACCTGCGCAGCAGGCACAGTCACATGCGCATCGACGTTCGCCACAGCGACCGCGATACCGGGCTTCAAACCGGTCCATCCGGCGGCTTCTTCGGTCAGGCCACCGGCACGCCCGCCCAGCGGCGCGAGTTCGGTCAGCATTTTGGTTTCGACCACGTTGACCAGTTCGGGATGCAGCGCGGCGAGATAGTCCTTGTCCGGGTATTTTCCATCCTGGTAGATCGCTTTGTAACCAGCAGTGCAGGTATTGCGCGTCTCGACGCCGCATAACTGCCAGATCACCCAGTCCGCCGCTTCGAGAATACGGTCAGCGGCCTGATAAATCTCCGGCGCTTCATCGAGAATTTGCAGCACCTTGCTGAAATACCACTCCGAGGAAATCTTGCCGCCATAACGATCGAGCCAGTCTTCGCCCATTTTACGCGCCGTTTCGTTGATCTGGTCGGCTTCGGGCTGGGCGGCGTGGTGCTTCCACAGCTTGACCCACGCGTGAGGATGATCTCGCCACTCGGGCAGGAAGCACAGCGGGGTGCCGTCGGCCTTGGCGGGGACGATCGTACAGGCCGTGCCATCGATGCCGATGCCGATCACGTCAGCCGGATCGACACCACTCTCCTCCAGCACGGCAGGGATCGTCTGCTTGAGAACCTCCAAGTAGTCATAGGGGTCCTGTAGTGCCCAATCGGGCTCCAAGCGAAGACCGGTACCGGGCAGTACCTCGTCAATCACCCCGTTTGCATACGCGTGGACGGCCATCGCCACAAGGCTACCATCCGCCACGTCCACTAACACCGCGCGTCCGGACTCCGTGCCGTAGTCAACACCGAGGGTGTACTTCTTCGCGCTCATGGGAGGCCTTCAAGCCGTCGATGATTCGGCTCTGTCAACGCGTGAGGCGCTACCCCAGTCCCCACCTCAGCTGTGCACATAGCCTCATTATAGGCACAATCGGGGAGCTGGAAACGCAGCGCGCGTGATGGGAAAGCGTCGCCACAGTGGTATAATCTACGGCTATGCAAGAGGAGGCACGGCAGGCTGCCGGCGCAAGGAGGACAAGTGGCTGACAACGGACGTTCGGTCTTTCCCTTCACCGCAATCGTCAATCAAGAGAGGATGAAGCGTGCGCTCGTCCTCACCGCGATCAACTTCCGCATCGGTGGTGTCCTGATCCGCGGCGAGCGCGGCACGGCGAAGTCGACCGCCGCCCGGGGACTTGCGGCGCTCCTCCCCGAGATCAAGGTTGTGACTGACGATGACTTCAACTGCGACCCCGATCAGCCCGTCACCTGGTGCACGAACTGCCGCAGCCGTGTGGAGCAGGGCGACCGGCTGCCGACGAAGACCAAGCAGGTACCGTTTGTCGAGCTACCGGTGGGCGCTACCGAGGACCGGGTCGTCGGCACGCTGGATATCGAGCGCGCCATCCAGAAAGGCGAGCGACGCTTCGAGCCCGGGGTCCTCGCGGCGGCAAACCGCGGCATTCTCTACGTCGATGAGGTCAACCTGCTCGACGATCACATCGTGGATGTCCTGCTCGACGCCGCCGCGATGGGCGTCAACACGATAGAACGCGAGGGAATCTCCTTCCAGCACCCTGCGCGTTTCATCCTCGTCGGCACGATGAACCCGGAAGAGGGTGATCTGCGCCCACAGCTGCTCGACCGCTTCGCGCTCTGCGTGGACGTGACGGGCGTTCACGACGCCCGCGCGCGGATGGCCATTATGGAGCGCAACCTGGCCTATGAACAGTATGGTACGACGTTCTACGAGGAGTGGGCGCCCCAGGAAGCGGCCCTCGCCCAACGCATCGAGGAGGCCCGCTGCCTTCTGCCTGAGGTCCAGTATACGCGCGCCGATATGGCCACGATCGCCGATATGATGGCTGGGCTAGGCGTCGACGGACATCGAGGCGACCTCGTTATCCTCAAGACGGCGGTCGCCCACGCGGCCTGGGAGAGACGCCGGCACGTCACCGACCGTGACATCCTGCTCGCCGCAGAGCTGGCCTTGCCCCACCGCCTCAAACGACGCCCCTTTGACGATGTGCAGACCTCGGTCGATCAGCTCAACAAGATGGTCGCAGCCGCCCGGGAGCGTGCGGACGCAGAGCCGTCCAAGGAGCAGGAGACAACGTACGAGGGGGCAACCTCCGGGGAGGATCGCGGAAAAAAAGCCTAGAGGTTGAGCCGAGCGACACAGAGACCGAACCCTCCGGCTCGCCTCAACCACAACCCTACGCACAAGACGTTCCCCAATGGCCCACCGACGGCAAGTGGTGGGAGGGCGGCAAGTTCATCGACCCGGGCGAGGCTTTCCAGGCCCGGCGTCTGGAGACGCCTCAGGATCGTACGGTGCGCTCGCTCAGCGGACGGCGGAGCCGCACGCGCACCACGCGCAAACGGGGTCGCTACTCAGGGTTTGAGGCTTCTCCTCGCGACGCTTCGGACCTGGCCTTCGATGCCACCTTCCGGGCAGCAGCTCCCCACCAACGTGGGCGCGCGGACCAAGCCGCCCAAGATACCGAAGAGGCGACGACGCCGGCCCTTCACCTGCGCCCCGAGGACTACCAGCGTAAGGTCCGCGTGCGGCGCTCGGCCAACTTGATCATCTTTATGGTCGATGCATCCTGGTCGATGGCGGTCTCGGAACGCATGGAGGCCACCAAGGGAGCGATCCTCTCCCTACTGACCGACGCTTATCAACGCCGCGACCGGGTCGGCATGATCGTCTTCCAGAAGGACCGTGCCACGCTCGTCCTGCCTCCGACCAACAGCGTGGACTTGGCCAAGAAGATGCTCGTCAACCTGCCGGTAGGCGGCAAGACACCGCTCGCCGCCGGCCTCTGGCTGGCCCACGAGACCATTCAGCGAGAGGTCCAGCGGTACCCCGAGCTCGTGCCGCTGTTGGTGATCCTCACCGATGGCGCGGGCAACGTGTCGATGGGGGATATGCCGCCGCAGCTGGAGGCTTATCACGTGGCAGAGCAGCTTCGCGAGATCAAAGTCAAGTCGATCGTCATCAATATGGAGGCCGCGGATTATGACAAAGGATTGGCTCAATCCCTGGCTGACCACCTGGGCGGCACATGCTACACACCTGCCGGGCTGCATGCAGGCGCGTTGGTCACGATGGTACGCAACCAACTATCGATCTAGCCGCGGAGGCGACAACTGAAAAGCATACGGGTCCCACAGATCGCTCAGCTCCTGTCGGCAAGGCACTGGCGGCTATCCGTTGCCGAGTCAGCAACCGGCGGCCTGTTAGGGCACATCATCACCGCCGAAGCGGGATCCTCAGCCTATTTCTGGGGCGGGGTCATCGCCTACGCCAATGAGATCAAGACAGGGCTGTTAGGTGTTCACCAAGAGAGCCTCACGCGTTGGGGCGCGGTCAGCGCCCAAGTGGCGATGGAGATGGCGAAGGGTGCCTGCCAGGCAACGGGGACGGAGGTGGCCCTGAGCATCACGGGCATCGCCGGACCTTCAGGGGAAACAGCCTTCAAACCCCTGGGGCTCTACTACATCGGCCTTGCCGTACCGGGCGAGTGCTGGAGCTGGCGCCATCATTTCACGGATGACCGCCGAGGCAACAACGCCGCGGCAGCACAGGCGGCGCTGACACACCTAGTTGCCTACCTGCGACCGGACGCGTGACGTACGTTCAGCGATGCTCAGCTGCTGAGATCGGTTTCGGCCTGCGGCCCTTTAGCAACCTGCGACTCGTCGTCTGCGAGCGCCCGTTCGTCTGCGAGCGCCCGCTCGTCTGCGAGCGCTTGTTCTGCAGCTAGCGCCGCTTCCGCGCTCTTGACCTCGACCACGAGGGCCTCTAGGCCGGCCTTGATCTTCTTCACAGCTCGATTCCCCTGCTGATTGTAGAAGGTCTGACCCAGTTCTTGGGCCGTCTGCGTGAGGCTGAGCGTTGGGTGTCCCTTGCGCGCCAAGGTCCGCGCCGAGCGGCGCATCACACGCATGAACTCACGTTGCGGCTCAATATCACCCAATCCCAACGACGCAACACCCCGCCCCGGGACAATCATCTTCACATCCTGACGGCGTGCCAACGCGGTCATCGTATTGAGCCACGCCTTGGAGTCGCGGGTCGCGGCCATCATCGGCACATCGTCGCCAACGACGGTATCCCCCGCGATCAGGATCCCTGCATCCGGTAGCAAGATCCACAGGCTGCCTTCCGCGGCTCCCTCGACCGCCTCAAACTGCAGGACGTGATCGTCGACATAGAGCGAGAGAGCTTCATTGAACGCTACCGTCGGCTTGCGGGGACGGGGGCGGTGTTCCGCCGACATCTGACTCAACGACTCCATCTCGTCAGGGAACCGATTCGCGAGATCCTCCAGGAAGTCTCGGCGCGGACGCTCCTCATCATACGCCATCATAGCGCGCAGCGTTGCCTCAGTAGCGATGAGCGGAGCGTCACACAGGACCGTGCCGAACTGCCGCTCCCGCTGAGCATCCGTCATGACGACGTACCGGATCGTGCCAAGCGCAGCCCGCGCCTGCTCCAGCCAGTTCATCGCCTGTGCGGGATTGGGAGGAAGGTCAACGAGCACCCCTCCCTGATCGGTCTTGATCAGGACCAGATTGTACGGAGCGTATGAAGACTCCACGAAAAGGCCTGGTGCGACTTCCTTCATTGCATCCTCCTGGACCATGCGCCGGAGTACCGGCGTTGCGCCGGAGTACCGGCGTTGCGTCAGCAGACTGGCGTTGCGTCGGGGTACCGGCGTTGCGCCGGCGAACCCGCCATACACCAACAGACCCGGCGTACATGATGTACCGGCAGCTTAACGTAGTCTACGTATTTCGCGCAGAATGGCAAACATCGCGCCCGCGAGACGCGTCACTGACCGCGGACCTCGATGCCCTGTTGGCCTAGGACCGTACGGAAGGCAGCCATCACCAGCTCGGATCCGTGAGGAGGTGCCCCGCCCTGAGCCAGAGACGGACTACCCCCGCCGCGCCCTCCGAGCAACGCTGCAACATCACGCAGGATCATCGCAGCATCGATGCTCGAGAGATCGTCACTCCTTGCGACGACCAGATGCAGGCCCCGCCGGCTGTCGGCGGCGTCTCCCGCCCCTGCCAACAGGACCAGCGTCCCTTCGCGCTCCCGCAACTGTCCCGCCAACGCACGGACCTCAGCGCCACCTCGCTCCTCGTCATACACCACGATGACGCGCATACCGTGCAGCTCGGGTGCGCTGCGCCATAGAGCATCTGCCTCATGGGCCATCCACCGGGTCTGAAGCTGGCGCAGCGCCCGGCGAGCGGATCGCTCCCGCTCCTCGATACGCGCGATGGCCTCCTGCAGTTCATCCCGGCCCACTGAGAGCGCCAGACTCGACGCTTGCAGAACCCGTTGGGCTTGCTGATAATCGCGCAGCGCTCGTCCTCCACAGAGGAAGGTGACGCGCATCCCGGCTTTGTAGTGCTCCACCGCCGTGATCTTGAGCAAGCCGATCTCACCGGTCGTGCTGACGTGCGTACCGCCGCACGCGGACGCATCATAGCCATCCACCAGGACCACCCGAATATCGCCGGAGACGGTAGGGGGCTTGCGAAGCGGCAGCCCGATGTGATCGTCGGCAGTCGTCACCTGCTGCGGGGACAGGGTCTTCATCGTCACTCGACGGTTCTCCCAGACAACGGTATTGACCTCATCCTCGACCAACCACACCTCGTCCCAACTCAAGTCCGGAATCTCGAGATCGATCGTGCTCGCCTCGCGCCCAAGATGGAAGCCCACAGTAGGTGCTGCCAGGTGGCGTTCAAAGCTTGCCGACAGCAGGTGCTGTCCCGAATGCTGCTGCATATGGTCGAACCTGCGCGCCCAATCGATCTCACCGCGCACCGTCGCCGACGACTCGAGGGGCCGAGCCACGAGGTGCCAGATTCGACCCTCGTCATCCTCAAGAACCTCGATCACCGGCGCGCCCCCCAGGACACCCGTGTCGTAAGGCTGACCACCCGAGGTGGGGTAGAACGCCGTCTGATCCAATCGTACGGCGTGAAGCGTGTCGCCAACACGCTCAGCCTCCGGCACGGCTTCGCTGAGCGCCATCGTCTTGTGCTCCACAATCCGCGCCGTAAAGGTTCGCAACTTGGCGTCTGCGTAATAGAGGCGCATGGTCTGTTGGTCCGACATCACGACCCCTCTCCTCCGTTGAGCCGCACGACCTCTTTGCCGCGCAACCGCTCCAAGATCCTGTCGGTCACCAGAGCCAGGTGATCCGGATTGTCCACGAAATCCAGTCGGTCCGAGGGAATCGTCAGCACCGGGCAAAGCGAGAAGTGCTCCAACCAATCCTCATAGAGCCGGTTGAGCTTCTCGAGGTAGTCATCGCTGATCTGGCGCTCATAGGTTCGCCCGCGCTGCTGAATCCGCAACTGCAGCGTCGCCACCGAGGCGCGCAGATAGATAACGAGGTTGGGTGGCGGCAAGATGGCGGTCACAGCTCGATAGAGCTCAGTGTAGGTCGTGTAGTCACGCTCGCTCATCGAGCCCTGCATATAGAGATTGCGGGCGAAGATCTCGGCGTCCTCGTAGACCGTTCGATCCTGGATGACCGAATCGGGGCGCTCCAGTAGCTGGCGGTGGTGCAGCAACCGCCGCGCCAGAAAGAAGACCTGTGAGTGGAAACTCCACTTCTCCATATCCTCGTAGAAGTCGGCGAGGTAGGGATTATCGCTGACCCCCTCAAGGAATGGCTCCCACCTAAGCCGCCGGCTGAGCAGCGACGTCAGTGTGGACTTCCCTGCTCCGATGTTGCCGGCCACAGCAATGAAGTACTTCGTCACACGAATTCCCCTTTGTCAGCGAGTGCGCGCACTCAGTCATCCAGTTGAGCGCCTGCCTGGTCAGCCAGGAGGCGCAGGGCACGCTGGGCCTCGCGCACCGCAGCCTGTAGAGGTTCTCCTCCGGGCCTGTCCGAAGGTTTGAGACCCGCGTCACCAGAGCTCGGGGTCAGCGCGCCACCTATCCGCCCCACAGCCTCAGCCAGGGCAAGGAACTCCCCCACAGCTCTCCACCGGACTTCAGTCGGTTGCGGCACCTCCGCAGAGGGGGCTTGCGGCACGGATGCGAGCTGCTCGGCGTCTCGCGAGGACGGGGGTAGGGAGATTCTCGGCAACATCGGCTGTCGCACACCAGCCAGTGCCGAGCGAATCTGCTGCTCAATGGCGTCCAGATCGCCGGGGTTCTGTACGAAATCGATCGCATCGGACTCGATCACCAGCAGCGGTATGGCATCGAATCCGGCGAAGAGCCGCTCGTAGGCCTGGCGGAGTGCGGCAATGTACTCGCGGTCCATCTGTCGTTCGAAGGTGCGATCACGTCGGGCGATGCGTGCCATCAATGTGTCAACCTTCGCACGCAAGTAGACCACCAGATCGGGCGGGCGAATCTTCTCGGCCAACGCTTCGTAGAGCCGGTCGTACATCTCCAACTCATCGCCGCTCGGGATATTCAGGTGGGCAAACATTCGGTCTTTTTCGAAGACATAATCGGCGAGCAGCGCACCACGCTGCAGCCGCTCGGGGACCAGCTGCTGCTGGCGATAGCGACTCAACAGGAAGAAGAGCTGCGTCTGAAACGCATAGCGAGAGCGGTCGCCATAGAAGTCCGAGAGAAAGGGGTTCTCATCGAAAGCCTCGAGGATCGTCTCCATCGCCAGCTGTCCCGGTGTCCCGAATCGCGGCTGAAGCAGACGCGCCAGCGTGGTCTTGCCCACCCCGATGACACCTTCGATCGCGATGTAAGGGTAACCCCCATCAGTCCTTGGCCTCTGAGACATCGGCTATCCCCCCTGTGCAGCAGCTTCGCCGGCGAGATACCCGCTGCTGAAGGCCGCTTGGAGGTTGAATCCGCCGGTATCCGCCGCCAGGTCCAGCAACTCGCCCACAACATAGAGCCCCCCCACGACCTTCGACTCAAACGTGATCGGGTCGACCTCCTTGAGGGAGACACCGCCTGCGGTGACCATACCGGCAGCGATGGGCAGGGAGCCCGAGATCGTCCAGCGAAAATCCTTCAGCAACTTCACCAACACCTCCCGCTCTTCGGAGCGGATGCGATGAACGTGCCGGCGTTCATCTTCCGGCGCATCGCTCTCGATGGGGCTCAAATCAGCCAGTACATCCGCCAGCTCGCCCGGGACCCACCCACGGAGCAGCGTGGGCAGGTGTCGGTGAGGGTAGGTCTCGAACTCGCGTTGCAGCCGCTGATGGACGGTCTCCTCGTCCATGCCGGGCTTCAGATCGATCGACAGCACCACCTCGTTCCCGGCTCTGATCGCATCGACCACAGCGCTCGAGGCGCTCAGAATCAGCGGGCCCGAGACACCGAAATGGGTGAAGAGCATCTCACCCGTGTCGGGAAGGGGATAGGGAATGCGCAACGGACGTTCCCGCCCTCGAGCGTCGCGCGTCCGAAAGGTGCAACGCACATTCCGCAGGCTGATGCCCTGAAGCCGTTTGACCGTTGCTCGCTCCACGACGGTCAGCGGTACGAGCGCCGGTCGTAGGGGCTCGATGGTGTGGCCCAGGCGCTGAGCCATCACGTACCCAAGTCCCGTTGAGCCCGTATCGGGCCAGGACGCGCCACCGGTGGAGAGGATCACGGCGTCGGCCTGAAGATCGCCCCCCCCTCGACTCGAGGACCTGCCGGACGAGGTCACGCCGCTCACGTGCCCATCAACGACAGAGACCAGTTGCACCTCGCTCCCATAGCGGATCTCGGCGCCGTGCTCGAGCACGTAGCGGAGCAGCGCATCGCGGACATCCGCCGCCTGCCCCGATGCCGGAAAGACCCGTCCCCCACGCTCTTCCTGGGTCTCAACACCATAGCGATCGAGCAGGGCCAAGAGCTCATCACGGAAGAAACGGTGAAACGCGTTGGTCAGGAACCGCCCATGACGACCGTAATAGGAGAGGAAGGTGCGCAACGGCGCCGTGTTGGTGACGTTGCAGCGCGACTTACCGCTAACGAGGATCTTCTTGCCCGCCTCGTCCATCTTCTCCAGCAGGATAACCCGCGCGCCCAACTCCGCGGCTCGACCCGCAGCCATCAGGCCCGCCGCACCTGCCCCCACGACAACAACCTTTCTATCCATAGACCTCCATCATCGTTCCCTTTCGGCAAAGGTCGCCAACGTCACGCTGGGCCACGCCTAGTCGGTTCGCAGCCCCAGCATCATCAGACGCACCGGAGCGTCTGAACTGCGGTTTGCGACACGATACAGCTCGTTGGCCTGAATGAGCGCCGCATCGCCCGGACGCAGAGACCGCACCAGGATAGGACTGCCCGCCGACGGACGGTGGGCGAGTTCACCGTACCCCTCGACGACGTAGAGCACGGTGTCAAGATCGCTGTAGGCAGCCTCCACCGTCGCCGTGCCGGGCGCAAGGTTCAGCTCCTGAAGGTAACTAAACGAGCGTCCCTTCAGGAGTCCTTCATCCAGGTCCTCCAACTCGCTGAAAAGCCAACGGATATCTAGCGTCCCCCTGCCCGACCCACCTGTCCCCTCCTCGTCCGGTGTCAGCGGTAGGCACATCTGCTGAGGCGACTCGGAGGCCAGATCGTAACGGACCGTCTTGATATGTGCGGCACGTTTATAGACCACGCCCGAGACGCGATCATGGGGCGCACGGTTGATATTGGCTCGCGGGCTCTCGGCATGAAAACGCACCGCCGGCACGGGATCGGGCAGCCACGACGATGTGTCACCATTGTCCCGCTCAGTGCCTGGCCTATCTTCGCCCAACTCGGGTTCGTTATCTCTATCCATCATGTAGGTCCGGAAAGTCCATACCCCTTATCGCCCCATTTCGTCTGTCGGCTGCAGGTCGCGCTTGTGTCGCACGGCGATGACCTCGGCCATCATCGACAGCGCGATCAGCCCTGGCGACTTGCCCTCTGGCAGATCACGCGACGTGATGTCCAGCCCCGCGGGGCCGTGAATGCGCGAGAGATCCCGTGGCTCAACACCGGCCTCGATCAGGCTTGCACGCCGATCGGCCTGCGTCATGCGGCTGCCCAAGAGCCCAATATAGAAGGCCTCACTCCGCAACGCAAGCGTCAAGGCGGGCAGGTCGATCTTCGGGTCGTGAAAGAGGACGATGATGGCCCAATTTGACCCCAGGGCCTGGGAGCCGGACAACAATCGACCTTCCAGCTCATGTGGCCATCCAAGGTGCAGAGTTGCACCGGGAAAACGTTCCTCGCGAGCAAAGGTCCGCCGTGGATCGCTCACGATGACCTCAAACCCACAAACCTGTGCGATGCGGGAAAGGGCCACGCCTATGTCGGTGGCACCGAAGATCAGCAACACCGGCGGTGGGGGAACAACCTCGATCAGGACCTCGCCCCGGGAGTATGACTGTCGCCTGACATAGGGCCCGGGCCAGGCTGCCGAGATCTCCAGCAGCACCTCGCGATCCAGATCAGGGTGACCCAAGCTGCCCAGCGTCTCGCCCCCAGACGTGATCAGCAGATGCGCGGGGCCCTCACCGAGCTGCCGGTGCTGTGGCGATGGTGTATCGATGCGCGAGGCCAACCCCACCGTGCGACCGACCTCGATCTCATCGATGAACAGATCGTATACCTCGGTCCACCGTTCGACCATCACGTCCATCTCACCGCCACATGAGAGCCCGACACCCCACGCCTGTTGGTCGCTGATGCCGTAGGCAGGGAACCGCACATCAGCCGCTCCGCCGAGAACCGCCTCCATCTCCGCGATCACGTCGCCGTCAACACACCCACTGCTCACCGAGCCGGCAACGTCGCCCTGAGCCGTCAACGCCATTCGCGTCCCCGCGGGGCGCAGAGAGGAGCCTCGGGTCTCGAGAATCGTGGCGACCGCGATCTCCCTCTTACCCGCTTCCTGCCAACGCCTCAGGTCAGGGATCAGGTCTCGCATCCGTAGTCTCCCATCTCACGCTGAGGGCGCCACACCCGGGTCCGCACGGTGCCGTCAGACAGCACCCTGACCACCTCAAAGCGCACCCGCCCTGCCGCCACCGCATCGGCGATGCGGCGCTGTTCGCGAGTCAGCATGGATTTGCCACGCTTGATGTCGAGGATGACCAGCTCGATGGACTGATCATCGGCAGCCTCGTCTTTGCTCGCGCTGTAGCCATCGAAGACAACGTAATCGACCGGATCGCCGAGGAATCGGGCATCCGAAGGCCAATAAGCAAAGCCGGGAAGCAGCGGAGCGATCTGCTCTGCCATCTTGCCCTTGAGGACGGCCCTGCTGGCATTCACGGTATTCAGGCGCGTCTGAGCGACCTCCGAGCGATGCTGCTCATGGAGATGATGAATCTGCGCCTCATACGCCCGCACGATCCGCGCTCGCTCCGTCTCGGCCCGGGCGGCATAGGTCTCGATGGCGCGCTCCTCTGCCCGCGCAAGTGTTTCGTGCAGGTCGTCACGCTCCACACGCTCCCGAGTACGGAACAACCAAGCCGAGATCGCGACCCCGACCACAAGACCGAGAAGCACCCACACCAAGTCCATAACAAGCTTCCTTATGCGCGAGAGAGCTCACGCCGTAGGCGACAACACCTAGTCCCAGAAGCGCGGCTCGCGCTTCACGTACTCGCCGCTCCCCGGCTCCGCAACGAAGGCCCCTTCGCGAACCAGAAACACGCCGCGCCGCAGCGTGCTAACGACCCGACCCTTCACCTGCATGCCCTCGAACGGGCTGTAGCCCGCCACACCATGCAGATCCTCGGCAGCGATCACGCCCTCATAGGCGGGGTCGAGGAGCACCACATCCGCATCCGATCCAGGCATCAGCGCCCCCTTCCGCGGCCAGAGATTGTAGATCTGCGCCGGGTTGGCAGCCATCATCCTCACCAAGTCAGTCCAGGCGATGCGATCCGTCGCTACGCCATAGGTCGCCATCAACAAGAGCGACGTCTCGGTCCCGGGCAATCCTCCTGGCGTCTTGGTGAAGTCATCGGTCGCGAGCTTCTGTGCGCGCTTGTAGTCACAATGATCGGTCACGAGCATCTCCACATGACCCGCCGCGACCAGGTCCCACAGCGCCTCAAGCTCTGCTGGGGAGCGGAGCGGGGGCTGCAGGATGTAGCGCCAGGGCTCCCCACCTTCATAACGTGAGCGATCCAGGAGCAGGTACTGAGGCGTGGTCTCCGAGAAAGCGACCTGTCCTGCCGCACGCGCCTCCACGACCATCTCGACGCTCCTACCCGTCGAGGCATGCGCGATCACGACAGGGGCATCCACCGCACCCGCGAGCAGCAGAACGCGCGACACAGCTTCTTGCTCGGCCAAAGGCGGACGAGAGGCGCCATGATAGGCCCAGCCGGTGTGACCGCCGGCAACCAACGCCGCCGTTTGGGCCGTGACCAAGGCGTCGTTCTCACAATGCACCAGGCTGGTCAAGCCATAGCGGCTTGCCGTCTCGAGCCACCGCAGCACCGTCGCATCGTCGGCATAGTAGATCGGACGATAGGTCGTGTAGATCTTGATGCTCTGAATGCCCAGCTCGGGCAGAACGCCCAGCTCCTCTTCTTGACCCGGGGGCAGGTCCGTCACCATCATGTGAAAAGCATAGTCGATGACCGATCCTGCGGCCTCCGCCAGCCGTGTCGCCAAGGCCTCCTCGAAGGTCTGGCCCCGCATCTGGGTGGCGAAATCGACCACCGTCGTGATGCCGCCGAAGGCCGCTGCGCGACTTCCCTGGAGCCAGGTATCGCTGGTCCGGAAGATGCCTGTGTCCAACTGAAGGTGCGTATGAGCGTCCACTATCCCCGGGAGCACCAAGAGACCTTAAGCCTCTATGACCTCGCTACCGGGCGACGCGGATAGATCCGTGCCCAGCGCGCGGATGATACCATCACCGATCAGCACATCCGCCACGAACATCGCCTCAGGCGTCACAACCGTGCCGCCGCGGATCAACACCTCAGTCCCATACGATGATGGTCCCACCACTTGCCTCCCCCATCCGACGCTGCGCCTCTCACTGACGGCTATGATTATAGGGGAAAGCCCCGCTTTGAGTAGGTTGTGGCACGGGTATAATAGTGCTGTGGACAATCGAGCTGACCTTGGGCCATCGCTTCCCCCGTCGAGCCCCCCCCTGCTCGCTCGGTGTAGCCCATGACGGACGCCCCCGCAGCATCCACGGCCCGACAACCCTATCGTGTGCGGCTGCTCGGCGGTGGGCTGATCGTGCTGCTCACCTTGGCGCTTCGACTGTGGGGACTCAACGCAACGTCGCTCTGGTACGACGAGACCTTCATGCTCTATCATGCCCAGCAGAGCCCGAGGGCGGCGATCCTGGGATTGCTCCAGGAGGATAATGCGCTCCCCCTTCACGGCTTGCTGTTGTCGTGTTGGATTGAGGTCGCCGGCAACTCGGAGTTCTCCGTGCGGTACCTCTCCGTCCTGCTGACAACCATAGGCGCACCGCTCGTGATCCAGCTGGGCCGAGCCCTCACGCACAGACGGACCACGGGGCTGGGTGGTGCGTTGGCCTATGCCACGCTGCCCATCTTCGTCTATTACAGCCAGGAGGTCCGCATGTACGCCCTCACCATTCCCCTCACGGCGGGATTTCTCTGGTCCGGCTGGCGTCTGGTCTCCAGCTGTGGAGAACCGGATTCGGCGCAGAGCACCTCACGGAGGCGGAGAGACGCCATAGCTTATGTGCTCCTGGGCCTCCTGATGCTCAGCTCGCACCTCTATACCGGGCTCGCCTGGCTGACCACGGCGATGTGGGGCGCGCTCAGCCCTCTGCTGACGGGCCGACCCGCGACGGCGGGCTTGAGCGGCAAGCCGCGCTTGCGTCGAGGCATCGCCGGCACGTGGTGGCACGCTAACCTTGCGCTTGCCCTTCTCGCCCTGCCCATCGCCGGGTGGGCACTATGGCGTCTTAGCGTCGATGCCACCGCTGTAAGCGCCATTCCTGCCGAAGCGCTGCGCTTTCTGCCGATCATCTATGGTGTCGGGCAGTATCTGGTGCAGCCCTGGAACGCCCTCTTCGTCGTCGTAGCCATCGCCTCGCTGTGCGTGACCCTGATGGGCTGCTTCGCTGCGCGTGCCCCGCATCCTACATCGCGTCAGCTAGCCGGGGTATGGTTCCTGATCACCCTAACGCTGCCCATCGTCACCCTCTTTCTCATGACGGCGATCAAGGCCAAGTGGAGCGAGCGCTATCTCCTGCCCTCCTGGGGTGTGGCCCTCGTCGTCGCCGTGGGCACAGGGTGGGAGCTGCTGCTACGGCGGGGGGCGCCGTCCTCCCGACCCCGGCTCGATGCAGCACTGCGCGGGAGTGGTCTTCTGCTCATCGCCGTCTGGGCCGCGTTGGTGACACCCGCCCTAGCCAGGCAGGCACAAGGAACGTGGGCCCTCGCCATTCAGGACTAATGGCATCCCAAGCCCGACTTTCGCGGCATCGCGCGACACATCGAGACACATGGAGGAGCTGACGATGCCATCGTCGTCGTGGGTGGTTACGCGACCTCGGCGGTGGATTACTACTACAACGGAGAGGCCCACCTGTTCGGCGTCCCCTACGACAAACGGGTGCTGGATACGCTCGACGTGGTCGACCTCCACGATCTGGAGGTGCTGGAGCGTGAAGCAGGAAGCCGTCGTCATCTCTGGCTGGTCCTGTGGCAGCACCATCTCGCCGACCCGACCAACCTGATTCAGAGCGTGCTCATCGAGCGTTGCCGCCGACTGCCCGTCGACGAAGGGTTCGTCAATGTTTACCTGCTGCTCTTCGACCTGGAGACGTGCCGCCCACTGGACCGCATGGCAGAGCCGGCGATGGTGCTGGNNTCAAGAGCGAAACGCTATGGGAGGTGGACCTATGGTGGCGTACGACCGGGCCCCTCGACGTCGATTACTCCGTATTTGTCCACCTGGTTGGACCCGATGAGAGTATCATCGCCCAACACGACCACATTGCAGGGGCCGATGCCTACCCGACCAGCCGCTGGCGGGTCGGGACACGCCTACGGGATCGCTTCTTCCTCTATGTCTCGGAGAGCAATCCCCTGGTACCCGACGACTTCATGGCGTCCGGTTTCTGCGAGGACTGCACCCTGCGCATCGGCCTCTACACGCCGGAGGGACGCCTGCCCCTCCAGGACGGACGCGACGTCCTGACGATTCCCATCTTCTAGTCGTCAACCCTCCTCGAGCCCGACGAGCCGGCGGAAGCGTGGTTCATCGCGGACGGCATGGAAGTCGGCATCCTTCAACGCCATGGCCCGATACCCTTCGCGGAGTGCAATGGCCCGCGATAGCCAGATGACAGCGTGTTCCACATCCTCCATCAGGGCAGCCGCACATGCCGCGTTATAGTAGGGCGTCGCCCAATCGGGCTCAATCGCCATCGCTCGCTGATAGCTGTCCACCGCCTCAGGGTAGGCCTGGATGCGCACGTAGAGCAGACCGCGGTTGTTGTGCACAGCGGCATCGCGCGGGTTCAACTCCAGCGCCCGGGCATAGTCCGCAAGCGCTTCCGTGTGCCGGTCCAACCGCGCATAGGCCCGCCCCCGGTGATGGTAGGTGATCGCGCGCTTCGGATCCAAAGCAATCGCGCGATTGTAGTCGCGTAGCGCCTCAACATACTCGCCCCGCGCGGCCTGGGCCAGACCCCGATTGAGGTAGGCCTCAAGGTGGTCCGGCGCGTGACTCAGCGTCGACGTATAGTCATCCACGGCGCGCTCATAGGCCTGTAGCCTGAAGTAGGCATTACCACGATCATAGGCGATCATGACCGCCTCGGGATTATGATGCAGGGCTGCATCATAGTCGGCAATGGCCTGATCAAATGCGCCCTTTCGTGCGTGCACCAAGCCGCGTTGGCGATAGGCCTCTGCCAGTCGCCGGCGCTGCACGCCCTGGTCCTCCTGGTCCCGTCCCAGGTCCAGCTCGATCGCCTGCGTAAAGTCCGCAATCGCACTGTCCAGCGCACCCACGCCGGCATGCGCCAAACCGCGATTGTAGTAAGCTGCAATGTAACGCGGGTTGAGGGTCAGCGCCTGATCGTAAGCCTCGATCGCCGCATCATAGGCACCCTCCACCATCCGCCCATTGGCATAGCCGCAGTGCGCGATCGCCGCCGCTTCAGCGTCTGACACACCGTCGTCAGGCGCATCGCCATCAGACGTTATGGACTCAGATCCGGCGGGTGAGGTGCCCGGTTGCTGCGCGGCATCCTCTGACGGCAGCTCGCATGCAACCGCCTCATCATCCGCCACGTCGTCCTCCCCGCCCCGTGACACCGCATCCACGCCCGCGGGCACCCTGCTTTCGACGGATGAGCGTGCCGGCTCCTGTCGCGCCGCGTCATCAACCGGCTTCCCGTCCATCGCCAACTCATCCTCTATCTCGACGGGAAGGGCCAGGCGTCCCGCAGCCAGCTGACTCATCCCGCGCAGCAGTTGGCGAATCTCGGCGGACCAGGCGACGGATGGCTGTGAGGCATCCTGGTGGACAGCCGGCGCCCGTACCTCATCGGTCGCCTGCTGAGTCTCAGGCGTCAACAGCGCCTCAGTGAAAGCGCGGATCTCCCCCCAATCGCGTGTCACGAACGCCTGCCAGAGATGATGGATCCTGAGGGCCCAGGCTACCACCGCCTGCCTAGCGTCGGTTGCAGCGCCCCTCCCGTCCTGGCGCGCGGAGATGACGTCAGCAGCGTCTGCCCAGGCCTCGGCAACCGCCCCCGCCCACGGGTAGAAGCGGCGGATACCACGCAGGAGACTCTCCATCGCGGCATTGAGCGCTTCGGGTACATCGCCGATGATCAGCAGGTGATAGAGCGCCTCGACATGATCGCGGTGCCACTCAGCATCGAGATGATCAGGCTCGGGGCCATGAAGCTCCGACCGCTGGCGGTAGTAGGCCCGAAGCGTCTGGTGAGCTGCCTCCCACGAAGCCGCGTCCGCGTGCATAGCGATTCTCTCCAGAGATGCGTGCACGGCGGGCAGAAAGCGCCAGCCCACCTCCGCGCGGACCACCAACGGCGTGCGCCCCAACCAGGCCATCAGTCGTGCGGTCGCTTCCTGTCCCAGGAGCGCCGAGATCACGCCCTCATCAAGCCATCGTGCGGCCGAACACTTGAGCACTGCCGTGCGAAGCACCGGTTCCAAAGCAGCGGTGTAGGCCTCTAGCGGCGAGTCTGCCTCCGTCACACCATCCGACACAAGCGTCAGGTGCAGCGGGTTGCCCTCGGCCAACGCCACCTTCCGCTCAACGACCTCCGCATCCACCGAGTCATCCACATAAAGTAAGGTGCGTGCTTCGCGGCGCGAAAGAGGACGAAGATCGAATATGGACGTGACCGGCGCAAGAGCGTCCCACACGCCGGGTAGCGGCTCACGGTCCGCCATCGCGAACCAGATGTTCGTGCTGAACTCGCCGCGGGAAAGGAGATCGTACAACCAGTCCTGGAGGCAACGTCGGCGATCCACCGACCCTTCCCTAGCACGCCTGCATTCGCCGCCAGGCTGCTGCCAGTCATCGAAGCATATCAGGATGCGACGGACCGTTGCCCAAGCATTGAGGTCCTGGACGAAGCGCTCCGTCAGGGCACCCACCGGATCACGCAACAGCGAGGAACGGCGCATCGGGAAGGTCTTGATCAGGTACTCGTCCCAGGCGCGCGCAGCCCAGGCATCCTCATCGGTCACGCCACCGAAGAGGTCCCAGGCATGAGCCGGTGCGTCGGAGTCCTGCGCAATCTTCCGGAGCGCCGCCGTATACTCTCGATAGACCTCGCTGAAGGTGGTCAGCGGCACCCCCGCGGCGGATAGTCGCTTGGCGACCGCCAACATCGCCTGCACGATACCGAACTCCTGGGGCAAATGGATGTCACTACGATCCACGGTAGCGGTGACGAAGCCATGCTCGCCCGCGATCGAGCGATACTGCGCCAGCAGAGCGCTCTTGCCGATACCGGGCGGCCCGTGCACCACGAAGACCAGCGTCGGTGGCACGGCATAGAGGAAGTTGAGTCGAAACGGCTCGATCTCGCGCCGGCGCCCGATGAATCGTTGCCCGCTCCGGCGCGCCAGAAGATCTCCCCACGTCGTGACCCGTTCATTCATCGCGGCCCACCAACTCCCCTGTTGATGAAAGGGAGAGGATCGGGAAGCCTAGGCTTCCTGATCCTACTCCCTTCTCATATCCAAGTTAATCTACGTGCCTTCCTGCCAGGACGCCAGATACGCCCGCTGCTCCTCGGTCAGCGTATCGATCTCGACACCCATCGCAGCGAGCTTCAGGCGAGCGATCGCCTGATCGATCGCCTCGGGCACAGCGTAGACGGTGTGCTCGAGTTCATCTGCATGGGCGAGCATATACTCCGCGCTCAGCGCCTGGTTGGCGAAGGACATATCCATGACGGCGCTCGGGTGCCCCTCGGCTGCACCGAGATTGACCAGACGCCCATCGGCCAACACATTGATCACGCGACCGTCGCGTAGACGGTATTGCTTCACAAACGGTCGGATCACCCGCGGTTCGTCGACCGCCATCTCGGCCAACGCATCGAGGTTGAGCTCGACGTTGAAATGCCCCGAATTGCAGACGATGGCCCCATCCTTCATCACCTCAAAGTGATGGCGGTCGATCACGTTGATGTCGCCCGTCGACGTGACAAAGATATCGCCGAGCGTCGCAGCCTCGACCATCGGCATCACACGGAAGCCGTCCATCACCGCCTCAAGGCCCTTCAGCGGATCGACTTCGGTGACGATGACGTTGCCGCCCATCCCATGGGCCCGCATTGCGATGCCGCGGCTGCACCATCCGTAGCCCCCGACCACCACCGTCTTGCCGGCGATCAGAACGTTCGTCGCGCGGATGATGCCATCCAGGGTGGACTGGCCCGTGCCGTAGCGGTTGTCGAAGAGATGCTTAGTCATCGCGTCGTTCACCGCGATGATGGGGTACTCCAACGCACCCTCATGTGCCATCGCTCGCAGCCGGATCACACCGGTGGTGGTCTCCTCGGTGCCCCCCACGACGTCTCCCAGGATCTCACGGCGGTGTCGGTGCATCGTGCTGACCAGATCAGCACCATCATCCATCGTCAAGTGCGGCTTGTGGTCCAGCGCCGCATCGATGTGCTCATAGTAGGTGTCATTATCCTCGCCCTTGATGGCGTAGACGGGGATTTCGTCGTAGGAGACGAGGGCCGCAGCGACGTCGTCCTGAGTGCTCAGGGGATTGCTGGCGACCAGCACCAGATCCGCGCCACCGGCGACCAGCGTGCGTGCCAGGTTACCGGTCTCCGTGGTCACATGCAGACAGGCGGACATACGCACGCCCTTGAACGGCTTCTCAGCCGCTAGGCGCTCACGAATCTGCCGGAGGACGGGCATCTCGCGCTCCGCCCATTCCATGCGCAATCGACCCGATGGGGCCAGATCAAGATCTTTGACGTGATGCTTCATGCGAACAACTCCTTATTATGTTAGTGAACCCACCTCGACAATGGCGTTCTACAGTCGCGAACACCACCACAAGGTATGGAAAACGCTAGCTAGTGCAGCTGCAAAGCCGCCGTCGCCTCGTCCTCGCCGAATGCGGCTATGTAGCGCTCGGCGAACGCTGCCAACGTGTAACTATGGGCCTGCGGACCGTTGGTCTCCAGCACGTAGGTCGCCGCAAGGCTGCCGAGACGCCCACAAGCGGCCCAGGGTAATCCCAGCGCCATGCCCTTCATCAGCCCGGAGCGAAAGGCGTCCCCCACACCGGTGGGGTCGAGGATCTCCCGCGGTGGCACCGCGGGAATGTGCAGGGGCGCGACTTCCGGCATCCGTAGGGCCTCATCAGCCCAGATGAGCGCACCTTCAGCACCTTGGGTGACGATCACCGCGCGCTCGACAGCGCCGCGGATCTCGACATCATCCATCCCTGTGCGGTCTTTGAGTAGCTCATACTCATAGTCATTGACGACCAGAATGTCGGCGCCCACAACGCCGTTGCGCAGAGATTCGGGGCTCGAGCGCACGACCTGCTGGCTCGGATCGTAGATGTAGCGGATGCCCAGTTCCCGGCATTCCCTTGGGTACTTGTCCATCGCCTCCGGATCATTAGGTGAGATGATCGTGAGATCGACCGGCGTGGCGAAATCGTGGAATGAAAGCGTCCGTGCGCCAGCCATCGCCCCGGTGTAGAAGCTGGCGATCTGATTGAGATCCTCATCCGTTGTCGCGAAGAACGAGGCCGTAAAGAGCTCCGGCACGATCTTGATCGCCGAGGTATCGACCCCCTGGGCTTCCAGCCACTGCCGATACTCCCCAAAGTCCTGACCCGCCGTGCCCATGACGGTGGGATGCTCGCCCAACAACGCGAGGCTGTAGGCGATATTGGGCGCACAGCCCCCGCGACGCTTGACCATCTCGTCAACCAGGAAGCTAAGACTGAGCTTCTGAATGCGATCGGGCTTGACGTGATCCAGGAAATTGCCCGGAAACCGCATCAGGTAGTCAAAGGCGATCGAGCCGGTAATAACGATATTCACACTACCTCCTTATCCTGTCCATGCGAAATGACTTGATCCATCGACAGAAACCTGTCCCGAAGGATCACCCTGAGGGCCCAAATGCCATCCCACGGACGGATCTTCTTGCCCTCCTCGACGGTGCGCGGTGCATAGCTAATGGGGACCTCAACAATCTCGTAGCCGGCGCGCAGGAGCTT
>NPIE01005890.1_pt1:0-10000 | contig 21617 bp, 25 predicted proteins | sample 8637661 | NCBI WGS metagenome assembly NPIE01 (sample SAMN07420842, study PRJNA396082) | bioreactor metagenome | isolation source: sample BA12 brine-fed electro-methanogenic bioreactor BA | place: Japan: Kochi | collected 2016-12-09
GAGGAAAAATACCGGAATGTAGTTGAACAATCCTACAACGGAGTGGTACTTTCCAATGAAGAAGGAAGGATCATTGAATGGAACAGTAGTATGGAGGAAATAACTGGCCTGGCTGAGAATGAAGTGCACGGGAAATATGTATCCACCATAATCCTCCAATCTTTACCTTCCACCTTTAGCGACCAGCGGGCTTCCCATTTAAAGGAGGATATAGACCGGATCTACCAGAATCAAGAACTGCCCCCTTACTTAAAAAAATTGGAATACTCTTTTCAACGGCCAGATGGCCATGAAATATTTGTTGAGGCCCTTAACTTCCCCTTTAAATCCGGGGGAAAATTTTTCATGTGCACCATTATCCGAGATATTTCCCGCCAGAAAATAGCCGAGGAAATGACCCAGGACCATTTACAAAAGCTTATCATATTGAACAAGATTGTTAACATTGCCAACAACGCCCAAAACATCCATGATCTATTTAAAGGTGTTTTAAATTCAACACTATATTTATTGGGCTTTGAAAGTGGCAGTATCTATTTGCTGGATGAAAATAAGGAATTTGCAGAATTGGAGTATTATGAAAATCTTCCCGAGGAATTCATAGAAAAAGTAGAGAAATTGGAGGTGGCTAAAGAACCCTATTCTTCAATTTACCTGGAGGGAAAGGCTTTTTACAATTATCTTAAGGTTAGGCCAGTTTTGAAGGAATTTGGCTTTAAAGCAGTGGCTGTAGTTCCCTTCTTTTCGGCTCAAAAGGTGATCGGATCCATACACGTGGTCAGCCGGGAAAAAAACAGTATAAGTAGCCTGGAAATGGATATCCTGGAGACCATAGGTATGGAAACCGGGACAGTAATTGCAAAGATGTATTCCGAAGCTGCAATCCGGGATTCCCTGGCAGAAAAAGAAGTTCTTTTAAAGGAAATCCATCACCGGGTTAAAAACAACATGCAGATCATCTCCAGCCTTCTGAACCTTCAGCTTCAACATGTACATGAGGAAGAAGCCAGTGATGTCCTGATTGAAAGCCAGGGACGGGTGAAGACCATGGCCATGATCCACGAAAAACTGTACCAGTCACCGGACCTGGCCCGGATCCGGTTCAAAGATTACATTCAAAAGCTGGCCTATGATATCCTATACACCTACGGTGTTAAGGCCGGGAGCATTGAACTGGAAATGGATATTGATAACATTGAACTGGGCATGGAAACCTCCATCCCCTGTGGCCTGATAATCAACGAACTGGTAACCAACAGTGTGAAATACGCGTTTCCAGACAGTAAAGGGACCATAAAGATCCAATTCAAGGGTCAGGATGAGCTGCAACTCACCATCAAGGATGATGGGATTGGTCTGCCCCGGGAAATAGACCTGGAACACACAGAAACACTGGGCCTCCAACTGGTTTTAAATTTGGTCAAACAGTTAAATGGAGAATTAACCATCAACCGGAGCCCGGGAACAGAATACATCATAAAATTCAAAGAATTACAGTATAGCAAAAGATTTTAACGGCCAGTCAACATTTTAATGGCTGCACACGCTCTTAGAGAGATTAGCATGAGAAAAAGTGATAAAGAGATCAAAGACCCGGAGTTAATCCAGGAAATATTAAACCAATCTGAAGTATGTCGGGTAGCTTTATGTGATGATGGAAAGCCCTACATAGTGCCCATGAACTTCGGTTACCAGGACCCGACTTTATATCTCCACTCAGCCACTCATGGCCGGAAAATTGATATTTTAAGGAAGAATAATAATCTCTGTTTCCAGGCGGATATTGAAACCGGGCTGGTTACCTCCAAAATCCCCTGTGATTGGGGAATGAGATACCTGAGCGTGATTGGTTCGGGTAAAGCCTATTTCCTCCATGATACTGCCGATAAAAAAGAAGCACTGGATGTGATCATGAACAAATACTCCCCGGGAACTTCATCCCGCCCTGAAAAAACCTTCCAATACTCGGATAAATCCCTGAGTAGTGTTATAATTATAAAAGTAGAAATAGAAGAAATAACTGGTAAAAAATCAGGATTTTGAATGTGTTCGTAAGATGTAATGATTGGGGAGTGGTGATAAAGTGGACCGGTACAGTAGAGGCTGGGAAAAACTTAAAGAAATTGATGGTGAAGCTGGAGAAGCAGTGGTGGAAAGTTTAAAGGATATAACTCCTGATCTGGCCATATATATCATTGAATTTTCCTTGGAAGACTCTACAGTAGAACCGGAACCAGTCTCCTGGAGAAGGAAATTGCGGTGGGGTACGCCGGGTTCCCGGCAGCTATCAATGGTATAAACACGGCCAAAGAGGTGTTTGACCACTGTAATTTAATAATTAAGTTAAATCCAATATTGTAAAGTTATAGTTTTTCTATGGGGACAAGTGAATGGCAGAATTACCAGAACTTTTGATCTTAAGCAAACAAATGGATGAACAACTGCAGTTAAAGGAATTTGTCGGTGGAGAGCTCCGCCAGGAGAAATCATTAAACCTATCTCCCGGAGAATTCCTGGAGACAGTAAGGGGTAAAAAGGTATTAAAAGTTTACAATAAGGGTAAATGGATTTTCATCCAGCTGTCTGATGATTATCATCTACTGCTGAACTTGGGCATGGGTGCTGACGTGCTCTACCACAAAGAGGGGCAGGAGATACCTGAAGAATACCAATGCCTCTTCCAGTTCACCGATGGTTCCTACTTCACCTCCAAATTCTGGTGGATTGGAAGGGCCGAACTCCTGCCGGATGAGGAATTACCTCAACATAAGGCCACTAAAGATATTGCCATCACTCCCCTGGACCCGGAATTCACCCCTGAATACTTAAAGAAGCTTTGCCAGGCCCGTTCCCAGATCAAGAACCTCATCTTGAACCAGAAGAAAATTGGAGGAATAGGGAACGTTTACATTCATGATATACTGTTCCGGGCAAAACTACACCCGCAGAAGGTGGCCAATACCATTGAATCAGTTAAAATTGACGATTTACACCACATAATCCAGGAAAACCTTAAAGAAGCCGTTGAATTAGGTGGGCTGGCCTATGAAAAGGATTTCTATGGCGAAAACAATGGATTCGGTACCGAACATTTCCTGGTGGCCTATAAAGAAGGTGAACCCTGTCCCGAATGCGGGGGCACCATTGAAAAGATCAAAACCGGGAGCACATCTTCCTATATCTGCCCTCTCTGTCAGAAATTGTAAATTACCACTTAACACCATGATCGATAGTTTAATTTAGAAAGTAAGCCAAACTAGAACTAGAGAATTCATAAGGAGATCCAAGTAAAATGGGCGAAATTGCCATAAATATCAAAGCTGTTAACCAGCCCGGAGTACTGCGGGACATAACCGAACTAACTGCCCAGTGCCAGATCAACATCACCTACACCCACATGTTCATTGAAGACAAATGCCATGCCTCCCTGTACATGGAACTAGAGGCCGTGGAAAATGTGGAAAAGCTAATAGAGAATATTGGGAAGCTGGAAGCGGTGAATAGTGTTGAAGAATGCCCCACACTCCAGGATGTCTTTGGTAAACGGATAATCATCACCGGTGGAGGAGCACAGGTGGCTATGGTTGCCCAGGGAGCCATAACCGAAGCTGACCGCCACAACATCCGGGGAGAACACATCAGTGTGGACACCATCCCCCTGGTGGGAGAAGAAGACCTTTCTGAGGCAGTTTCTGCCGTGGGAAGGCTGCCCCGAGTTGGTGCACTGGTCCTGGCCGGATCTTTAATGGGGGGTAAAATAACCCAGGCCATTGAAGAGATAAAAAAGGATCACGAGGTCATTGTTATCAGCCTAAACATGCCGGGCAGTGTGACGGAAAAGGCAGACCTAGTGGTCACCGACCCCATACAGGCGGGGGTTATGGCAGTAATGGCCGTGGCGGATACTGCCCTGTTTGACATTAAAAAACTGGGTCAGAATAAGTTTTAAGATAGGTTTTTGAATAAGGGGATTAAGAAAAAAATATTTTAAAGATCTCTAATAGAGATCTCCACTATTTTTTGAAAAATGAATGAATTTGAACTTTCGAGTTTATTTTGCAGTTATACTTTCGTTTAACTCATTTCTATGGCCCGAATAAGCCTACTTGCTTCGTTTTTAAGTTCAACGTCAGTGATATCGCCACTTTCCCTGACTTTCAGTGCTAACTGCAGGACCTGTGAAACATCACTTGGTTTGAGGTTTTCAGCCATGTCCAGATAGGTTTGTCCCTCTTTATCCTCAACAACCACATCTTTTTCGGCCATCATTTTCAATAAGCCTTTGCAGGTGCCCATAATACTGGTATCTTCCACATCTTCACATTTTTTAAGGAGTTCCTCAGTTTTTTTATCCATGGTATCACCGGTTATACTATGTTCCCACGTGATTTATAAATTATATTAATTCCGGTAAATCACGGCGGTGGATCATTTAATTACTATTTACCAACAAATATTATCCTGCCATAAATTCCAGAATTATTAAATATCTGAGGGTGAGATGATGACACTTCGCTGTGAGAATATGGATAGTCTGGTGGTCAAAGCGGCCGAGGAAGCCCTGGAAATGGAGAATGTTAATTACGTACTCCCCTACGTACGGGAGAAATATGAAGATGAACTGAAGGATGCTTTCGACCGAACCTGCCTGGTGAGGGAGTTATCGGGAGATGCGGCAGAACTGGCTGACTACTGGTTCTTTGAAACTGCGGTCCGCCTGAATCTAAAAGGCAGGGGAAAAGCCTACACTGGACTCCGACCTTCCCAGATCAATGAAGAACCAGTTATCATCATGACTAAACAGGCCATCAACACGGAAAACCTGGATACTCTCATGAACTTCATGTTAGACTCCATCAAAGAAGATATATGGTCCAGATTCGAGGATGTGATCACCAAGAAGGATTACGAGGTTAACGATGTGGAGGATGCCCGGGATTACGTGGATTCACTCTTTAACTTCGTGGGTTACCTGCAGCATTTAATTGAATTCATGGAACTGGGCTAAGGAGTACTTTTTTGTTGAAATTATGGTAGAATTATTGAAATTGTGACCTTAGTTAAATTGTGAAATTTATAGTGATTTAAAATAATAACAATGGTAGGTGCAAAAATGACAGAAGAACTGAAGTCTGTGGTTATAAATGTGGAAGATCTGCTGGATTACCAGGAAGGAGCCGTTGTAAGCAGGGAGATAATCCGTAAGGAAACAGGAACTGTGACCATATTCGCCTTTGATAAAGGGGAAGGTTTAAGTGAACACTCTGCTCCCTTCGATGCCATGGTCCAGGTCATTGATGGAAAGGCAGAAATAACCATCTCCGGCACGAAACACCAGCTGGAAAGAGGGGACATGATCATCATGCCCGCCAATGAACCCCATGCCCTCCACGCCGTGGAAAGGTACAAGATGATATTGACCATGATCAAGTCCTGATCAAGGTCCAAGAATCATTTTCCTAATAATCTATCTCCTACCCTTTTTTTTATTATTATTTTAATTTAAGATTTTAAAAAAATAGAATAAAAAAGTTAAAAACCATGAAAAAAAATTATGGTTTTTAAGTTTGTAATGGTTTTTTTGTTTATTCCAGTAAGCGGATGAGGTTGGTATTGGCCTTCACCAAATCCATCTGGTCAATGAGTTTTATGGCTTCCTGCACATTTTTCTCCAGGGCCTGATGGGTCACCATGAATATAGGCACGGCCTCGCCCTCCGCAGCCTTTTTCTGACTCACAGATTCAATACTAATGTCCAGGTCACTTAAAACTCCGGATATGGAATGTAAAACTCCGGGCTGGTCTAGGGCAGTTATTCGCAGGTAGTACTTGGACTGCACATCAGAGATATCCTTAACCTGTTCCACCCGGGTCTCCCGGGGTCCATAGGCCACTGGTTTTTCCATATCCTGGATTATGTCCAGGCAATCGGCCACCACGGCACTGGCGGTGGGCATCATACCGGCTCCGGCTCCGTACATGAGTACTGGGCCCACCACATCACCTTCCAGGTACACGGCGTTGAACACATCGTTAACCGATGCCAGTAGGTGGGTTTCCGGGACCAGGGTGGGGTGCACCCTTATTTCCAGTTCACCGTCCTCTATTTTGGCGATGGCCAGTAGTTTAACCACGCTTCCCAGCTCATCCTGGGCGAACTGAATATCATCTGGAGTTATCCGGGTAATGCCTTCTACATGGAACTTTTCCTGTTCAACGTAAACTCCGAAGCCAAGTATGCTTAGTATAATGAGTTTTTGAGCAGTATCATGTCCTTCAATATCAAAGGTGGGGTCTGCTTCTGCGTAACCCATCTCCTGAGCTTCCTTAAGCACAGTATCAAAGTCAAGACCTTCAGCGGCCATTTTAGTGAGTATGTAATTGGCAGTTCCATTGATGATCCCGTAAATGGTTTCAATGTTGTTGGCCGCCAGCCCATCGTTGACTGGTGCCAGTAATGGTATGCCTCCACCAACACTAGCCTCAAATGATACTCTTACCTCGTTTTCCTGGGCGCTGGTGATTATTTCGTCCCAGTGCTTGGCTAAAAGGGCCTTGTTGGCGGTTACCACGTGTTTACCATTTTTCATGGCCTTCAGAATAAAACTCAGTGCCGGTTGGTATCCTCCCACCAGCTCAATAACAATGTCGATCTCCTCATCTTCCAGGATATCATCCACACTGGTGGAGAGCACTCCGGGCTGGACCTCCACACCACGGTCAGTGGTTATGTCCAGGTCCACTATCCTTTTGAGATTGACCTTTTTGTTAACCTTATTTTCTAATAATGGGAGGTTCTGGTTTAAAGTAGCTACCACGCCACTCCCAATGGTCCCAAAACCTATAAGTCCAATATTAACTGTTTCTTTCATTAAAAATACTTCCTGCTGCATTTATTTTCCTTAAATCCCAATTAATGCTTTTACTTAATTAATTTATTTTAGATCCTCTAATTTAACTTTTATTCCCGTAATTTTAAATTCCATCTGAATCACACTTTCAAATGATTTAATTCCGGTTTAAACTATTTTCAAGTCCTTTAATTTGACATATTCTCCCAATGATTCTCTGGTGGTCCCTACAATTAGGCGATAATGGGTTTTTTTACCCATGACCTTCTCCAGTTTTCCCCGGGCAAGGATCCTCTCCCCTTCTCTGGCTTGGCCAGAGTAGGTGTGGGTGTAGGAGGCCACTTCTCGTAGAGGGACATCAGGGCCTTCCAGTATCTGGACGTCTTCCAGCTGGTAAACTGCCGGGTTATCAAAGGCAGCCAGGGCATCAGAAACAGTGCCCTCAATGGCTATGGTTCCGCAGGGTTGGTAGGTCTCATTACCATAGGTCCCTTTGATCTCATTCCATTCTCTGGTGGCTAATATGTCGAACAGTGTCCCATCCACTACTCCTCGGTTATTTTTACGGTTCTCGTACCAGCAAAACTCATCATAACTAAGTGTACCATCCTTAATCCTCTTCGCATAAAGCTTAGCCCAATAACCGTCCTCAATAGCTTTTAATGGACTTTTAGGGTCATTCTTCATTGATTCGAATGTTTCCATGGCCTTCCGGTGATTTTTGAGGCCGTAAACAACGAAGTCAATATCAGAAACCCGGGGATCGTAGAGCTGGGGTAGTATGGATCCAGAAATACCCAGGTGTTTCAGCTTGATTCCCGCCTCATCCATGAAGGTTTCGGCTACCTTAACGACTTTAAGGAGCAGTTCATCGGGTGAAGAAAGTTCAACTATTTCCTGGAGACGATCCACTGGGCTTAAGATTTTTTCCACCCTATCACGGGGTGCACCCATCATTTTAACCCGGGTAACCTGGCAGTCAAAAAGGTAATCAGGATAATTCCTCTCTAAAAAAGTGTAAGCCTGCTGGGAGTCTACCTTGGTATACCGGGAGCCATTGAGGGATCTTTCCCCCTTAGGATCTGGAATATAACGCAGAAATGATTGTATTCGGTCATGGGGGTGTAGATAGGTAGTGGTGGCCAAGAAAAGATCATCCTTGGTGTAGATAAAGTCTCGGACTCTGGCTCGCATGAATTAATTTAATGCGGTGACCTATTATTAAATATGATAGTCCGAAGATTGGAACCAGAACAGGACTTAAAGAAAGCTCTGGAAGATATAAGGGATGTTGAAGACTTAAAATCAGGTATAATTCTGTGTATGGTGGGCAGCCTTCAAGATGCAGTTTTGAGAATGGCTGATGGAAGGGAAAAGGTTGTCAAGGGGCCCCTGGAGATAGTTTCGGCCACGGGAACCCTGGCCACCAACGGGGTTCACATCCACCTGGCAGTGGCGGATAAAGAGGGGGTGGTTACGGGAGGACACCTTAAAACTGGCTGTCTGATACACACCACCGCAGAGATCTGCATTGCCCCCTGTGACCTGGTTTTCCGGCGGGTGTTCGACCCGGTAACTGGTTACCGTGAACTGGAAACAGAGTAAATCTTAGGAAGGATGTCACCCGAGGTAGGTGAGGGCCAATATGGTAGTGATCCCCTAACCGGTAAGGTGATCCCCCAACAGTAAGGGGTTCCCCCAACATAGATTATGGGTCCACAAATTATATCCACTCTGGAGAATAATAGAATTCACCTAAAGATAGACCTGATTTTCATGAAACAAAAAACACTCAAAGCCGGACTGCTCTATGATGGAAGTCAAATACAGCCTATGTGGGCATTTCAGGAGTTGGGAATAAAGGGTTCCAGTATCGTGACCTGGATCGGCCCCATGGACATCCACTCCCAGGAGTTAATTGACTACGAGGATGTGGGGCTGGAGATCACCTCCTCGGAAATGGTTCACTTTATAATCGAGCACTTTGATGTGCAACCCGCAGATATCCGGATGTGTTACCACCGCCAAAGACTCCTGGTCATGATGGTTAAAGATTTACTGGAAGAAATAGGTATCAAAGCCCGTCGTGAGGGTGATGACCTCTATGTTGGCCAGGGGAAGCTCAGTGTATCCATTGCCACCTGTTCGGTGAGCAGTATGAAGATACACTTTGCCCTGAACCTGACCAGCCAGGGAACACCGGATGATGTGGAAACAGTGGGTTTAAAGGAATGCTCAACGGCATTAACCTTTGAAGATGTCCGGGAGCTATCAGAAAATATATCAAATAAGTATGCAAGGGAAATAGCCGATATAGAAGAGGACATATCCAAAACTCGAGTTTTTTAATCCGCTATATTTGGTTAAAAAGGCAGGTTCTGGTTATAAAATTCACTTAAGGAATAATTCACACTAATATAATGAAGTAACAACTAATATAAGGAAAATAACAGATTTAGAAGGTTTTTAAATGAAAATAGTTATCAATGGAATACACGCTAACTTAAGATTCGCCTCGGCCCACATGATCCCCTGCCACGAGTCCTGCGGGGGAATACATGGCCATTCCTACCATGTGGACGTCACCGTGGAAGGGGAACGCTGCGGGGAGTTCGGATTCGTGGCCGACTTTAAAACAGTCAAGGGAATAGTTCGGAAAATGTGCAAAGAACTGGATCACAAACTACTCATACCAGAAAACAGTAAAGAACTGGATTTTAAGAGTAAAAATCCGGTAGAATTTTCCATAGGTCCTAAAGAATATAAAATCCCCCGGGAAGACTGCTGTCTCCTTCCCCTGCCTTCCACCTCTGCTGAAGAACTCTCCGAGTACCTGGCCACTAGATTGTTCCAGGCACTTAAAGAAGAGGGAGATATTGAAAGTGTTTCGGTGTGTGTAAATGAGGGAATAGGCCAGGGAGCTTTTTTTACCAAAACTGCAGAGTAATGGGGGATTAAAAATAAAAAGCAGAATTTCCGAAGTTTTTTCAAGTATACAGGGCGAAGGGAAACTGATAGGCCGCAGACAGGTCTTTGTAAGGTTCACCGGATGTAACCTCAACTGCAACTACTGTGACACCTCCTTAAGCCGTGACCCTGGTTATGGTGAGGAAATAGACGTAGATTCCCTTTACCAAAAAATATCTGAA
>NPIE01005890.1_pt1:12500-21617 | contig 21617 bp, 25 predicted proteins | sample 8637661 | NCBI WGS metagenome assembly NPIE01 (sample SAMN07420842, study PRJNA396082) | bioreactor metagenome | isolation source: sample BA12 brine-fed electro-methanogenic bioreactor BA | place: Japan: Kochi | collected 2016-12-09
CACCCGGAACTCCATAACTGGTGCTGTCACTAAAATGATCAGTAAAGGAGTGGGTGCCCTACCCATAGTGGATGCCCAGCATAAAATAGCAGGAATAGTCTCTGAAAGAGACTTCGTCCTCCTGATGGCCGGAGTACTCACTGATGAGAAGGTGGAAGACTACATGCACAACCGGGTAATCACCACCACCCCCGGAACCCGTATCGAAGGAGCATCCAAGATAATGGTCCGCAACAAACTGCGCCGGATACCCGTGGTTGGTGAAGAACGTAAGACCCCCCACCCCGAGGATGATAAGATCGTGGGAATTGTCACCGCCACCGACATACTGGAATTCCTGGGAAAAAACAGTGCCTTTGAACACATGATCACCAACAGTGGGGAAGAGATACTCAACACCACCATCACCGAGATCATGGAATCCCAGGTCATCACTGCCAGCATCACGGCCAGACTGGGAGATATCTGTGATATCATGGAAGAAAAAGGCATAGGCGGACTTCCCGTAGTTCAAAATGGAGAACTACAGGGAATCATAACTGAAAGTGATATATTAAGGGCCGTGAGTTCCTAACACGGATAAATTTTTCAAGGGGCGAGTTGCATGATGAAAATCGAGGATGTAATGAACGAAGAAGTAATTGTAGCCGAAGAAAATGAACAAGTAAGCCACGCCCGGAACTTGATGTTAAAATACGGTTACAGCCGTATTTTAGTGGTTAACCAGGAAGACAAACTAGTGGGTATCCTGACTGAAAAAGACTTAACCCGAAAAATGAGGTCCAATGGACCAAAATGGAAAAGGAGGACCATAGACAAGATCAGCATCCGCCGGGTCATGACCCCCCATCCTGTCACCCTCACCCCCACCAGGGAGGTGCGGGATGCCGTGGAGATCATGATCAAAAACGATATAAGCTCTGTACCCGTGGTGGATGGAGACGAAATACTGGGTATCGTAACCAAAACCGAGCTCATGGACTTCTACCGTGACAAATTCGCTGGTAAATGGAAAGTATCCGACCTCATGACCAGTGAAGTGGTCACTGTCAACGAAAACCACAGCATAGGCCATGTAATAAGCACAATGGAAGACCAGAAAATTGGGAAACTTATAGTAGTGAGGGATAACGAGCCAGTGGGCATAATAACCTCTGCCAACATATCCTTCGCCAACGTAGAAGACCCGGAAACTGGAGTCAGTGTGGAAAAAATAGCCTTCCTACGCAAAATAGATGGTCAGGAGAAAAGAAACGTCCGGGAAGTGTCTATGGTCACTGCCGGAGATATAATGACCAACCACCTGATAAAAATCGAACAAACTGAAGATGCCTCCAGTGCAGCTGACATAATGACTAAAAAAGAAGTCAGTGGCATTCCAGTAGTGAACGATAACGAACTGGTGGGAATAATCACAAAAACGGATATAATCCGTGGAATCCAGTAAACAACAGGAGGTTCCAATATGCATGTCAAAGATATAATGGCCAAAGATATTGTAGTGGTAGATAAAGACCAGAACATCCACGATGCACTGAAATTAATGAAAAAACACAAAATTTCCAGGCTACCCGTTATAAACACCAACCAGAACAATCAAAAAGAACTGGTAGGTATAATAACAGAAAAAGACATAGCACTCCGCCTGGGATCATCCAAATACGGTAATCTGGCACCATCCCACTTCCATGTCTCCACCGTGATGACCCCCCAACCAGTCATTGCCCAGGAAGACCAGACCCTGGCCAGTGCCGCTAAAACCATGCTGGAAAACAAAATCGGCGGGCTGACCGTAATGGATTCCGGCCAAATCACGGGGATGATCACCAAAAGCGACTTCCTGGAAACCTGCCAGGGCCGACCATTCACCGAGATCACCGTTAAAGAGAGGATGAAAACCAGCGTCACCACCATCGGACCACAGGACCGCCTGGTGCACGCCAGGAGAATCATCATTGACGAGGGAATCGGCCGCCTGCCAGTGATGGAAGATGGCCAGCTACAGGGAATGATAACGGCCAAAGACATCGCCCTGGCCATGATGTCCTTCCGCAAAGTGGTTCCGGACAAGTACAAACCCGCCAGGATACGCAACCTCCTGGTAGAGGATGTGATGGTCCAGAACGTGAAAACACTAACTGAAGAAACCCCGGTATCCCAAGCCGCCCGGATGATGCTGGATGCCAACTTCAGTGGAATGCCGGTGGTGGAAGAGGATCAAATGACGGGAATACTCACCAAAACCGACTTCCTGGAACTCATCGTGGAACTGGAAGGATTTTAAAATCCACAGGAGTTTAAAGGTAACCCCATGGTGAAAAACTGGGTAAAAACAGGAACGCCAAGGAATCCATAGTGCACAATCGAATAAACCGGTGAACACCAAGAATCATAGTGAACGCTGAAACTTAGCAACGCCCAAGAACCCCTCATAAACAACAGTGAACATCTAAAAATCAGGGATTTTATAAAATCCCTTTTTTAACCCTTTTTTTACCTAATATAATTTACCGAGTATAATTCTATTTAACAATATATTTCCCTGGAAAATGTCTTCAAACACCCTAATTTTATTAAAAATAGACCCATGAGAGAAAAAAACATCCCGCCCCTGGTAAGCAGTGGAGAAGTTTCCCAGCTCCTGGACATACCTTCCCTTAAGCTGGAGGATGCCTACCACAAGGGTATAATAAAAAAATACCATAAATATGGTCTGGAAGCCATCCAATTCCGCAAAGGCATGGGACATATTGAAGCCGGTACCATGGTGGTGAACGGTGATGGAATAGAAGTTATACGTGGGTTTCCCAAGATAAGGAGGACTCTGATGCTCCAACCCGCTCTGGGACAGCACTTCTCCCGGGAAGTGGCAGTGGAGGAGAAGATGAACGGTTATAATGTTCGCATAGCTCTGATTAACCAGGAAATAGTGGCATTCACCCGTGGAGGTTACATCTGTCCCTACACCAGCCGCAAGGCCCGGCAATTACTGGACCTGGATGATTTCTTCCAGGACCACCCCCAAAAGGTTATCTGCGGTGAGATGGTGGGCACCCTGAACCCCTACGTGTCCCACTACTACCCCGAGGTGGGTAAACTGGGATTCCGCATATTCGATATCCGGGAAAAACTCACCAACACCCCCCTGCCCCTGCTCTTTAAGAGGGAACTACTGGCAGATTACCACCTGGAACCAGTACGCTTACTGGGAATATTCCCGGTGGAAGAGGCCCCGGTAAAAATCATGGAAATAGTAAAGGATTTAGGGGAACACGACCGGGAAGGAGTGGTGATGAAGGACCCCCACATGGAACTGGAACCCTTAAAGTACACCTCATCCCAGGCCCAGGCCGCAGAACTGGAGTACGCCCTTACTTTCCCCTTCGACCTGGCCAAAGCCTTCCTCTTCAGCAGGATCATCAGGGAAGGTTTCCAGTCCTATGAAACCGGGGAATCAGATCAAGAACGCCGGGAAAGGGCCCTGCGAATGGGTGAATCCATACTGTACCCCATGCTGGAAACCATAGGAAAGGTGGAGGGGGGAGAAGTGGCAGCCGAGGACCTCTTGATAGAGGTGGACAGCCAGGAAGAGGCCGAAGAGTTCATCCGCCACCTGCGCGACCTCAAAGTAATGGCCTCCCTGGTGGAAATAAAGGATGGAAAGGCAGTTATCCGGAGGATACACCAGTCCACCAACGACCGGGTCCACAACTATTTGGAGGGTGGATTGTACTAACTTAGACCAGAATGCCCGGGGTAAAGCTACAAATTTTTTAGGCACCCACTAAATTTTATAACCAATACCCCCTAATTTTTAATATCAGACCTAATAAGATCAGTTCATGTTCAAACTCATTTAAGATCAGTTCATATTCAACTCACAAAGATCATTTAATATCACACTTAGTAAGATCATTTTAATATCACATTTACTAAGATCATTAATATCAAACTCAACAAGACCACAGTTCAACATCAAATTAGATTGATGGTAATGGGAAACAGGTAGAAAAAACATGAAAATAGGATACTTTGGACCGGCAGGAACCTTCACTGAGGAAGCAGCATCCCAACGGGAGGGTGAACTGGTACCCTACTCCACCATACCCGAAGTGTTTGAAGCAGTGCACAGTGGTGAAGTGGACCAGGGAGTGGTACCCATAGAAAACTCCATCGAAGGCTCGGTGGGAGTCACCCTGGATCTGTTGGCCCACCAGTACCTCCTCAAGATCAAAGGGGAAATAATACTCCCCATAAGTCACAACCTCCTCATCAATCCAGATGCAGAATTAGAAGATATAGAAGTGGTTTATTCTCATTACCAACCATTATCGCAGTGTCGTCTGTTTTTGGAAAAGATGGGAGTGCGAACCCAGGCTACCCGGAGCACTGCCGCGGCTGCCGGGATGATAAAGGATAATAAAGGGGCCGGGGCCATTGGAACCCGGCGGGCAGCCCAGCTATATGGTCTTAAAATAGCAGCAGAGGATATACAGGACCATGAAAATAACATGACCCGCTTCGTGGTCATAGACCAGGAGGACCATGCCCCCACTGGGAAGGATAAAACATCAGTGATTCTGTGCCTTTCCCGGGACCGTCCCGGGGGCCTGTATGAGATACTGGGAGAATTTGCCGGTGAAGACATAAACCTGACCAAGATCGAGTCCCGGCCATCCAAGGAAAAACTGGGAAGCTACATCTTCTTTGTGGATATGGAGGGCCACCATAAGGATTTAAAAATCATGAAGGTTATAAATAGGGTACGATCAAAGGTAGGATACATAAAGATTTTAGGATCATATCCTCAGGAAGGAGATGATTAACATAGTTAACAGTAAAAAAAAGCTTGATAGAGAGTTAGAAGAGCTTGAATTAGATTACAGTAAAGGAAATATTGATAAGAAAGAATATTTTGCCCGTAAAAGGGACATAGGCCAGGAACTGGAAACTTTCACCGCGGTGGAAAGAGTCCGCAGAATGCAACAGGGCGGAGCAGTTCCCGAGAAAACCTTGGATGACTGGTCAGCCCAGGAAGAAGAAAAGAAAAAACTGGCCGATGAAGCCGAAAAGCAGGAAATGCTTAAAAAATTCATTACCAAACCAGAATCAGTCAAGGCCCGAAATTTACCTGGCAAAGAACGCTTCGGTAAAAAGGCCAAGATAGGTTTATTAGCCTTTATTATTCTGGCTTTTGTTGTAGGGACCTCCATGGGATCCATGTTCATATCCAAACCCAGTGAAAACCCACAGATATCTATGGCGGTTAATGCCAGTGCATTTCTACCACCAGAAGTGGCCAACAACACCACTGCCACCACTACCAAGCTGAACACCACTACCAAGACCACCACCAACACCCAAGTAGCCACCACTACACCTACCAGTACTCAGAATACACAAACCAATAATCAGCCTCAAACTAATACCCCAACCAATACCGCAACTAACACGGAAACTGAGCCCAAAACTTAAAATCAACCAACTTGAAATCTAAGGTTGAAGTATTGTTATTTTAAATAAGGGAAGTCATGCTTCCCTTTTTTCAACCCCAAACTGGATTAGTTGATGGTAGAAAACATTTAGAAAAAACATATAGAATAATTGAATTTATTGGAATCTACAACCAAGAAATGTAAAAATATGTTGATTTTAATTGAAAATGAAATTCACAATTTAATAAATAAAGGATAATAGGTGTTTGTTTTATGAATAAAATCATCCCCATAGTGGCTGCTGCAGTTATCCTCCTGGTGGTCGCGGTTTCCGGGTGTGTTACCAATGAGGATAAAAATAACCAGACCAACAGTTACTCGGCCAACGGTGTTTCGTTTCAGTATCCCCACTCCTGGGGAGTAGCTACTCTAAACTCGCCCAATGGTGTGGTAGCAGTGGGAGACCCCAATACCGTGGTTAACGGAAACCCCACCACCTCGGTGGTAATCCAGAAAGCCAATGCCACGGCATCTTCTGGACTTAAATATGCTTACGACCAGAACTACGCCAACTTCTTTAACAACACAGGAAAAACCAAGGTTTCCGAGGCCCAGCTCACCTTGAACGGGGCTACGGTCTATGAAAACGTGTACACCTCCTCGGAAGAAGGGGTGGCCAAGAAGTACCGGGCAGTGTGGCTGCAGAAGGGCAGCACCATCTACGTGATACTGTGCAGTGCCCGAACCGAAGCCTACGATTCCCAGCAGACTAACTTCGACCTGGTGATAAACAGCTTCCAGGCATCCTGAGGATAACCTCCTCACCATACCTTTTTTTAAATAATTTATTCTTTTTAAAAACAGATTTTAAAGGCAACGATTACCTCTGTGCAGTGTATCGTTCACCGTTCTTTTATCCCCCCACCCCCTACTCACGGTCAAGGGGAGTGTTTAACCGGGCCAGTGGGATAATGGAAAGGTAGTATCATAATCTCCGGGAGTTGAATTTTACCGGCTGAATTTTGGGGGGTTATGCAAAAATTTTATATGTCACACTACATAGAATATGCAAATGTTATAGATACTAATACTTCACAGGGTAGAAAGTGGACCCCACCAGTCAATAAATCTGCTTTTAATTTTTTTCAAATCCTGTGATTCATAACTACTTTATCCTGATGTGTAAGAGTTTAAGAATTTAACCTGGCTTCTATTATCCCCACAACATAACTATAATAGGTCGTCCAAGCATTAAATTAAGGAAACTGGATCTTTTAAACTGGGGATTAAAGGTTTTATTTCACTATAATTCATGAGGCCGTTGTGCCTTTTAGGATTATCCACTAAAAATAAGGAGGAATTTAGAGATGGTTTTACCAATATGCGATGTCTGTTTAAAAAGCGGAATGTTATGTCAAGGTTGTGAGAATAAGCTGAAAACAGGAGAGATAAGTCAGCTTGACTTGGACATTGCAAAAATCCTCTACCGGGTGGGTGATGGTAAGATTGGTTACAAGAGAACCATAGAAATCGGAGACGTGGTTATCATCATCACCGAGAAAGATCAGGTGGGTAAACTCATTGGTAAGGGCGGTAAAATAGTAAGAGAAATATCTAAAACCCTGGAGAGAAAGATACGGGTGGTTGGAGAGGACTCGGACTTTAAGGCCGTGGCCACTGATATACTAGCCCCTGCCCGTATTTCAGGTATTAACATAGTCTACGGTAAAGACGGAGAACAGAGATACAAGATACGGGTAAGAGGGGAAGACGCCCGAAGATTACCTGCCAAACTGGACGTTTTAAACAGCATAATCCAGGAATTAACCGGGGAAAAAACCTTGCTGGTCATTGACCGCAACAATTAAATCTATATGGGGCTTTAAAAGCCCTGTATTAATTTCTACCTAAATTTTTAACCTAAGAAAAATTTTTCTGTATTTAACACCAAGATTATAATCAGGGGGTAAATCTGTATGACAATCGTGCTCTGTGTTACCGGAAGTGTGGCGGCAGTGGAAACAGTGAAACTGGCCCGGGAACTTAAAAGGAAGGGTTATCCAGTTAAATGCTTCATGACTGATGGGGCCTGTGATATTATCAATCCCTATGCCCTGGAATTTGCCACCGGGGAAAAAGTGGTGACCAAACTCACCGGGGAGATAGAGCATGTTAAATATGCGGATGAAGATATGATTCTGGTGGCCCCGGCCACTGCCAATGTAATTAGTAAGTTTGCCTATAAAATAGCAGACAACCCCATTAACACTCTTTTATTAACAGCCAGTGGTTACGACACCCCTATTGTTTTTGTACCCTCCATGCACCAGTCCATGTACCGGGCAGTGGAGGAAAATGTGGAGAAGCTTAAAAAAGAGGGCATAATCTTCGTAGAACCCAAAGAAGAGGAGAACAAGGCCAAATTCCCCTCCATAGATGACGTGGTACTCCAGGTCCAGAGGGCCACCTCAGCGGGTGGTCTGGAAGGCCGACGGGTACTGGTGAGTGCCGGGGGGACCTACGAGGACATAGACCCTATCCGGGGAATCACCAACCGCAGCTCAGGTAAAATGGGATTGGAACTGGCCAAGGAGGCCTACCGGAGGGGTGCCGAGGTCACCATGGTCACCGGAAGGGTAGACGTGGAAATACCCCAGGTATTCAACCGGGTAAAGGTGGAATCCACCACGGAAATGGCCCGGGCACTGGAAGATAACCTCCTAGACCACGATGTTTTCATTGCTGCGGCTGCAGTCAGTGACTTCGTGGTGGAGAAAAGCCAGTCCAAAATATCATCCCGCACAGAACAGACCCTGAAACTCAAACCCGCACCCAAGATCATAAACCAGGCCAAGGAACACAACCCTGCCCTGTACCTGGTGGGGTTCAAGGCGGAATACGGGGTGAACCAGGAAGAACTCATAGAATCAGCCAAGAAAAGGATGAGGGAATCCGGTGCCGACCTGATGGTGGCCAACGATGTGGCTGAAGCCGGTGCAGGATTCGGGTCAGACCAGAACAAGGTCGTGCTCATAGATGATGAAATCTGGGACGTACCCCTGAGCACCAAGGAAGAAATAGCCACCCTGATCATGGGGAGAATTGCGGAAAGGATAATTTAATTACACTTTTTTTTATTTCCCTTTTTTATTTCCCTTTTTTTAGTTTTAATATTCCAAATAGGGGTTTGGTCATGACCTACTATAATTATTAAAATTAGAATTATTTTTAAATCCCCGAATTATCAAATTTAGGATTACTTCAAAACCAGATATTATTGAAATTAGGATCTCAAAAAATTAGAATTATTCAAATTAGGATCTCCAAACTAGAATTATTAAAATTAGAATTATTTCAAATACTAATATTATTTCAAATTACGCCCTGAAAATCTCCATTGCAAACAACTTTCTACGACCTTATTTTCCCCTGTAAACGAAGCACCTGCTGATTCACCGGTGACTCCAAACCCCACTTTTTGCAATAATTTCTAATAATTTTGTGGAAGTATGGTCGCTGTGTATAGTATGTGCCACCAATTAGGCGTGGGCCGGAGTGTGAAAATATCACTCTATGAAGGCTGCAATTTCCATTGGTGGCTAAATAGATGAGGACCTAAAACATTGCGACAAGAAAACAGCTTTTAGGTTTGATGTTGGTATGGTAGTATGTGGTGATATTT
>NPIE01001010.1_pt3 | contig 21611 bp, 18 predicted proteins | sample 8637661 | NCBI WGS metagenome assembly NPIE01 (sample SAMN07420842, study PRJNA396082) | bioreactor metagenome | isolation source: sample BA12 brine-fed electro-methanogenic bioreactor BA | place: Japan: Kochi | collected 2016-12-09
GATGGGCATACGCAGCGAATTGGAGGTGTTTGTCGTGAGACGACTCGTTCCCTTTATGGTAGTTCTTGGCGTCTGTTTCTATCTTTGCTGGCAGGCCTTCGAGGGGCTGGGATTCACGGTGGAGTGGAAGTCCTTCGGCTTTGCTATGGGTGTCGCGGCTTTGACCGGATTCATCTGGTTCATGGCGAGCCGGTGGTGGTCGGCCATGGTGCGTCCTTACAAACCTCAATCCACATCAGCCAACACGAGGGAGACGCCCAATCAGATCGGATGTGCCGGTGTGGTCGCAGCGCTTAAGCTGCTGATGCTTTTGGTGGTGATCATCGCTGTGATGGTGTGGATGCTCGTTGGATTCGGCCGCTGAGAGGGGGCTCTTCAAGACATCTAGAAGGTCGCACTCGCTGACATTGTGCTCGGTGAGAGTGCCAGTATAATCACTTCTGTTCCTAGATGTCCAGGAGGGCGTTGCTGTTCAGCGGAAGTTTCTTTCAAGCGTTGAGAAGTGATGGGGGAATAGGCAGCGTCGGCTAATCACACAACAGGAGTACACATGACGCGATCGTGGCAAGCTGTGCTGGAAGAGATCTTCGTCCTCGCTGCACCGGCCCTCAAAGTCGAGGAGACGCGGTGGGTCGTCGTCGGCTCGGCGGCGACAGCCCTTCAGGGATGCCGGGTCACCCCCAAAGATATCGATATCCTCACCCTGCAGCCGGCGGGGGTCTATCGTTTCGCCGAGGTGATGGTGCCTTACACGCCCGCCAGCCCCATGCCCACCGCCGATCACGAGGAGTGGCACTCCTCGCTGGAGGAGCCGGTTAGTGTGGGGCCTGACGATTATGGCTACACCTGGTACTTCTGCCGGTGGACCATCGCAGGCGTCAAGGTGGAGGTCGCCCACATCGTCGGCCCGCCCACCGCGCAGCCGGCGCAGCCCGGATCCGGGATGTGGGAGGCGGGTCCGGAGATCTGGGCCCACATCCGCGAGGTGGATTTTCGAGGCCATCGGGTGCCCGTGGTGCCGCTGGAGATCCAGCTCCAGACGAATCTGGGGCGGGGCCTGGCGCAACGGGTCGAGGAGATCGTCACCGTGTTGCGGCGGGAGGGCTACGATCGAGCGCTCGCCGAGTGTGCGCTGAGTATGGCCCATTGGGAGGCCTTCCGGCGGATGCTCGGCGCTGGCGAGGACTAACCTCTCGTCGCGCAGTCCCGCCGCCGATGAAAGCCCTACCCCGGCTTCTCTACCGGCTCAACCGGCTCTATTGGCGTGTCACGCGCCCCCTCACCCTCGGCGTCCGCCTGCTGCTGGTGCAGGAGGGGAGTGTGCTGCTCGTGAAGCACACCTATCAGCGTCCCTGGTATCTGCCCGGCGGGCGGGTGGAGAAGCGGGAGACAGTGGAAGCGGCGGCCCGCCGGGAAGCCGCCGAAGAGCTCGGCGCCGAGCTGGAGGAGCTGCGTCTGATGGGCGTCTACACCAACTTCTACGAGCACAAGAGCGATCACGTGGTGGTGCTCTCCTGCGAGCACTTCTCTCTCACGGGGGACACAGACCGCGAGATCGAGCGTATCGCCTTCTTCCCCTTCAACGCCTTGCCTGAGAGCCTCTCGCCCGGCAGCCGGCGTAGGATCCGCGAGTACTTGGGCAGCGCCGGAGAGGCAGTGGTGGGCCCGTGGTGAGTTGCCCCCGTGAGTACCGCCTCACGGCCAGTAGGGGACGTCCCAGCTGTCCAGCAGGACCTGGCTGCCGTCGCTGAGGCGCCAACCCCCCTCCGTGCGCACCAGCCACCACTCCACCTCCCAGACGCGGGCCACGACACGCCCACCCTCGTTGTCCCAGCTATGGAGGATCGCGGAGACGCGGGCGTCGTTCGCCTCGCCCCCGCCGGAGATGCGGCTGACGTTTCCCGCTTCGACGCGCAGCATGGTGTCGAAGCCCCTGGCCCACTCCCCGTAGGGCCGGGCTGCCTGCGCCCCGCCGGTCATCAGCCCGTAAGCCCCCGGCAGATCCCGATCGTGAAGCGCAAGATAGAAGGAGACGACGGCGTACTCCGGTCTGTGGGTGGGATAGGACTGGGGACGTTGTAGCGAGTGCCACGCCCAGCGGTCGGAGGTCCAGCCGTAGGTCTGCCCGTCCCAGGTGAAGATGGCCTGCCAGACGAGGGAGGGAGCGGCGGAATCCCGGTACCCCTCGACGACGGCGTCGGCCAGCTCCCCGTAGACGTTCTCGAAGAAGATCTCCGCCGTCCCCCGGAAGGCGCCCAGCAGGCGGTACTCCCCGCCCTCCCAGACGTAGAGGTGGAGCAGCGAGCGGTTCGGCTCCGAGTTCCCGAAAATGGCGATCTCGGGCCGTCCGTCGGCGTTAACGTCGCGGATCTCCATCCGGCAGGTGGCGTACTGCCCCAGGCCGTAATCGGGATCGCCCGGCTCGACCAGGGCCGAGGTCAGCGGGTAGAAGGTCTCCTCGTGGAGGACGAAGGCGCTCAGGCGCGGCGGGTTGGCCTGCGGCTGGTGGACGAGGGCTACCCACTCGGGCCTGCCATCGCCCGTCGTGTCCTCGTAGCGCAGGCAGAGGAGGTCGCCATCGCCTGCGGCGGCCTGTACCCGCGCCAGCCCGCGCTTTGCCGCCTCGGAGAGGGGCGCGGGATCGGGGGGGGGCACAGGCGTCGGGGTCGCCGTCGCCGTCGGGGTGGGCTCCGGTGTGGGCGTCCACGTGGGGATGAGGGCCGTGGCGGTCGCGGTGGGCGGCGGTGGCGTCGGCGTGAGGATCAGCGGCGGCGCGCAGGCCGCGAGCAGGGCCAGCAAGCCCAGCAGCACGGAGAGCCAGAGGCAACCGGCATTTCGTTCCGAATCACCCATCGCTGCCTCCCAGGAGCCGGCCCAGCGTCCGGCCCATCAGCCAGCGCTCCCAGCGCTCCAGGGCCTCCTCCAGCCGCTCCTCGGGCTGCACCAGCGAGATGCGGACGTAGCCCTCGCCGTGGGCGCCGAAGGCCGAGCCGGGCGAGACGGAGACGCCCGCTTCCTCCAGCAGGGCGGCGGCGAAGTCGGTGCTGGTCCCGTAGACCGGCGGAATCTCCACCCAGACGTAGAGCGTCGCCTGATAGGGCGCATACCAGAGGTTCATCCGGTCGAGGGCGCGGGTGACCACCGCTCGGCGCCGGGCGTAGACGGCGTTTCGCTCCGCGTGCCAGGCCTCGGGCAGCGCCAGCGCGACGGCGGCGGCCCGCTGGATGGGCTGGAAGATGCCGGTATCGGCGTTGGTCTTCACGCGGGCCAGGGCGGCGATGGCCTCGGGATTCCCTACCGCCATGCCCACGCGCCAGCCTGCCATGTTCACCATCTTCGAGAGGGAGTTGAACTCCAGGGCTACCTCCCGCGCGCCGGGTACCTGGAGCACGCTGGGCGGTTGCGTTCCATCCCAGATCACCTCGCTATAGGGATTGTCGTAGGCGAGCAGCAGGTCGTGCCGGCGGGCGAAGGCCACCGCCTCGACGAGAAAATCTAGTCCCACGACGGCGGAGGTGGGGTTGTGGGGGTAGTTGAGCCAGAGGACGCGGGCCTCCGCCAAGACCTCGGCGGGGATGGCGCCGAAATCGGGCAGGAAGGCATTCTCGCGCAGCAGGGGCAGGGGATACAGCCGGGCCCCCGCCAGCAGCGCGGGCATCCGGTAGGTGGGATAGCCGGGATCGGGCACGAGGACGTAGTTGCCGGGATCGGCAAAGGCGGTGGGGACGTGGTGAATGCCCTCCTTGGAGCCGATGAGGGCCAGGACCTCGCGCTCCCAATCGAGAGTGACGCCGAAGCGGCGCGCGTAGAAGGCGGCGATGGCCTGCCGGAAGCAGGGATCACCGTAGAAGCCGGCGTAACCGTGGCTGTCGGGGCAGCGGGCGCTCTCCTCCAGGGCGTCGATGACCTCCGGCGGGGGGCACATATCGGGGCTGCCGATATCCAGACGGATGATGTCCACACCCTCGGCCCGCAGGGCCTGGATCCGCCGGCCCAACGCGGCGAAGACGTAGGTGGGTAGGTCTTGAATACGTTGCGCGATTTTCATCTCTCTGCCTGCCTTGAAGTTTTGACCATGATACCACAGACCGCGCAAAGGCCGAAGTCCGATAAAGGAAGATTTCTCTTATTCAAGCGCCCCGGGGACGGGGCTTCGAGCATTAAAGGCGATAGCTCTAGGTGGGGCTTTGACAGACCGCTTCGATGTGTTACCATCCGCCTATATCACATCAAGGCGGAAACGAGGGGCATGACGAACATTAACCGGGAATTCTGGAAGGAGCGGCCCGTTCTGGTCACGGGCTGTACGGGGCTGCTCGGGTCGTGGTTGACGGAGGCGTTGGTCGAGGCGGATGCCGACGTCGTGGGCCTCATCCGCGACGAGGTGCCCCAATCGCAACTCAACCTCTCGGGGACGCGGGAGCGCATCCGCGTGGTGCGGGGCGACGTGACCGATTACGCGCTGCTGGAGCGCACGCTCAACGAGTACGAGATCGACGCCCTCTTCCACCTGGCGGCGCAGACCATCGTCGGGATCGCTAACCGCGCCCCGCTCTCCACCTTCGAGGCCAACATCCGGGGGATGTGGACGGCGCTGGAGGCGGCCCGGCGCTCACCCACCGTGCGGCGCATCGTCGTCGCCTCCAGCGACAAGGCCTACGGCGATCCCCCTGCGCTTCCGGCGACGGAGGAGCTGCCTCTGCACGGGCGCCACCCTTATGACGTCTCGAAGAGTGCCGCCGACCTCATCGCCCAGTCCTACGCGGTGACCTACGGGATGCCTATCGCCATCACCCGCTGCGCCAACCTCTACGGCGGCGGCGATCTCAACTGGAACCGCATCATCCCCGGCACCATTCGCGATGTCCTGGAGGGACGGGCGCCCGTCATCCGCTCCGACGGCTCTCCCTGCCGCGACTATCTCTACGTGAAGGATGCCGTCCGCGCCTACGCGCTGCTGGCGGAGGCGCTGGAGGAGGCGGCGCTCTGGGGCGAGGCGTTCAACTGCGGGACGAGCGAGCCCCTCACCGTGCTGGAGGTGGTAGAGCTCATCCGCTCCCTGGCCCCCACGCCCAACGGCGCGCCGGTGATCCTCGACCGGCCTTACAAGGAGATCCAGGATCAGTATCTTGACAGCGGCAAGATCCGGCGGGTGGTCGGGTGGGAACCCATCTGGGAGCGGGAGGCAGCGCTGCGGGAGACCATCGCGTGGTATGCTTGCTTTTTGGAAAGCGTTTGAGGGCTTCGCTGATGAGCCGTGAGCGGTGAGTAGTGAACGGTGAGTAGTGAGCAGTAAGCAGTAAGGAAGGCTGATCTTCTCGCCATTCGCGATTCGCCATTTTTAGATTTGCGAAGGAGAGCTGTGTAATGCAAGATAGCGAGCGCACCGAGAAGGCCCAGCAGGTGCGGGCGGAGATTTTGCGGCTGGTGGCAGAGTACCACCGGCTGGCCCACGCGCCGGAACCCTTCGTGCCTGGTGAGAGCTTCGTCAACTACGGGGGGCGGGTCTACGACGCGCGGGAGTTGCAGGCGGCGACGGAGGCCGTGCTCGACTTCTGGCTGACCGACGGTCCCCGGCTGGCGACTTTCGCGGAGGCGCTGGCCCGCTATCAGGGGCTGGCCCACCTCCTGCCGGTGAACTCCGGATCGTCGGCCAATCTGGTCGCGCTGGCGGCCCTCTGCTCGGAGCGCGGTGAGCGTCCCCTGCGCCCGGGCGACGAGGTTATCACGCCGGCGGCGACCTTCGCCACCACCGTCGCGCCCATCGTGCAGCTGGGGCTGGTGCCCGTCTTCGTCGACTGCCGGATGGGTACCTACAACCTCGATGTGGACCTGCTGGAGGCGGCCCTCTCCCCCCGGACACGGGCCGTCCTCGTGCCCCATATCCTGGGCAATCCCGTGGAGATGGACCGCGTCATGACCTTCGCCCGCGAGCACGACCTCTACGTCATTGAGGACACCTGCGACGCGCTGGGCTCTCGCTACGCCGGGCGGCCCTGTGGCAGATTCGGGCACCTTTCGACCTACAGCTTCTATCCCGCCCACCACATCACCACGGGCGAGGGAGGCGCCGTGGGCACCGACGACGCCCGCCTCTACGCCATTGCCCGCTCGCTGCGGGACTGGGGCCGCGCCTACCCTCTCCCCGGCGAAGCGCTGCCCACCGTGGGCGAGGCAGCCTACGATCCCCGGTACACCTTCGTGGAGCTGGGCTATAATCTCAAAACGACGGAGGTGGCGGGGGCCATCGGACTGCCTCAGTTGGAGAAGTTGCCCGCCTTCGTCGCGGCGCGGAAGCGCAACTTCGGCCTCCTCTACGAAGGGCTGAAGCCCTATGCGGAGTACCTCGTGCTGCCCCGCTGGGCCCCCCAGGCGGATCCAGCCTGGTTCGCCTTCACCTTGGCGGTGCGCGAAGGGGCACCCTTCACCCGCGCGGAGCTCAACGCCCATCTCAACAACCATCTTATTGAGACCCGTTACCTCTTCGCGGGCAACATCCTGGAGCAGCCAGCCTATCGCCACATCCCCCACCGCGTGGCCTCGCCCCTGCCGGAGACGGAGCGAGTGCTGCGCACCGCCTTCTTCATCGGCTGTTACCCGGGCCTGGATGCGGCGCGGTTGGCGTACATCCTGGAGGTATTCGAGGGGTTCTTCAGGACGAAAAGGTTAGCAGAGAACAGTGAGTAGGGAGAGGTAGGATTTCGAAACTTCTCGCCGCTTACTCTTTTCTGGAGGTATTGTTATGAGACGCAATCTTTTAATCGGTGTGTGTATGTAATGACCTTTGACCTTCGACCTGCCACTTTGGACTCCTTTTGAGAAGAGATGTGATATGTCCCAGACTAGAAGCATCCGCAAGGATTCCATGCTCTTCCGCTTTTCCCTCTACGGCTTTCTCAAGAACCTGCGCTTCTTCGAGCCTTTTCTCATCCTCTTCTTCCGGGATGCGGGGCTGAGTTTCTTCCAGATCGGCGTGCTCTACGCCGTGCGCGACGTCACGACAAATCTGTTGGAGACGCCGTCGGGCCTGATCGCCGACACCTTCGGGCGGCGGCGGTCTATGCTCCTCTCCTTCTCCGGCTACATCCTCTCCTTCGTGATTTTCTACGCCCTGCCCGGTTTCGGCAGCTATCTGCTGGCGATGCTGATGTTTGGCCTCGGGGAGGCCTTCCGCACCGGGACGCACAAAGCGCTGATCCTGGAGCATCTGCACCTGGAGGGTAAAGAGGCGCTCAAGGTGGCCTATTACGGGCGCACGCGCTCGGCCTCGCAGCTGGGGGCGGCGCTCAACTCCCTGCTCGCCGCCGCGCTCATCTTCCGGACGGGAAACTATCGTTACGTCTTCCTCGCCTCCATCGTGCCCTACGTGCTGGATCTGATCAATCTCGCCACCTATCCCCGCCGGTTGGACGGTGAGCTCAACACGCTGCAATGGGAGGCGCTCCCCCGGCAATTCAAGGAGACGGCGCTGAGCTTCATCGGTATCCTGAGGCATCCGCCGGCGCTGCGGGCCATCATGAACAGCTCCGGCTTCGACGCCTTCTTCAAGGCGACGAAGGACTACCTCCAGCCCATTCTGGAGACTTTTGCCCTGGGACTGCCCCTTCTGGCAGCCTGGGAGGGCGATCAGCGCACGGCGGTAGTCATCGGGGTTGTCTATTGCGGCATCTATCTGCTGAGCAGCTACGCCTCGCGGGAGGCGGGGCGCATCGGGGAGCGCTTCGGCGACGTGGCCCAGGCCATCGACCGGACCTTTCTGCTCGGGGCGGGGCTGCTGCTGGTGGGCGGGCTCGCCTCCTGGTGGGAACTCTCCCCGCTCTCTATACTGGTCTTCCTGGGCCTGCACCTGCTGCACAATGTGCGCAAGCCCCTCAACGTGGCGTACATCAGCGATCAGATCAGCAACGACGTCTTCGCCTCGGGGCTCTCGGCGGAGTCGCAGCTGGTGACGCTGCTGGCGGCCCTGCTCGCCCCGTTGTTGGGCGCGCTGGCCGATCTTATCGGTGTGGGCGGGGGCTTGCTCAGCCTCGGGGTATTGATGTTCGGGGTGGCCTTGCTCACGCGGGTGACGGGCATGGTTATCGAACCGGTGGGGGAGGCGTTGGAGTGATCGCCCTTCGATTTGACAGTAAACTGAAAACCAGCTAGAATATGCTTAGGTAAGCATACGATTTACCTGAGGTGTTGTCTGCGGCGTCGCAGTGGAAGCGGCGGGCAGGGCTTCCCCGGTCTCCTTGAAGATTCGCTTTTGTCTCTCCGGGGACTTCAGAGAAAGGAGGAGACGCTTCGTAAATCTCACACCCGTGGTTTTGTATCAGTCCCACTTAATTCATATGGAGGAGGAAAACGTGTTTAGGAAAACTTTACTGGCTCTGCTAGTGTTGATCATGATCTTCGGGGTCGTGGGCTGCCAGGGCGATTCCGATCCTGCGGCGAGCGATGACTGGAAGATCGGGATCATGACCGGTACCGTGACCCAGAATGAGGAAGAGTTCCGCATGGCGGAACAGATGCAGGCCCGTTATGGTGCCGACCGGATCCTCATTTCCACCTATCCCGACCGCTTCATGCAGGAGCAGGAGACCACCATCACCAACATGCTGGAGATGGCCTCCGATCCCGCCGTCAAGGCGATTGTGATGGTGCAGGCCGTTCCGGGCACCGTGGCTGCAGTGGACAAGGTGCGGGAGATCCGCCCTGATATGTTCTTCGTGTTGGGTGCTCCTCAGGAGGACCCGGACATCATCACGCAGAAGGGCGACATCATCCTGAACACCGATGACCTGGGTCGCGGGGCGCAGATCGCTGAGCACGCTTACAATATGGGGGCCGAGGTGCTGGTTCACTACTCCTTCCCCCGCCACATGTCCATCGAATTCCTGGCGCAGCGTCGTCAGCTGATGAAGGATCGCGCCGAAGAACTGGGCATTCTCTTCGTGGATGAGGACGCTCCCGATCCCACCGGTGACGCCGGTACGCCTGGCACCCAGCAGTTCATCATGGAGGACGTGCCGCGCAAGATCGAGCAGTACGGACCCAATACCGCCGTCTTTGGCACCAACTGCGCGATGCAGGAGCCTCTCATCCGGCAGTCCGTCGAATACGGTGGCATCTACCCCGTCCAGTGCTGCCCCTCCCCCTACCATGCGATGCCGGCGGCTCTGGGCATCGAGGTGCCCGAAGAGCACAAGGGTGACGTCGTGTGGATCCTGCAACAGATCAACGAAAAGGTGTGCGATTCCGGTGCAGCGGGCCGCGTTGCTACCTGGCCAGCCCCCGTCAACATGATGTTCATCCAGGCGGGTGTGGAATACGCCATCGACTGGATCAACGGTGATATTACGGAGCGTGTGGATCAGGCCGCTCTCGTCGATATCATGGAAGGTATCCTCGAGGAGATGGGTGTCAGTGGTAGTGTGCAGTTAACACCCTACGAGGGTACGGACAACTACTTCCTGTATCTCTCGGACCACATCATCTTTGACACCGATTTTTGATCTAGCCGGATCAGGTGAAGCGACGTTTAACGTTGTCTTAGCCTGTATTGAGTAGGCAAGAATGCAAGGTTGCCCTCGTGGCAACCTTGCATTTTGAGCTCGGATGAGGAGCGATGTACATGACAGAACCCTACCTGCTGGAAATGCGAGACATCGGCAAAAGCTATTATGGCACGCAAGTGCTCAAGGACATCCAGCTTGCCGTCAGGCCGGGTGAGATTCACGCGATTGTGGGTGAGAATGGCGCCGGCAAATCTACCCTGATGAATATCCTCTTTGGGATGAATGTCATTCACGACACGGGTGGCTTTGAGGGGGAGATCGAGTTTGGTGGGGAGCGAGTGGAGATTCTCTCGCCCCACGCGGCGATGGAGCTGGGCATTGGAATGGTGCATCAGGAATTCATGCTATTGCCCAATTATTCGATCACGGAGAACATCAAGCTCAACCGGGAGGTTCTCAAGGGAAACCTCCTGAGCCGGATCTTCGGGGACCAACTAAAATCCCTGGACATGAAGGTTATGCGCGCCGACGCCCGTCGGGCACTGGACAGCCTCGATATCGGTATCGAGGAGTACGTCACGGTGGCGGGTCTCCCCGTGGGGTACATGCAGTTCACGGAGATCGCCCGCGAGATCGACAAGACCAACATCAAGCTCATCGTCTTCGATGAGCCTACGGCGGTGCTGGCAGAGAGCGAGGCTGAGCATCTGTTGAAGGCAATGAAAAAGATCGCCGGTCAGGGGATTGCCATCCTCTTCATCACCCACCGGCTGGACGAGGTGATGGCGGTGGCCGACAACATCACCGTGCTGCGGGATGGGCAGTTGGTGGCCACCAAGCCCAAAGAGGAGACCGACGTCTACGAACTGGCCGAACTGATGATCGGGCGCAAGATCGAGAAGCTGGCCCGTCGGACAGAGCCGCTGGCCGAGGGGGCTATTGCCCTGAGCCTTCAGGGCCTGCGGGTGGAGATGCCCGGTGAAGAGGTCAAAGGGCTGGATCTTGAGGTACGCAAAGGGGAGATTCTGGGCATTGGGGGCTTGGCCGGTCAGGGGAAGGTGGGCATTGCCAACGGTATCATGGGACTCTATCCGGCTCGAGGCCAGGTGGTGGTCAACGACTCTCCTTTACCCCTGAATGACACTCCAGAGTCCATTCGGCGCGGGCTCGCTTTCGTCTCCGAGGATCGTCGGGGTGTAGGGCTGCTGCTCGGTTCATCCGTCGAGTTGAATATTGCCGTCACCGCGATGCAAAACCACGAACGCTTTATCCGACGGTTGGGTTTCTTGACCCAGGTCGATGGTGCCGCCATGCGCACGCACGCCCTGCGGATGATCGAGGAGCTGGATATTCGCTGCACCGGACCCGCGCAGGTGGTCAAACGGCTCAGCGGCGGCAATCAGCAGAAGGTCTGCATTGCGCGGGCGTTGACGCTGGAGCCGAAGATCCTCTTTGTTTCCGAGCCGACGCGAGGTATCGATGTCGGTGCCAAGCGGTTAGTGCTGGAGACCCTCATTCAGCTGAACGAGGAGCTGGGCATGACGATTGTAATGACCTCCAGCGAGTTGGCTGAGTTGCGCAGCATCTGTGACCGGATCGCCATCATCAGCGAGGGGCAACTTGCCGGTATCCTGCAGCCCGACGATTCGGACGTAGAATTTGGCTTGCTGATGGCCGGGCAGCGCGTAACGGAAGGAGCTTAGGGCGATGGGCAAACACATCAAGAATTTTGTGCAGAATTTTGGCCTTCCGAGGCTGATTATCTTTGGGTTTTTCCTGTTCCTGTGCGTGATGGCGCTCGTGCTGGGGCTGGACTTCGCGGAGTTGATGAGTTCCACCCTCGTGCGCATCGGCATGAACGGGGTGCTGGTCCTGGCGATGGTGCCGGCGATTGTGAGCGGCATCGGTCCCAACTTCGGCATCTCGCTGGGGATCCTCTGTGGCCTGGTGGGCGCATTGATGGCTATCGAATACAGGTTGGACGGTTTCGTCAACTTTTTTGCGGCCATTCTCTTCTCCCTGCCACTGGCAGCGGTGGTAGGCTATGGTTACGGTTGGCTGTTGAACCGGGTCAAGGGCTCGGAGATGATGCTGGCGACCTTCGTGGGTTTCTCTGCCGTCTCCGTCATGAAGATCGCCTGGCTGGTGTTGCCCTTCAATAGCCCGGAGATGGCCTGGGCCATCGGGAGCGGGGTGCGTGCCACCGTTTCCATGGCGAACCGGCGGGTCTCACAGCTGCTGAATGACTTCCTGGCCTTCGAAATCGGCGGGGTCGTCATCCCCACAGGGTTGCTGCTCTTCTTCTTGCTCTGCTGCCTGCTGATGTGGCTCTTCCTGCGCTCCAAAGCCGGGATTGCCATGTACACTGCCGGCGATAACCCTCGCTTTGCCGAGGCCTCCGGCATCAACGTCAACCGGTATCGTATCATTGGCACGATAGTCTCTACTATGCTGGGGGCGGTCGGCATTCTGGTCTACGCGCAGAGCTATGGCTTTCTCCAGCTTTACGAAGGCCCCATGTTCATGCCCTTCGTGGCGGTGGCGGCCATTCTCATCGGTGGCGCCTCTATCAGGGGGGCGTCCATCGTTCATGTCGTGATCGGCACCTTCCTCTTCCAGGGCATTCTGGTGGTAGCGATGCCTGTTGCGAATGCCTTCACCACCGATATGGCCAGCATGGGCGAAATCTCGCGCATCATCATCCAGAACGGCATCATTCTCTACGCCTTGACCCAGACAGGAGGTGAGCGGGCATGAGAAACGGAACCGATCTCCAATCAAAACTCAAACCCCGGTTCGATTTTAAACGGGCAACGGTGGCCTTTCTGACCCAGAATATGGTAACCATCATGTTCGTCGTTCTCGGCCTGGTGGGCTTGCGCATCTCCGGTATGAATGCGCTACTCTATGTCACCGATATTATCTCCCGTGTCTCCCGGAACTCCTTCTTGGTGCTGGCGCTGATTATCCCGGTCATCGCTGGGATGGGGCTTAACTTCTCCATCGTGCTCGGGGCGATGGCGGCGCAGGCGGTCATTATCTTTGTCGCCCACTGGGGGGTGACCGGCTTTCCCGGTATTCTCCTGTGTATCGCGCTATCTACTCCGCTTGCTATACTGCTGGGCTATCTCACCGGCAAGCTCTTCAATCGAACTAAAGGGCAGGAGATGATCACCGGTCTGATTCTGGGATTCTTCGCTGCCGGCTGGTACCAGTTCATTTTCCTTCAGCTGGTGGGCGGGGTGATCCCCATGGACAATCAGGTCTTGGTTCTCAGCTCTGGAGTGGGCATTCGGACGACGGTAGATCTTACCGCCGGTTTGAAGTACGGCCTGGATGATCTCTTTCGGCTCCGGTTGCCGGTAGTCTTGATCATCGCCGGGGCCCTCGGTCTCGCCTTTTTGGTCTATCGGTTTTTCAAGGCGGAGGAGAAGCCGAAGAAGGTGAATCTTATTGTGGGCGGGGGGATCGCGGTCGGAGCTATCGTCTGGGCGGTGGTGCTGATGGTCACCAACTCCCTGCTTCAGAACATTCAGATACCCATGGGGACATGGTTGGCTATCCTTGGGTTATGCGGATTCCTCGCCTTCCTCTCCCAGACCAAGCTGGGGCAGGATCTGCGCTCGGTTGGTCAGGACCGTCACGTGGCTGAGGTCTCTGGAATCGCGGTGGATCGCATCCGCATTCTGGCCATTGTCTTTTCTACGGTCTTTGCAGCGTGGGGGCATATCATCTTCCTGCAGAATATGGGAGCCTTCAGCACTTACGGCAGTTACGAGCAGGTAGGCCTCTACGCGATTGCGGCGATCCTCATCGGGGGAGCCACGGTGACCAAGGCCACCATCGGGCAGGCGCTGCTCGGTGTCTTCCTCTTCCACACCCTCTTTATCGTCGCGCCGGCGACGGGACGGGAGCTCTTCGGTGACGCACAGATCGGCGAATACTTCCGGGTCTTCGTCGCTTACGGCGTCATCGGCCTTACGCTGGCGATGCACGCCTGGAAACAGCTACTTCAGCGTCAGCAACGGCGGCAGGCGGAACTGGAGGAGTGAGGTGTGCTAGCCAGGTCGGTATTGGCGTTAGGTTCGAACGCCTACGCGATTTTTCACGCCCCGCCGCCAACACGGCGGGGCGTTGGACGTGATAGGCGGGGTTCTGCCTGCTTGGACCGGCAATTAGGGGAAATCCCCTAATGGACTTAAGGGGAAATGGTCTCCTGAAGAGGGGAGAGGGCGTTGAATCCTCAGATATTTTATGGTTAGCTAGAGGATGTCTTTTTGGGTCTTCGTATCTGGTCGCTGTGAGCAAGGACCCTCTTGTGGCCCAAGTATACACTGCGGGATTTGATACACGGAGAACTTAAATATTTCTTGAGGAGGTGAAGTGCGGAGAGAGAATCTGAGTTGTTGGTCGTATCCCGTAGATCTACCCCAAATCAATCTCTAAGGAGGATTGTGATGTCAAAGCGTAAGCTGTCTTTTGTGCTGCTGGCCCTGGTGGTTGTGGCCTCCATGGTCCTGGCGGCCTGTGGTGGTCAGGCCGAAACCCCCGAAGCCGAAGGTGATCAATTGGCCGTCGGGATTGTGTTGCCCACGCGGGACGAGCCCCGCTGGATTCAGGATGAGACCCGTTTCCGGGACGCTCTGAGCGCCGCCGGTTACAGCGTGGAAATTCTCTTCAGCCAGGGCTCCTCGGCCCGAGAGTTGGAGAACGTCGAGGCGCTGATCTCCCGGGGTGTTGAAGTCATCATCATCTGCCCGCAGGATGGAAGCGCAGCCGCCGCCGCCGCCGAGACGGCGGGTGCCGCCGGTGTGCGGATCATCTCCTACGACCGCCTGATTCGAGACTCGGGGGCCGTGGACTACTACGTGACCTTCGATAGTTTCGCGGTGGGCGCGCAGCAGGCGCAGTACCTCGTGGACAACGTCACGGGGACGGGGAACCCCCTCTATCTGTACGCCGGGGCGTCCTCCGACAACAACGCCTTCATCTTCTTCGACGGGGCGTGGAGCGTGTTGCAGCCCTGGATTGCCGACGGGACCTTCGTGGTGCAGAACTCCAGCGAGGCCATCGCGTTGCAGGATAAGTCCGATCTGACGCGTGACGAGCTGGCACAGATCATCGGCCAGGTCACGACCAACTGGGACTTCAACACGGCCAAGAACCTGGCTGAGGCGAACCTGACGGCGGCCGGGGCCGACGCCAAGGGTGAGGTCTTCATCCTGGCGCCCAACGATGGGACGGCGCGCGCTATCGCCGACGCCTTTGCCGCCGACGGGGATGTGACGAACTACTACGTGACGGGGCAGGACGCAGAGATGGCCTCGGTACAGTACATCATCGATGGCAAGCAGTCCATGACCGTCTTCAAGGACGTCCGCACGCTGGTGCAGGATGCCATCAATGCCGCCGTGGCCCTCCTCGAAGGGCGCGAGCCTGAAGCGCGGGGCTCCTACGACAACGGCGTGACCGAAGTTCCGGCCATCCAGTCCCCCGTGGTCACGGTGGACGCGGATAACGTGCAGTCTGTGCTCATCGACTCCGGCTACTACTCCGCCGACGACTTCACTAATCTGCCGTAATGCGTACAATAGAGTATTAGGGTTAGCAGGGATAGTGATGGTGCCGTCAGGGACCATCACTATCCCTGTGCTGGAGATGCTGGGAAATAGCAACTGTGAGGCGTGCTCAGAGTCGGAGGCACAATGACAGCTCCCATATTGGAGATGAAGAACATAACCAAAGAGTTTCCGGGGGTAAAGGCCCTGGATAACGTCAGTTTTCGCGTTGCCGAGGGAGAGATTCACTGTCTGGTGGGCGAAAATGGCGCCGGCAAATCCACGCTGATGAAGGTGTTGAGCGGTGTTCATCCCACCGGGACCTACACGGGCGAGATTCTGATCAACGGCAAGCCACGAGACTTCGGGGGCATCAGTGATAGCGAGCAGGCGGGAATCGCCATCATCTATCAGGAACTCTCACTGGTGCCCGAGATGACCATCTACGAGAATCTTTTCCTGGGCCACGAGCTTAAGAATGGACTGTTGATCGACTGGAACAAGACGATCAAACGGGCCAGCGAGATGCTCAAGCGGGTGGGGTTGGAGGTGAATCCCGAGACGAAGATCAAGGACTTGGGCATCGGCAAGCAGCAGCTGGTCGAGATTGCCCGGGCCCTGAGTCGCGACGTCCGCATTCTGATTTTAGATGAGCCGACCGCTGCGCTCAACGAGAGCGACAGCGAAAATTTGCTAGATCTCCTGCGGGAGCAGAAGGCGCAAGGGGTGACCTGCATTCTGATCTCCCATAAATTGCAGGAGGTCATCGAAATTGCCGACACCGTCACCGTTCTGCGTGATGGTCAGACCATCTGCACCCTGGACGCGCACAACGGCGAAGTCTCGGAGCCGGTGCTCATCAAACACATGGTAGGGCGCTCTATCGAGAATATCTTTCCTGAGCGGGACTACGAGACTGGTGAGGAAATCGCCTTGGAGATCCGGGACTGGAATGCGTACGATCCCAGCCTGGATCGTCCCATTCTCAAGAACGTCAATCTGAAAGTGCGCAAGGGAGAGATCGTGGGGATCGCGGGCCTGATGGGGTCTGGGCGCACCGAGCTGGCGCTCAGTATCTTCGGCAACCCGGAGCACTATCGGGTCAGTGGGGAGCTGTTGGTCAAGGGGGTACCGGTGCGCTTCACGCATCCTCAGGATGCCATCCGGGCGGGCGTGGCTTACGTCAGCGAGGACCGGAAGGCCAAGGGGCTGATTCTGGATCAGGACGTGAAGCAGAATATCACCCTGGCGAACCTGCGAGAGATCGCTCAGCGGGGCGTGGTCGATGACAACGCCGAGGTGAAGGTGGCGATGGAATACAAGAACTCGCTGAATATCAAGACGCCCTCCGTAGAGCAGCGGACCCGCAATTTGAGCGGTGGCAATCAGCAGAAGGTCTGCCTGGGCAAATGGCTCTTCGTGAAGCCCGATGTGCTCGTTCTAGACGAACCCACTCGGGGCATCGACGTGGGAGCCAAACACGAGATCCACACGCTTATGCGTGGCCTGGTCAAACAAGGGATGAGCATTGTCATGATCTCTTCGGAACTTCCCGAGATTCTGGGGATGAGTGATCGGGTGTACGTGGTCTCCTTCGGGCGGATCACCGGCGAGCTTCCTGTCGAGGAAGCCACCCAAGAAAAAGTCATGGAACTGGCGACGAGATAAGGAGGCTCACTATGTTTTTCGAGAACTTGAAGGATGTCCTGAAGAAGAACGTCCGGGAATACGGGATGTACATTGCCTTGTTTGTGATCATGGCTATCTTCACCATCACAACCGACGGCATCTTCATCTCTTCTCGGAATATCAGCAATCTCTTGAACCAGACGGGCTACATCGCGGTGCTGGCGGTGGGCATGACGCTGGTCATCATCATTCGGCACATCGACTTATCAGTCGGCTTCCTGGCCGGCTTTCTAGGGGCTGTGGCGGCCATCGCCTTGATGCGCTGGGAGCTCTCGATCTGGATTGTCCTGCCCATGGTGCTGGGGTTAGGCGTGATTGCCGGTTTGATCACGGCCTTCCCGGTAGCGCAGTTGAACATTCCGTCTTTCGTGGCTTCTCTGGCGGGCTGGTTGATCTACCGGGGGGCATTGTTGATGGTCACCGCGGGTACCGGGACGATCATCATCTCAGATCAAGTTTTTACCGCCATCGGAAATGGATTCATCCCCGATATTCCAGGGCTGGAGAACTTTCTTCCGGGGGTCCACAAGATCACCCTGTTGTTGGGCTTAGGCGCCATCGTCCTTTCCATCGTCACTGCCTTCAACAATCGACGTCAGAAGCAGGCTTACGATTTCGAGGTCCTTCCGATGGATATGTTTGTCCTTCAGCTGGTCTTCATGGCGGTCTTGTTGGGGGCCATCACCTGGGTGCTCTCAGGCTTCAATGGCCTCTCCTGGACGGTGGTCATCGTTCTGCTGGTGGTCGGCATCTATCACTTTGTGATGAAGCGTACGGTGCTGGGACGGCACATCTACGCCGCCGGTGGCAATCCAGAGGCGGCGGAACTGAGCGGTATCAGTGTGAAGAAGATCACCTTTGTAGTCTTTGGCTCGATGGGCTTGCTCTCAGCGCTCTCCGGCATCCTCTATGCTTCCCGCCTCCGTTCCGCTACGACGACGGCGGGGACGCTCTTTGAGCTCGACGCCATCGCGGCGGCGTACATTGGCGGTGTTTCAGCTGCCGGTGGGGTGGGTAACGTGATGGGCTCTCTCATCGGGGCCCTGGTCTATATGTCGCTGACCAGCGGCATGAATTTGATGGGCATCGATATTTCCTACCAGTACATCGTCCGGGGCGCAGTGTTGGTCGCTGCCGTGGTCTTTGACGTCGCGACCCGCAATCGGGCTAGTGGCGGCTGAACGCGATAGTCTTCTATCCAAGCTCGCGACCGCATCGGGATTCCCCGGTGCGGTCTTTTTTTTACAGATCCCCCTCCTTCGGCTGGGGGCACACTTAAGGCACCCTCTTCCGTGGAAGGTCTGGCCCGAGTTTTGAATTGTACTTGCTTCTTGACAAAATTGAACTTATACTTTAGAATATAGGAAAATATCGGGACATAGTTAAATAATATTAAATTACTTTTTAATTTTGTGATAAGAGAGGGGTGGCGAGATGAAGAAAGGGGAGCGTTCCAAGGTGCTGGGAAAGCACGAGGTGGAAGAGGGAACGACATCGCGGCCTGAGGAGCGGATCACCGAACCTCGTCCGCCCTGCCCGAGGACTGGAAAAGCCACCGCGCCGCGCCGCCGTTCCCCTCCCGTCAGCCTGATGGTCTGGATGTAGGGCAGGAGCGCGCGGCTCTGTTGGGCTTTCGTAGCAGGTCGCTGACCGAAATTGCACTACGCCTCGCACAATGCCTCTGAGGCGCGAGCCAGGCATTCGTCCGGGGTTGACGAAGCAGCCACATCGCACAGCGAGCCTTACAGGGGTCGCAGAAGCCCGCCGAACTGCTACGAGTGCCCTGTTGGGCCGGTCTTTGCGTTCTGAGTCGTTATGGCGTAGAATGTGCAAGGTTTTAGAACTTGATGTTCGTGCTCTGCGGCCTTCTCGCCACGCTTGTGGGCGGGGGCGCGTATTTCTTCTCCGTCGTGCGGGAAGTCGAGCGGTTTTTGCCGGATCACGAAGCGGTGAGCAGCAAAGGTACCTGACTTTTGCACCCCTCACTATTCTCTGTTTTATGGGAGGTTATCGAAAGATGACAAACAATGTATGGCTGGCGTTGGGGTTGACCCTCATTGCCGGTCTGGCAACGGGCATCGGCAGCATATTGGCTTTTTTCACGGAGCGGACCAACTATCGCTTTCTTTCCATCGCCACCGGTTTCTCGGCGGGGGTGATGGTTTACGTCTCCTTCGTGGAGATTTTCTTCAAGGGCGTAGATGCCCTGGCGACGGCCTATGGAGAGAATAGCGGGCAATGGGTGAACGCGGCAGCCTTTTTTGCCGGGATTGCCTTCATTGCAGTGATCGATAACTTGATCCCCTCGGCGCAGAACCCCCACGAGGTGCCGGAGGAGGATCAGACGGAGCAACTTCATGAGGAGCCTCGGGCGCTGGCTGTCCCGGCTCCAGCCCCGGCCTCCGCTACCCCCAACGAGGATGAGAACGGCGACTTGATGCGGGTGGGGCTTTTTACGGCCCTGGCCATCGCTATTCATAACTTCCCCGAGGGGCTGGTCACCTTCCTGGCAGCGCTACAGGATCCGGGACTGGGCGTGGCTATCGCCATCGCCATCGCGTTACACAACATCCCCGAGGGCATCAGTGTCTCCGTCCCTATCTTCTACGCGACGGGAGACCGCCGGAAGGCCTTTATATACTCTCTCGTCAGTGGTCTTGCTGAACCGGTGGGGGCCCTCTTTGCTTACGTTATACTCCGTTTCACGGTGGGCGGCCCTTCTGGTGTGATCCCGCCGCAGGTGATGGGGGTGCTCTTTGGCTTCATCGCCGGCATCATGGTCTACATCAGCCTGGATGAGCTGCTGCCTACCAGCCGCGCTTACGGCAAGGGACACGACAGCATCTACGGGTTGATCGCGGGGATGTTCGTCATGGCAATCAGTCTGCTTTTGATGCTGTAGCGCGCTCTTGCCGCCGGGAGGGCTTCCAGTACAATGGGGACAGAAACGCAACAGAGTCGGTGCTCTGGCCCTACCGGGTCAGCCAGTGGGGTCCTAGAGTCTGAAGCGAGGGCTCGACCTCTCAGAGATAGAGGAGTATATGAATGGGTGAGACGACGACGTCAAAGATGGACGCCAAGTTGTTACGACGCAAGCGGTGGGCCTGGTATTTTTACGATTTTGGGAACTCGGCCTACGCCGCCGTGGTGCTGTTAGCGGTCTACGCCGCCTACTTTCAGGGACAGGTCGTGGGGGGGGCGCGGGGTTCTCAGCTCTGGGGCCTTTCGGTGGGGGTTGCCATGTTTATCGTGGCCGTCATCTCACCGGTGTTGGGAGCCATCGCCGATTTCTCTCGGGCCAAGAAGCAGTTCCTCTTGGGCTTCACGGCGCTCTCCTGCGTCTTCACGGCAGCTCTATTCTTTGTGCGGCCGGGAGATGTGTTCATCGGCATTCTCTTCTTTATTCTCGCCGAGATCGGTTACCGGGGCGGTCAGGTCTTCTACGACGCACTGCTGCCGGAGATCGCCGACGAGCACGATATCGGGCGCATTTCGGGTATCGGGTGGGCCTTAGGTTCCGGGGGAGGGGTACTTTGCCTCCTCATCATTTTGCCCCTGATCATGATCTTCGAAGGCCCCTTTATGGTACGGCTCTCTTTCGTGATCACCGCAGTCTATTTCGCCGTCTCTTCCATTCCCATCTTCCTGACCATTAAGCAGGAGAACCTTTCTGTACCGCCGCCTCGGGAGGAATCTTACCTGGCCTTGGGCTTCCGCCGTATCTGGTCCACCATCAAGGCCGCCCGAGAGTACGGCGAGTTTCTCAAGTTTGTGGCTTCTTTCGTGGTCTACAATTCGGGTGTGATGATGGCTATGAACTTCGCTGCCATCATCGGGGCCGTGCTCTTTGGGATGGAGCAAACGGAGCTCATCGCCTTCGTCATCCTTGTGCAGATCACCAATGTGGTGGGGGCTTATGTCCTGGGGCATCTGGTGGATCGCTTTGGGGCCAAAATGGCCATGGTGCTCTCCATCCTGCTGATGGTGGTAGCGGTGACGCTGATGTTCCTGGCGCAGACGATGGCCTTCTTCTTCTTTGTGGGAGCGCTGGCGGGCTTCGCCATGGCGGGCATCCAATCCATCAGCCGCACGATGGTGGGGGCGCTTTCTCCTGCCGGGCGGAGTGCCGAGTTTTACGGCTTCTTCGCCGTTGCCGGGACCATCTCCTCGGTGGCTGGGCCTGCGATTTTCGGCGCCGTCGCGTACCGGATGGCTCTCTGGTATCAGAATGTCCAGGGCTTGCCCGAACTCGTTGCCGAGCAGTCTGGACAGCGCGTGGCAGTGCTCACCATGGGCGCGGCGCTGCTGCTTGGATTGGGCGTGCTGGCCTCCGTGAGCCAGGCGCGCGCCAAGGCTACGTATACCCTGGCGGTGGAGAGCTAGCGCAGCGCTGCGATAAACGCTTCTATCTGCGAGTGAAAAGTTCCCTCAGTGACGGTCGGTGCGTGGACGGCGACCGTCACCACGGGGGCCTTTTCACTTGCATTCGCCATTAGCTCGAAGACACGCGCGTTTTCCGGGTCCAGCCCTGTGCAGAAAAATGCCACTCGCAGAAGATCCGCCCGATACTGCTTCAGGAAGGCCCGGGTAGGTGCGGGCAGGTTGTTGGCGTAGACGGGCGTCCCCACAATGACCAGATCGTAGGCCGCCGGAGCATGGGCCACGGGCTGGATGGAGGCGGCGCGCTTCAGCAGGCTCCTGATGGCGGCACGGCCCATATTGCGAAAGTTCCGGGCACCTTTCTGGGTGATATCGACTTCGAAAGGGCGGGTGGGTTGAATCTGCTCCAGGTCGGCGTTGAGGGCTTCCGCAATGGCCTGCGCTACCCGGCGAGTGTTTCCTGACGACGAATGAAATATGACCA
>NPIE01000091.1_pt1 | contig 21606 bp, 24 predicted proteins | sample 8637661 | NCBI WGS metagenome assembly NPIE01 (sample SAMN07420842, study PRJNA396082) | bioreactor metagenome | isolation source: sample BA12 brine-fed electro-methanogenic bioreactor BA | place: Japan: Kochi | collected 2016-12-09
GATTGTAATCTCACGGAATCAGGATTCAGCCTGCTTGACCTTGTTTTCCCCTTGCCGTGCATTGGTGGCGACTTATCGCAGGCAGCCAATTCATCGTGGTGTTCTTAACCAGGAGATTTGGGCCAAACGGTTGATTTTAAAAATAAAATAATTGCCTAGCCGTTATTTTTTACTCGACTTCGGCAGGGAGTGCGAGTGTGCGCTTTTTCATTATCCAACCTTTACTACGGGAGCTGTGAAAATGTCGTCTGCCAAGCAACTCAAGCCCAACTACAAGCGTCCCTCGAAACTCAACGTTCGGAAACATCTTCACATGGATGCCATGCTCTCTGCCCTTTATAAAGGATTCTGCGCTTTACCCGACCATCGGCGGGGCAAGGTTGGTCACTCACCCTATTACCAGCAGGTGCTTGGCGCAGCCATCGTCCATCCCGATTTCAAAGACAGACATGTAACATCCAAGATAGGTGCGATTATCAGAACATTTTTTTATTGACAGCAAAAAAAGAATGATAGATAAATTAAATTTCATAAACATCAGCGCATGGCAAGACATTTTACAGGCCATGCATAACCACACAGGAGGGAAGCAAATGAGTTTTGTTCGAAGATGTCTGGTGGCTATTCTTGCCACAATGTTTTTGGCCGCCTGCGGGGGCAGTGGCGGCAGCAGTAGCCACACTCCTGCGGCAGGCGGAAGCGGCATTGCTGTCGATCCTTACATCGTTGGTGCCGTGTTCAACGAAGTATTCGTTGATCCTGAAACCGGCGAAGAAGAAATCCTTCAGACATCCACCCGATCAGATGGAAACGGTAATTTTAGTTTTGATAAGCCATTTTCAGAAGATTCAGTCATTGTCATCTCTGAAACCCGAGGATTGCACAACGGCATTCCCTTCAATGGAAGACTCAAGAGGAAAGTCGATGATAACGGCACCCTGGTGACTTCTCCAATCACCACCCTTCTTGCCGAGGGAATGGATGAAAATGCTGTTGTCGATTTAGTCGCAGGGGCAAACGCCACGGAAGAAGAAAAAGATCGTATTCGCACCAAACTCAAAGCAAACCCCATGGAAGAACTGGAAGTCCATAACGACCGCAAGCTTCTTGTGGCTTCTATGGCGATCAACACCGCGTTGACTGCCGTCAACAACAAAATCGACGAGGAGACAACGGCGAAACTCCGGGAGATTGTTGACAAGGTTTCCAAAATCCTGGAAGAAAAGATCTTCAATCCTGCGAATGAGGATCAGCCCCTCAACGCCCGAATTGGCACATCCGTCGGCCTCACTGACTTTATTGCCAATAAAATCCAGAGCGATGACAGTTTCGACATTGAAACAGGCGTATCGGACACCTTGATTCAGGACGCCATGAAAAAAGCGGGCGAAGATGGAAAAGTTGTCATCGAAGACGATGGCACTGTCGAAAAACCAAGCGAAAAAGTTGCCGATTCATTGGCAAAGGGCTTCGCAGCGCTTGATGCCGCAGCGCAGAACAACAAAACCGACGACCTGCTGGCCGCCGTGCGGCATTTCAAAATGGCTGCGGCACTCACCGCCACAGACAATGAGGCCACCCGCAACGATAAAGACGCCGCCCTGTTTTTCGGCAGCATGGCCCAGGTCATGAGTCTGGCAAACCCCTATTCCAGTGCAGTCGAAAACGGCTACAACAGACTGGGCGATATTCTTGATGCTTTTGGTTTCTACGACGAACGTGATGACCTCTCAATGATTTCCTATCCGGAAGAGTGCACCATAATTACAACGTCTTACGGTTGGACTTACGAAGAATGTGTCAGCGATCCTCTGCCAGACACAACCCCCACCAGCGGTGAACTGCAGCAGTTCCTGTTCAACCGCCTTGGCAGTGAATTGACCAGCGCCGCTAACACCCTGAACCAGGTCACGTCCCAGTTCAGCTACCAGTGGACCGATCCGGGCGATGCCTCGACCGTTCAGTTCGATTATGCCGACGCGTTGTTCCTCAACTCGATCGCACATGCCATGCTGGGCCAATTGAATATCCAGCAAGCTTACAACCTGGATATCAATATTTCTGAGGTTGAAAACAACCTTCGCGATGAAGATTTTTCCAACGAAGAAACAATTTACACTGCTGAAGACTTCCTGCAGGACCACCCTGAACTGGGCACTCTGAAAACCGATTACACCACCCGTCTGAATGAAAGCAAAAAGCAGTTCAATGCAGCTGCGGACAAGTTGCTTGCCGCCTTCACCGCAATGGAAGAGGAGACAGACGATCAGAGAAACAATTTCATCAACTTCTATACCGAAGACTGCGTTTGGACCGGTGCAGGTCTTGAGTGCACAGAGGACCCTGAAGAAATGGCCGCCGACATTGAGGAGGCCAAAGCCAATATCGCCAAGTTCAAAAAGGCACTCGACGAACCGGTCCTTTTTGAAAATGACCCTGCGGATTCAAGCGACAACGAAATCATCGATTTCAGTCGTTTCTTCGACGGCATTGACCTTCGGGACCAGATTCCATCTGTGAAGGGCAATGTTCCCGGAATGTTCGAAGACCCCACTATTGATGGACTATTGGTGGACACACATTTTGATCTCAACCAGGACCTCGATGAGGATGGTTCCCCCGATCTTTTGGTCGGTTTTTCCCAGTTCGGTGAGCCTCTGGTCAGCGGTAGAACCTTTGATATTCTCTGGTCTTACTGTGGGGTCAGCGGGACATTGCAAATCAATGAAGACTCCACCTATAACTACACTTGGTCTGACTGGTCTACCAATGACGGCCCCCAGCAAAGCTCTGGCACCTGGAGTATTGAAGAAGGATTTTTGAAGTTAATCGGCGACACTCCCGAGGGCTTTGAGATGACAGCGGAGATGGACAAAGGAAATGGCCTGAACGGAGAATCCCTCGATCTCGACATCTGGTGGTCACAACCCGAGAATACAAGCTGCTTTGGTTATTGGAACTAATGTCTGAACCGTTCTAAAGCTAATCGTACAACGGGGTCATCCACAACGGATGACCCCGTTCATTGTGAGGCCAGAGATTGTCCCGAATTCTGACCATAGCAGAACCCAGCACGATAGGTCACATCTTCCTGATCTTATTAATCGCGATTACATTTTCTGGATGTGAGCGAAACGAGGAAAAACACACTCAAAAGTCTACCAGAATCGAAAAATCCTCAAAAGTTACCGATATCCGCGGTATCACCCACACAAGCTATTCACAAGAGGGGCAGGTTCTACAGCGCATCGCCGCCGACCAGTTTCTTGTTCGCCCCCGACAGTTCGGCGTGCTGCGAGTTAAATCGATCAATGAAGCTTATCTTGTCAATACTTCGATCGATCTACACAAAAGAACTGATTTTGACGCCAGCACAGAAGAAGATCTTGCCGAATCCTTAACATCCTCCGATTCCGCAATAAATTTCTCCTCGATCATTCAAAATCTCGCACAAGCCCGCGGTGTAGGCCGACTGACACGCGTAATCAGCACCGACCTTGAGCTGAGCATCTTCCACAATGAAAACCTTCGCTATAAAATACTTTCGGACAAAGCAGTGATCGATTTCAACAAGGGACAGTCATCATTCAACGGCTTTAAATATATCCATCAAGAGCATGGTTTTTTAATACGAGCTTCAGAAGCTTATCACGACCACGAGAATAATCGGTTTGTCGTCCCGGGACCTTTTTCCCTCTCAAGCCGCACTACCAATCGGCAAGGGAAAGGACTGATAATCAACGATAATGGAAGCCTTATTTTTCTGGATTCTGAATAAAAGCATATTTTTGCCCGCCGTACTTCTTCGTTCTCACATATTAATGGCACAAAAAAAGCCGGCCACAAGGACCGGCACAAAAAATGTGCGGCAGTGATGCCGCTGGAGGAGGTTGGAGCGTGCGCGGCCGGCGTGGGAGCCAGCCGCGCTTTGGTTCTCTCGAAAATCAGAATTTAACTGTCAGTGATGCGTTGATGTCCCAGGCCGTGTCGATGACGGGGAACATGGAGAATTCCTTGCCGTCCTGCACATCCTCGACTTTTTTCGGCTTGCCCACCGGGGAGCCGCTACCGGTGTACTCATAGTCGTAATACAGGGCGCCGACCTTGATGAACATGTTGGGGTTGACGTCGAAAATGTAGTAGGCCTCGCCCACATGACCGCGGGTAGCGAGCTTGCTGCCGACCATGTCGTCCTGGGCCTGGGTGAACGGCGTCCAGTATTTGGAACCCCAGTTGTATTCAACCCCGAATTTGCCCATCGGCGCCGGAGTCTGGAAGCCGACATAGATGGAGTAGCCGTCACGGTCCTCGTCAAGGCCGTCGGTGACGAACTCGCCGTTGGACTCAAGAACCGGATTGCCGTTTTCATCGATGGAGGTCACCTCGAACACCGGCGTGGCATCGGCCAACAGGCCGCCAAGCCCGGAGGGATTATAGTTGTCGTTGCCGAGGTGATCGACTGAATAGGCGAGAAATGCGGATTAGAGATGCTGATAATGTGCGTGATCAGACAAAATCGATTTTCATCAGGTGGGTGGAGCAACTGATACACGGATCATAGGCACGGACCAGCATTTCGAGGTGGCGAGCCATCTCCGTGCGCGGCAGATGCAGAAGCGAAGGAGCGAGGTGATGCAGGTCGGCCTCGATGTTTCCGAGGTTCTGTGCGGTGGGGATAACACAATCGGCAGACTCGATGCGCCCTTTCTCATCATAGGCATAAGAATGAAACAAGAGACCGCGCGGCGCCTCTACGGCAGCAGCCCCCTTGCCCCCCACCGGCGGCACCCACACGGATTCGGGCTTCAGCCCCTTGAGCAGCAGTCCGTCGATCAGGTGGACCGAAGATTCGAGGTAGTGGACCACTTCCACCAGGCGCGCGTAATTGGCCTCGAACGGATTGGTGGTCGTGCAATTGAGACCCAGCGCCTCGGCGACCTTCTTCGCCATGGAGGACAGATGCTCCTCGGCATTTTTATACCGAGCCAGGGGGCCGACCATGAAGTTTTCGCGTGTTGCGCGCGCAAATTTGGCGTTGGAGTGGGGTTGATGATACTCGCTGATCATTGTTTCGAAACGCGACACAGGGCAGCTTACGCCCTCACTGGAGAACAGGTCGCCGTCAAGCCCGGGGTAGCCCTGCTCTGTCCGCAGGCAGATATATTCCGTCTCGCGCGCCATCCAGGGGATCTCAAAATCAGCGAACAGGGCAACGGTCTCTTCCAGGTCCGCCAGTGCCGCCACCAGATTGCGCCTGACCTCCTGCAGTTCGGCGACCCCCGGCAAAGCGGAAAAACCTCCGACGCAGGTTGTCACCGGGTGCACAGCCCGGCCGCCCACCACGCGCACCAGATCATTCGCGGTTTTTTTCAGGCGCAACGCACGGCTCACCAGTTCGCGGCGGTCGCGGGCCAGTTCGGTAAGACTGGAAACACCAAGGTAGTCGGGCGCCGCCATGAAGAACAGGTGCAACAGGTGACTCTGCATGTTCTCTCCATGGCTCAGCAGCTGCCGCAATCCGCGGGTCTGGTCGGAGGCAACCACACCCAGCGCCTGCTCGGTCGCTGCCAGGGAAACAAGAGTGTGCGATACAGAGCACACCCCGCAGATGCGCGCCGCAATGGGCGCCACATCACTGTAATGACGTCCTTTGAGAATCTCCTCGAAAAACCGCGGCGATTCCACCACATCCAGGCGGCATTCTTTGATGGCGCCATCGACGGCATCCACCACCAGGTTGGCGTGCCCTTCCATACGGGCGAGATGATTGAGTTCGATTTTCATATAATCCTAAAGTCAATGGCTTTAACGGAGAGACGGAGAGAAAACAAGGCGAACTCTCCATCTCTTCTCACTCTCTGCGCCTCTCCGTTGGGATTTCAAGATTTTTCCGGCGGCAGATTAAAGATCCGGAATTCCGACAGGATATCCTCTACCGTCAGGCCATGTTCCTCAAGGATCTGCCGGTAGGGCTGGGAGCGCGGGTTGTCCACCAGGCCGCGGCAGCCGCGGCAGCGATCGCCGCCGGCAATGCACAGGGCATGACAGCCCGCACGGGTGACCGGACCGAGGCAGACGGTGCCCTGTTCGAAGGTGCAGGGGTATTCCCCCAGCTTGCACTCTACGCAGACCGAATAGGTCGGCAGTTCCGGAGTGCGCCCCACCAGCAGCGCCTGCAGCAGCTGCAGAAATTCCCCGCCATCCACCGGGCAACCGGGAAGGCGGGCATCGACTTTGACGAAGCAGGACAGGGGGCTGGGCAGGGTCTTTTCTATCCCCTCCACCTCACGGCCATAAGCGCTGTAAGCCAGCCGCTGCGGCTCGCAGAAATGGCTCAGGGCATTGATGCCTGCATTGTCGGCGCAGGATCCCAGCGCCACCAGGACTTCACAGCGCGAACGGATCTCCTCCAACCGCCTGACCTCCTGGGGATGTCCGACGCTGCCCTCGACAAAGGCAATATCGAGAGCTTCGCCCGTATCCGCCATAATCTCGCGAAACGCAGCCACTTCCACCAGCTCGATCAGCTCAAGCCATTGCTCTTCGAGGTTGAGCACCGTCAACTGGCAGCCCTCGCAGCCGGTGAAATCGAAAAAGCCGATCCGTTTCTTCATCGCTCGATCGCTTCTTTCAGGTGCTTGACGCGGGCATAGGGGAAGATGGGCCCGCTCTCGCACACGCAGATGTCGTTGATGCGGCACTTGCCGCATTTGCCCAGCCCGCATTTCATGTGGCGTTCCAGGTTGAGATAGAGATGGTCCTCCCCGATCCCCCAGCGGAAAAGCAGGGGATTGACTGCGCGATACATACGGGCCGGGCCTGAGACCAAAGCGGTGACGCGGGCGGGGTCGAGATCGAGGTCCTTGAACAGGTGTGCCACATCGCCGCGGGTCACACCCCAGCTGTTGTCCCCCTGGGTCACGGCAAAGCGGCAGTCCATGTTCCCCTCGCGGTGCCAGGAGAGCAATTCGTCCCGGAACAGGTAATGATCCACCGTACGCGCCCCGTAAAGAAGCATGATCCGGCCATAATTATCACGGCGTGCCAGCAGGCCGAGCACCAGGGAGCGCAGCGTAATCATCCCCATGCCGCCGGCTACCACCAGCAAATCGCGGCCGTTGAATCGTTCCAGCGGAAACCCGCAGCCGAAAGGTCCTCGCACCCCGACAGTATCACCGGGCCGCAGCCGGTGCATGGCCTGGGTCAAAGCTCCCGCAGCACGAACCACCACTTCGATTTCGTCGCTGCGCTCCGGCGCCGAAGCGATGGTAAAGGGAGCTTCCCCCTGGCCGAAAACGGAGATCTCAAGGAACTCGCCCGGTTCGAATTCCAGCGGGCGTGGCATGCGCAGGCGAAAAAGTTTTTCGCTTTCCGTGAGCGACTCGACGTACAGGATTTCAGCCAGGTCCGGACGATACTCTGCCGCGGGAGAGGCCTTCGGAGCCGGGAGGGACTGCTCCTGGTGGAGGCAGTTGAGTACGGCCACAGGGTCAATGCGACTGAGACACTCCCGGCTGCAGCGGCCGCAGCCGACGCAGGCGGTGCGCTGGTATTTATCCCACAGGTATTTGTATTTACGAAAAAACCGGTGCCGCTGCCGATCCGCCTGGTTGCCGCGGAATTCGTCGCCGCCGGCCACCTTGGTGAACTGGTCGAACTGGCAGGAATCCCAGGTGCGCACCCGCTCGCCGCCCACCAGATCGAGGTCGAGGCGATCCTCGACATTGAAACAGTAGCAACTCGGACACAGCATGGTGCAGGCCCCGCACCCCAGGCAGCGAGTACCCAGTTCCTCCCACACCGGATGGTCATAGACGCGCTCCATCAGCGGTGCCAGATCCTCAAAAACAAAATCAAGGCGATGGGAAATCGGTTTGGCCTGCAACGGCAGGGGCGGCTCCGAGGGGCGCTGCGCCACCGTCGGCGCGTAGCGATAAAGCAGGCGCTCGCCGCGGCGGCTGCCGGTCTGCACCAGGTAGCCGCCGGCGACACGGTGGAAAAACAGGTCGAATCCATCCGCGGCCCGGTCCGTTCCCATACTGGTGCAGAAGCAGTGTTCATCGGGCACGCAATCCACCCCGATCAGGATGGTCACTTCACGTTTGGCGCGATAGGCGCTGTCGGCCTCACCGTCGAACAGGCAGTCATCAAGCACCCGCACGGCATGCAGGTCGCAGGGATGCATACCGAAAATAACCCGGGGACTCGCCGCACGTTCCGGCTCCAGCAGAACCCTCCCGCCGAGACGGAAGCGAAACAGTTTTTCCCAGTTGGGAAAGAGAAATTTTTTCGGTGAATGGACCTGGGGAGAATATTCGAGGATCATTTCAGCCGGGTCCTCGATACGGTCGAGCACCCGACGGTTGCCTTTGGCTTTGACCGCAACCACCTCGAACGCGCTTTGCAGCGCGCGGGCGAACATGTCGATCTCTTCCCGGCTGATGGGGCGCCAGGATGAAGAATCGGGGGGCAGCCCGCCTTGAGGATCGGTCAGAATATCATTCATGGAAAAAGCATGGACCTTGGCTTGGGGAAGTGTGAATCATGATCGATAGAAGTCAGTGTAAGCGAGGGTATTTGCCGGCGTCAAGGCGGGCAAGTGAGACGGCGAAAGGAAGTTAGATAAAAAGCTTCCTCAGTGCGCCAGTCGCAGCACTTCGCGCGCAATGCGCTCCAGAGAAACGACCTGCTCCACTCCGCCATGTTTGACGGCTTCATTGGGCATGCCGAACACCACGCAGCTGGCTTCGTCCTGGGCGAGGGTGTGGGCACCGGCATCCTTCATCTCCCGCATGCCGCGGGCACCATCGTCGCCCATGCCGGTCATGATCACTCCGACCGCGTTGGCGCCGGCATAACGAGCGGTGGAGCGGAACAGCACATCAACCGAAGGCCGGTGACGAGACACCAGGGGGCCGTCCTTGATTTCCACATAATAGCGCGCACCGCTGCGCTTGAGAAGGCAGTGCCGGTTGCCGGGGGCGATCAGGGCGCGTCCGCGCAACACAGTATCTCCGTCACGGGCTTCCTGAACCGAGATGCGGCACAAACCATCCAGCCGCTGGGCGAAGGAAGCGGTAAACTGCTCGGGCATATGCTGCACAATGACGATACCGGGCACATCGGAGGGGAGTGCTTCCAGAAAAACCCGCAGCGCCTCGGTGCCTCCGGTGGAGGCGCCGACCACCACCACCTTTTCAGTGGTCTGGATCATGGCGCGGTTTTTTGCGGCCGGCAGGACGGCATCGGCGGTCAGTTTGGCGGACACTTCGAGGGTACGCGGCGAAAACTTGCGCAGCCGCGCCCCGGCGGCCGCCTTGACCGTGTCGCAGATGCGTACTTTGGCTTCCTCCAGAAACTGTTTTGTGCCCAGGCGGGGCTTGGTGATGATATCGACGGCGCCGTATTCGAGAGCCTTGAGCGCGGTGTCCGAGCCGTCGTCCGTCAGGCTCGAGCACATGACCACCGGTATGGGGTGCTGGCTCATGATTTTGCGCAGAAACGTCAACCCGTCCATACGCGGCATTTCCACATCGAGGGTGATGACGTCGGGCACCTGCTCCTTGAGGCGCCGTGCAGCCACGTAGGGGTCGGACGCCGTGGCGATGACCTCGATGTCAGGGTCCGAAGTGAGGATATCGACCATGGTCTGGCGCACGACCGCGGAATCATCCACCACCATGACTTTGATTTTTTTTGCCATGTGCGTATCCCCGAAATGCCCGCCGGCCCACGCCTTTGACCGACAGCGCTTCAGCCTAGTCGAGCAGTTTGCATTCCCTGAGTTTCAGCAGCAGATTTTTTTTCTCGATCGGCTTGACCAGGTAATCGGTGCACCCCCCGTGATAGAAAGCCTCCACCACATCATGGGGCTGATCCAGCGCCGTTGTCATCAGGACCTTGACTTCATCACGCGGCGCAACCCCCAGCTCTTTTTCGCGCCGCCGGATGATCTTCAATACCTGCTGGCCATCCATTTCCGGCATCATGATATCGAGACAGATCAGTTGATAAGGACGGCCCTCTTTCTGTGCAGCCTCGAAGGCCGCCACAGCCTCTTCGCCATTGACGGCAACATCACTGGAGCCAAAGGGTTCGAGCATCTTCTGCAACAGGCGACGGCTGGTGAAGTCATCTTCAGCAATGAGTATGCGCATAAAATTCCGTTCCTTCTCTTCAGCCCTCCTCGGGGCCGATATTTTCGACGATTGCCAGCAGATCCGGCACTTGAAACGGTTTGGCCAGAAAGTCATCAACGCCCGCCTCCATAAAACCGTGCCGGTCCTGGGGGTCGACATGGGCGGTCAACGCCACAATCGGCACGGCCGGATCGCATGCGGGGCAGGCGCCGGCGCGGATCATGCGGGTCGCGGTGGTCCCATCCATTTCGGGCATGACAATATCCATCAGAATCAGATCAAAATACTGGTCAGTCAGAATTCGAAGCGCCTGACGACCATTCCCCGCGGTCGCCACCTGGTGCCCCCGTTTTTCCAGCACCGTGCGTGTCGCACGGGCATTGATGGGGTTATCCTCCACCAGCAGGATGCGCCGTGGACGGTGCGCAAGCCCGGTGGGGGGATGCTGTTTTGCACGTCGCGGGAAACGGGCGTCACCGCCACAGAGTGCCTGCGCAATGGCCTCCTGCAGATCCACCACTTTCAAGGGCTTTTCAACACAGAAAGCGCGCCCCTGCCGGCCCGCTTCGGCAGAGGGGCAGGGTTCACCGTTGAGAAACAGAATGTGCGCATCTGCCAGATCCCCTTCTGCCGCCAGCTTGCGCGCGGCCGCCAGCCCCTGCGCTCCGCAGGCGTTGAGATCGATCAGGACCAGGTCAAGCCCTCCCGGCTGCGCGGCCAATTCCCGCGCGCGCTCCAGCGCCCGGGCCACGTTTTCCGTCTCATGGCATTCCCCGCCCCACAAAACGACTGTTTCATAAAGCAGGTCGCGGCATTCGGGGTGATCGCCAACGATCAGAATACGCTTTCCGGTCAGATCCGGCAACATTTCCCACCCTTTACAGGAAGGAGATGTATTTTGTTTTCGGGTCGCATTGTTCATCGAAACCAGGCACCTCGAGAAAGGAAAACATTCGGCCATCCGGTTCAATCCCGCTGATATACCGTCGGCGCAACCTGTCGCAGAGGCAGGTGAAATCCGTGCAGAGACTCGGAATGCCCCAGAAAAAGGTAACCGCCCGCCACGAGGTGGCGACAGAATTTATGCATCAGCCGCTCCTGGGTCGGCTTGTCGAAATAAATAATGACGTTACGGCAGAAGATCACGTGAAAACATTCCCGCAGGCCGAAATCTTCGTCCATGAAATTGAGCCGTCCAAAGCGCAGCATCCGTCGCAGGTCAGAATCGATGCGCACCAGCCCGGAACTGCGGTCACGGCTGCGCAGCAGGTATTTGCGGCGCAGGGGTTCTGGGATGGGGTGAATGCGTTCTTCGGCGTAAATCGCTTTGCGTGCATGCTCCAGCACCCGGGTTGAGATATCGGTGGCAAAGATCTCGGCATCCGGGGCCATCTGGCCCTGAGACTGACTGAATTCGCTCAGCACCATGGCCAGGGTGTACGGTTCTTCACCAGTAGAGCAGCCGGCACTCCAGATTTTAAGCTTGTTGCTGCGGCCGCCAAGCCCATGACTTTTTATAAGCGTCGGCAATGCGGTCTGGCGAAGATAGTCGAAATGACTCGGTTCGCGGAAGAAATCGGTCTTATTGGTGGTCACCACATCGATCATGTGGATCAGTTCCTGCCGCTGCCCCGCCTCGCTGAAGACAAAATCGCAGTACTCGTCGTGGGAAGACATCCCCAGAACCCGCAGGCGCTTCTGCAGGCGCCCTTCGAGCATGGTGCGCTTGACGTCGGACATCTTGATGCCGGCGCGTTCGCGGATTAATTCAGACAACAGCCGGAACTGTCGGTCACTCAGCGCCACCTCGTCCCTCCCCCTCCACTCATGCCAACCCTGCCGCCATACCGTCTAGTGTCCCGTGCGGTTAGTTCGTTCAGATAATTCTGAGCAATTTTGTCTGCTGACAAGGCGCACCGACACAGGCCTAGCCTAAGCTAAGCCGAGGAGGCGCAACGACGGCAGCGGGCAAAAGGGCCATAATTAATGAATGGGACTAACCGCACAGGACACTAGGCTCCGACGGCTTCACCGTCCGCACCTTGAACCACGGACAATTCCTCGCCTGAGAACACCTTGTCGATATCAAGAATGATGATGAACTCTTCGTCGCGCTTGCCCATCCCCTGAATGAACTCGGTCCGCAGCCGGGTACCGATCCGGGGGGCGGCCTCAATGCTCTGAGGCGCGATTTCGAGAACTTCTTCCACCTGGTCGGCCAGTACGCCGAGTACGGTCGTGTCCTGCTCCAGCTCGACTTCGACGATGATGATGCAGGTATTGACGGTGCGCGGCGTCGGCGCCATGCCGAATTTGACCCGCAGATCAACCACCGGCACCACCCCGCCACGCACATTGATCACGCCGCGCATGAAATCCGGAGTCTTGGGCACCCGGGTAATTTCGGTGTAATCCAGAACTTCTCGCACCTTGGAGATGGTCAGGGAAAAAATCTCCTCATCGAGCCTGAACGTCAGATACTGATTGGTTTCCGTTGTTTCTTCGATAGCCATAGACCTGGACCTCCTGCCTTATCGATCAATAATCGGACCCCGTTTCAACATGCGGCTACGGTATGGGTGGCATTTCTTTCGGCAATCTCTGCGCCCTCGACCAGACGCGGCACATCCATAATCAACGCCACGGTACCGTCCCCAAGGATCGTTGCCCCGGAAATTCCTTCGACATCGCGGTACATGCGTCCCAGCGACTTGATCACCGTCTGATGCTCACCGATGACATGATCGACGACCAGCCCCATGCGATGACCGTTGACCTTGGTAATAACTACCTGCTCGATATCGGGGCGCTCTCCGTCAATAGCAAACCAGCAGCGCAGGGGAAGATAGGGAACAAGCTGATCGCGCACCCGCACCAGGTCGCGCCCATGGGCGTTGGCCACTTCCTGGCGTGTCAGCTCAATGCACTCCTCGACCAGCGCCAGCGGCAGCACGTAGTGGTCTCCTTCAATCTTGACCAGCAGACTCTCGATGATCGCCAGGGTCAGTGGTATCTTGACGCGGATCACCGTCCCCTGCCCTTTTTTGCTCTCGATATGGATGCTGCCGCGCAAAGCGTCAATGGCGCGCTTGACGACATCCATGCCGACGCCGCGGCCTGAAACACTGGTGACATTCTGCGCGGTGGAAAACCCCGCGGCGAATATCAGCTGAAACAACTCCGCATCCGGCAGATCATCGGCTTCGTTGAGAAGGCCTTTTTCGATGGCTTTGGCGCGGATGGCGTCACGGTCGAGGCCTTTGCCGTCATCACGGATCTCTATGATAACGCTGTCGCCCGAATGAACCGCGGCCAGATGCACCGTCCCTTCACGCGGCTTACCCACCACCTGGCGAACATCGGGCATTTCAATGCCGTGGTCGATGCTGTTGCGGATGATATGCACCAGGGGGTCGTTGAGTTTTTCGATGACCGTCTTGTCGAGTTCGGTGTCCGCGCCGGAGGTTTCAAGTTCGATCTCTTTGCCCAGCTCACGGGACAGATCCCTCACCAGTCGCTTGAACTTGCTGAAAGTGGAACCGATGGGCAGCATGCGGACATTGAGGGTAATGTCGCGCAACTCCTCAGTCAGCCGCTCCACCTCCTCAGCCACCGAAGTCAGCAGCGCATCCTCACGTTCGGCTGCCGTCTGCGACAGGCGCGACTGCACCGTAACCAGTTCCCCGACCAGATCCACCAGCTTGTCGAGACGATCGGCAGGAACGCGGATGCTTGAAACCGCCTCCTGTCCCTGCCGGGCCTGGCGCTGCCTGTCCACCGCCTGCTGTTCCGCCACCGCCGCCTCGACCTGCCCCGGCTGCACCAGCTTCTGCTCGATCAGCAGGTCACCGAGCCGCTTGCGGCTGCTGAGAACCCCTTCCAGGTCTTCGGGCTTGAGGTCGCCGCGCTCCACCAGGATTTCTCCCAGCAGCTTATGGCTTTCCTCATCATCAAAATACCCCCCGTCATCGATCATTTCGATGCGGATCTCGCTGTCATCTTCGACAAAAATGAAAACGTCGCGAATGGCGTCCTTGCCTTCAGCGGTGGTCAGGATGATGTCCCAATGCACCTGGCAGCTCTCGGGATCGAGAGTTTCAAGGGGGGCGATCCCTTCCACCTGTGCCACGACTCGCGCCTCGCCGAGATCACTCAGCTCGCGGAGCAGGTTGAGGGGATTGGTGCCATTGGCGAAGATATCGGCAGCCGGTTTGAAATGGATGCGGTAGGTCTTCAGTGCAGGCTTCTGCGCTACTTCCGGTTGGCCCTCACCGGCGCCGGCTTCAGCCTCCGAATCCCCAGCCTGAGAAGAATCCGCCGCTTGTTGCGGCAGGAACTCGCGGAATGCATGGATCAGCTGCTCGGTTCTGGCCGCATCAACCCGGGCCTCGCCGACCGAGGCATCCAGCATCGCCTTGATCTGATCGCGAGCCAGCAGGCACAGGTCCACCATCTCCTTGGTGACTGCGATCTCGCCGTTGCGCACCAGGTCGAAAACGGTCTCAATTTCGTGAGTGAATGCGGAAATCTCATCAAAACCGAACATGGCGCCCGACCCCTTGATGGTGTGCATGGCGCGAAAGACCCGGCTGATGAGTTCCATATCATCAGGGCATTCCTCCAGCATCAGCAGGGCGGTTTCCAGCTCGGTCAGCAGTTCGTAGGCTTCTTCGCGAAAGGCGTCGTTGGGTCGTTCACTCATTTCAGGAATCCCATTTCATGAAGAAAGAGTCCCGATGCCGGCTATGAACACCAGAGACACGTTGTTTTATCGGTGGCATGCACACAGCCTTCGTGCCGGGAAAAACCGGCAAGAGCCAGTGTTTCCGGCCAGCAGCCGCTGTCGTTTCCCCTCAGGACAACGGTTTTGCCGCGCACAACCGCAGCCCGATGCAGCGCACATAACAGCTGCATTGCCGCCAGGTCGACTTCACTGACCGCGCTGCCGTCCAGATCCAGTTCCCCGCACTCATCAAGGGCGGCGATCAGGGTTTGGCGCAGGGCTTCGGCATTGGCAATGGTCAGTTCTTCAGGAAGTATGAGGCGAGCCATTTTCTGCTCGGCTGCGCCATCGGTTATCTCGTAACTGAAATCACTCATGCAGCCCCCTAGCCCAGCACCTTCTTGACGACACCCAGAAGTTTCTGGGGGTCAAAGGGTTTAACCAGCCATCCCGTCGCACCGGCCGCCTTGCCTTTGGTCTTGAATGCATCACCCGCTTCGGTGGTAAGCATCAGGATGGGCGTAAATTTATACTTGGGGTGAGCACGCAGCTTCTGCACCAGCGTGATCCCATCCATGCGCGGCATATTGAGGTCGGTAATGATAAGTTGGAAACTCTGTTTCCCGGCCAGATCAAACGCCTCCTGGCCGTCGGCCGCTTCAGCGACCTGGTAGCCCGCGCCCTTGAGGGTAAAAGACACCATCTGCAGAATGGAGCGTGAATCGTCCACCGCCAGAATACTTTTCGACATAAACATCAACCTCCCGAAAGTGGCAGAGTCAAAACAGTTCGATATCCCCTTCGTCGAGACTCTTCTGCGACACCGGGTTGTGGCCTGCGCGCTCAAGCAACTGTTCCGCCTCATTGAGCGCCGTCTTGAACTCATCGAGACGCTTTTCGCAATCGTCGCGCAGATCATCACCGCTTTCACGATGCTCCAGCGACAGAACGGCAAGGCTTTCCAGCAGCGAAGCGAGATTTTCCACCCGCCCCTGCATGGTTCCAAGCACCTGGGTCGCCATATCCTGGAATTGCAGCGAGGTCACGGCACGACGCACCTCCGCGCCGACATGTTCCGAGGATTCGGAAATCTGCCCCACTGATTCTTCGATTTTTTCATTGAATGCGCGTGTTTTCGACATCAGGTCATCAACACGCACCTTGGTGTTACCGCTGACGGTCTGATCCTGGGAGGCCATCTGCTGAATGACCTCTTCCACGGAGGAGAGTGCCTGGGTAATCCCTGACACCGAAGCGCCGATCTGGTCGCTGAAGCGATTGGAGCGGATGGAAAGATTGCGCACCTCTTCGGCAACCACCGCGAACCCCTTGCCGGCCTGCCCGGCGCGGGCGGCTTCCACCGCCGCGTTGATGGCGAGCAGGTTGGTCTGGTCGGCAATCTTCTTGACCTCGTCAAGCATGCCGAGAACCTTCTGAAACTGGCTGCTGGTCTCTCCCATGGAATGAACCATGTTGCGCGCCAGCTCGCTGTTGCGCGTGATAGTTTCGGCAAAGGATCGAAGCACTTCGTCTATTTCGGCAAGGAAGCTTTCGATATTGGCCTGCTGCATGCCGGTATTGTCGTCGCGTTGTTTGGCCAGCCCAAGGGCGAGATCCTGCTGCCGGCGGGTCTGCTCCTCCAAGCCGGTAAAACTGTTGATCAGCTTTTCGATGGCATCGGCCAGCAGGGTCCGCACCTGGGAGTTCTCTTCCTGGATATTGTCGAACTGGCCGTTGAACTGCCGCGCCATGAACTCAAACAAGGATTTGGTGCGGGAGGTCAGTTCCCCCACATTATGGTTTACCCGCAGCCACTGCTCATGCTCCCGCCGTCGCGCGGCTTTGACGCTCCAGAAAAAACCGGCGCCCCAGACCAGGGCGACAGCCGCCATCAATCCCAGCGTTCTGCTTCCAACATTCATACCGGCGGCGGCAGCCAGGAAACCCAGGGTCGCCAGACCGGCAAGCAGCGGCACCAGCAGCGTACTTTTTTCAACTCGTTTTAAAGACTCTCCCATAGCCCCCTCTTTGCAGGTTCGATAAGCGGCGCGGCGGCAGAAGCCGGCGAAGCACATAAACAGGACCGGGCAAACCTGGTGCCAACCCTGTCACACTTCATATTCTTAGCCTAGTTTAATTGTTTTTGCAACATTTATTTGCTTCCATTAACAGATTTTCTGGGCTGAGAAGAGGATCGAAATGTTTCAGTTGCGGGATCTATTCACCTCGCGGGGTCGCAGCTTCCATGACAAGGGTGTTTGGTGCCAGGGAGGGCGCCAATCAAACGGCCATGGATGGCGTAAAGTGCCCCTTTCATGGGAGTTGCGACCCCATGCTGAACATTTACGAGTTGCGCAAGGTGCTTGCGGGGAAGGGGAGGGAGGAGATTATCTGGGGAGAGTGAAATAAACGGAGGTGCCGGTCCCTGTTGCGCTGTCGATCCAGATGCGGCCGCCGTGGGAGGCAACAATGTGTTTGACGATGGAGAGCCCGAGACCGGTGCCGGATACTGCGATATTGGAGTGGTCGGCGCGATAGAATTTGTCGAAAGCCTGCGCCGACTGCTCCCGGGTCATGCCGATCCCCCAGTCGCGAACGCTCACCTGGTATTCACTGCCTTCACAGCGCCCGCTCACCTCGATGATGCGTGAGTCGGGGGAATACTTGACGGCATTGGACAGAAGATTCTCCATAACTTTTACTGAATAGCACAGATCAATGAAAATGGCGACCATCAACACTCATGGAAAACCTGAAATTCAAGCACCGGTTCACCTCTGGCAGAGCTTCATAAAAAATCGGGCGGCTCACCCCCGTTGGTGAACCGCCCCATGGCATGCAGCGGAAAAAAATCATTTAAAGCAAGAATTTCGAAGCGTCCTCGATCAGCTCAGCACTTAATGACCGCTCTGAGGGGATTGCGCATGATGCTCGTCCTCATGCACCTCTTCCCAGCCGGTCCACATGGGTTTGAAATATGCAAAGGGCGTCGCGCCGAGCGTGGCCAGATAGACATGGGTGAAGAGAAAAGCCACCAGGGCGCAGGCCAGCAGGAAGTGCGCACCGACCACAACCTTGAGTCCGCCCAGCAGCATGACAAGGTGCTGCATTGGCCCGAGGTTGAGCAACAGCAGCCCGGAAAGAATCACCAGCGGTACCAGGACCATCATGATCACCAGATAGGCCGATTTCTGCATGGGGTTGAACTTGGCCTCGGGCGTCGCATGATGCGGGTTGGGCTTGCCACGAAAGTAGTTGAAGAAGTAGAACAGCACCTGGCGCACCAGCCCGCCGGAAAGATCATCCTTGGTCGGCACGTACAGCTTCACGAGCTTGCGTGAAATGACCAGGTAATAAATCAGCCACAGGCAGAAAGAGATACTCACCACGATGCCGGCCGTATTGTGCAGTTCGATCGCGGCCCGATAGCTGCCGAAGATATTGACCTTGTCGGGGAAGCGAATCTGGATGCCGGACAAAATGAGGGCGATAAAGCCGAATGCGTTAAGCCAGTGCCAGATTCGAACCGGCGTCGGTTGCAGGTAGATGTATTGTTTGCGTGCCATGACTTTAATGTCCTCCTCCCTGACGATTCTTGCGGGTCAGAAACCGCAAGGTGCCGTGGCCGATGGGCATCACCAGACCGCCGGCGATAATCAGCGCGCCGATAATATTCATGGTCTTGTTGCGGGTGGCTCCCATCATATAGAAGTTGGGCGTGCCGTTGAGAGCATCGAGAACGGCGCCTTTTTCAACATCAAGGCGCGCAATTGTCCCGTCATCCTGCGGGAAAGCCACATAACTCACCTGCATGGCGTCCGGCCCGGAAGCGTGGCAGAAGGTGCAGTCCCAACGGTTGTCGAGGATCTGGAAATCATGACTGACCTCTTCCGGCGTCATCATCCCCACCAGGTGCAGGTCACGATATTCACGGTTGGAGTTGAACGCTTTAAGTTCCTCGAGGGAGACCTGCCCACTGCCATCGGTATCGATCAGTGAAAAGACCTCATTTTCTCCCGCCAGGCGGTTGAGTTCATCAGGCGTCACCAGCACGAAGTCGCCGTAGGCTTTCTTCTGCTTGACCAGGTACCAGGTAATGACCACATTTTCAGAACCGGTGTGACAGGTAATGCAGGGAACGGCCTCAATGTGCAGACCAGCCTGGGGCAGCCAGCGTTCATGGCTGTCAATGGTATTGGAGATCATATGGCAGTCGGCGCACATGGCATTCATGTCATAGCCCGAAACCTCCGTCGGCGCCAGTGCGGCGTGCGGATCATGACAGTCGTTGCAACCGGCCATACCGGAATGAATACCGGCATTGTAATCCTGCTCCACGTCGAAATGGCAGTCGCTGCAGCTGACTTTATCCAGGGCAACGCCGTCATCGGGGTGGGAATCTGAGACTCCCATGTGGCAGGAAGTACAGCCCATCTCCCCATGCAGGGTAGCGGCAAATTTCGCCTCGTCAATCGCCAGAGCGACGCCGACCATGTCGGCGTCGCCATGGCACATCAGGCAATCCTCGGATTCCATTGCCTGTACGGCAGACACCAGGGCCAGCGCCAGAAACGCAGTCAGTGCCAGCAGCCGAAAAGGTAGTTTTCTAATGTTGCGATGCACGTTTATCCTCCCTCTGAAAGAGTCTCCCGTCGCCGGGTCAACGCAACTCGACGCGTTGGGAAGTCTTCTTTTTCTCGAAATAGCCTTCTATAATCTGTTGAACGGCAAAAAGTGCGGAGAAAAGCTGCGCGACAACGATGATTGCACAGTAGGCAAGAAAGATCGCGATAATGATCCCGCCGAATCCGTCCATAACTCCCGGAACCGCAGCGGCTGCGGTTACGGTCCCCAAAAACAGTGTGACAATGATAAATGTCCAGGTTCCGCGTTCCATGGCAACCTCCCTCTCAAGAATGCATGGTTAAATCAAGTGCCCCGGTCCTACGCTCATCCTTCAGTCGTTCCCTCAAGCCTTCCGCATCTGGAAGCCAGGAGTGAGGTGAAAAGATTCTTTCCACGATCGACATCGTCACAGCTGATTCAATACTATCCTATTTTGCTTTGTGCTGCGCTTTCTGAGGAGTGAATTCCTTGTCCCGTCCGACGCTTTTGACCACACCAAGCATCATCAGTACGGCCGGCATCAACTGAGCGATCACGATCAGGGCACAGAAACCAAGGAATATCCACACCACGATGCCACTGCTGTCTTCGCGCGCTCCGGCGGCCAGGGCCGGGGCGGCACCTCCGAGAACCGCCAGCAACATTGTCAATCCTGCTGCGTGTTTCATCATTTTTCTCCTTTTCCCTGTGATTTGAGTGTTACATCTTCTTGTGTCCCGCGCCCCCCGCCACCGCAGCTCCGGCGTTGGCAAAGGCACACTGGACGGCCAGTTTCAGTTCTTCCTGGTCCTCCGCGCTGCTCGGTTTGAGGGCATGATAAAAAATCCCCTCTTTCCTGACTTTGCGGATCAACGGCAGTGACTGCTCGTTGGAGACCAGAATAATCGTCATGTTCTTTTTGCATTTTTTGATGATCGATATCAGCTCGGCGGAAGGAATTTCTTCCAGATCGCCGCTCAAAAGAACAACCTGCGCATCTTTTTTGAAGATATCGAGCAGTACGCCGGCCGCCGAATCCGTTTCCACGACCTGATAACCCGCCGTGGAAAAGATGTTGGCCAGCTGCCTGCGTCCTTGCGGATCCTTATCGGCAATCATCAGCACGCCCATGTCTCTCCCACCTTTCTGTCCCTTGACCGAATCAACAGTGAATGGACGGTCAATTATGCGTTCCTTTGCCTTGTGTGGCATCACGCGGCTTGCTGAACATGCTTTTAACCAGAGACCCCAGCAGGATCAGGCCGGGAATCAACTGGGTAGCGACAATCAGCGCGAAGAAGCCGAGAAAGATCTTGGTGATCAGGCTTGTTTCATCCCCTTCGGTCCCCGCCGCGGCCCACACGTTAGCTGCTCCGAACATCAGCAATGTCGTCAGTAATTTTATTTTCATGGCCAACCTCCTTCGGCTCTTGGTGCGCATATGGTTTGTGATAATCCTATAAAGCATCAGACGTACCAATTTTTACAAAATGACGAACGTTGCCGCTAAGTCAATGCTTTTACTTGATTTATTTTTTAATCGAGTCGGACTGGAAGAAAAAAAACAGGTGCCGGCGTATGTAAAAATCATACTCCGGCACCTGTTTACAGCTCCCTCTCAGCAAGCAGGAAGAGACGTAAAGCTCTGATTTAAAACGATTTTAGAAGAGTTTTTGAGCGATGTATGAAGAAAATATACAGGGAATGACAGGAAAAGTATGCAAGCCGGGAAAGGTCGGGAAGAGGCAGGAAAAATCAGCCGTGATTGCGGAACAGGCGCATGAGCAGAACACCGAAAATGGTCATGATGAGACCGACACAGATACCAAGATAACCGAAGGCCTCCCCTGTACCGAGCCCCCAGAGTGATTCGTCCCGGTAGAAAACCCAGAGGACGATCCCGGCAAAAGTAGCCACTCCGCCAATAATGTAGACGGCAATCGCCACCATGCCAAGCCCCATATTGGGAAGTTTGGGGGGAGTATCCTGCTGTTGAGAATCCGTTTTCTGCGGTTGTTCCTTTTTATCGGTGCGGGCCATGCTGTCACTCCTGTGCGGGAAGAATGGCGGGAGTCTAGCACCATCGTCGCCAGACCGCAAGAGCCCGGAGAACTCAGCAGTGCTGACGCATGAAGCGAT
>NPIE01008592.1_pt1 | contig 21600 bp, 21 predicted proteins | sample 8637661 | NCBI WGS metagenome assembly NPIE01 (sample SAMN07420842, study PRJNA396082) | bioreactor metagenome | isolation source: sample BA12 brine-fed electro-methanogenic bioreactor BA | place: Japan: Kochi | collected 2016-12-09
AATGAGTTCAAAATCCCCATGTTTCGTTTCGATCATATCATCTCTCCTAGCATATCTATTTTATCATAAATCGACAATTTTCCAAGAAATATCACTTCGAAAAACAAAGGGCTTGGATAAGCCCTGTTAGTCAACGATAAAATTGCTTCCTTCCAACAATACCACTGCTTCACAAATAATCGCTTCCTCGCGTCCGACGATACCCAGACCCTCGAAGGTGGTCGCCTTAATGGAAACGGCTTTTCGATTGCAATGCAAGATATCGGCAATGTTTTGTCTCATGGCTTTCACATAAGGTCTGAGCTTTGGTTGTTCAAGAGAAACCATGCAATCGATGTTGCCGATTTCATAGCCTTTTTGACTGATGTAATCGTAGACTTCCTTGAGAATCAGTTTAGAATCATAATCTCTGTACTTCTCGTCATTATCAGGGAAAAACTTACCTAAGTCACCTAGCGCGAGTGCGCCTAAAAGCGCTTCTGCAACGGCATGTAAAAGGCAATCCGCATCGGAGTGTCCGACGGAACCCTTGTGATGATCGATTTCAACACCGCCAAGGATAAACGGCTTCCCTTCAACGAGCGGGTGAACATCTTTTGAAAATCCAATTCTTATCATAATATATCCTCCAATAAACATAGATCATATTTAGTTGTCGCCTTGATATTATACTCATTGCCTTCAAGCAGATAAACTGCTTCATTCAATTCTGCTTTGATCAGACTTGTATCATCTGTATAATCCTGCTTGTGCTTAATTGCCATCGAGTGTGCCTTTTTGATCAAAGCGCTGTCAAACGCTTGTGGTGTAAGGATTAAGCCTATGTTCGATCGATCTAGATAATCGTCGACAAAGCTATCGTGATAAGTCATAATAGAATCTCTTGCAGGCCGATATAAGGTGACGGCGTGATGATCGTTTAAGGCTTGTTTGATTTGTTGAATATCTTCCATCGTCAGCATTGGTCTTGCGCCATCATGGATTAAAACCTTTGGCTCATTAACAAGGCTTAATCCGTTGAACACCGATTTTTGCCGCGTGGATCCACCGATGACATACTTGATTTTTGGATGCGAAAAGATCGCTCTGACTTGTTGCAAGTCCTCTTTTGAAACAACAATGATGATTTCTTTGCAGTCTTTGTCGCCAACAAATCTATCAACGCTGTATTCAATGAGATGCTTGTTTCTGATTTTGTAAAAAATCTTGTTATAACCGAGGCCGGTACGTTTAGCGTGTCCGGCAGCCACGATAACGGCAGAATACATAGCTACTCCCCAAAGATAGAATAATTGCGTTTATTGTTTCTGATGGCTTCGTCCAGTGTCTTCTGACCTAAACTGAAGAAATCATTGATTTCATAGTTTGACCAAGGATCGTGCTTGATAATACCGACATTCGGATAGACAACCTGATCAATGCCTCCAATCGTTAAATGAAGGTTAATCAGATCACCCCCGGATAACAACGCTCTTTTCAAAACCTCATATTTTGGTTCCTCATTGATGATGATGGCAAACTCAATGCCCGTCACTCTAAACATGGAATGATGATCTCGCGCAAAGTGATAACGCATTTTTTTAATGTATTCAGCAATCATCAGATTGCCCACTTCGCGTCCGAAACGGCGATTGATATCTGGTATGTTTGTCAGGTGCATCATCACCAGATAAAACGTTTGCTTTTCTTTCCTCGCCTGCGTCAAATACTGCATCAACAGATTTTCATCCGGCAAGGAATCCAGTTCGTGAATATTTGTTTCCGGGAACAGTTTGATATCAATCGCTTTAAGCGTCGATACAACGTACTGCTTTTTTTGATGTGTGAAAAGGTGCCCCTTTTCAACCACCCAAATAAAACCCTGTTGTCGTTTAATGCGATATTTTACTTCAAAGTGAGGATTCTTAACATTGGTCTTCTTGATCGTGCTTTGGTAGGTCGAACGATCATCTTCGTGAACATGCGCTACATAGTCGTCCATCGTCAAGTCGCTTTGATCAGTATTCAATATCTGACCGGATTGTTCTGTAACAAACATCCCCTCTAAATCATCGTTATAGAAGATTAAACCTTCGTTTAGCAGACCAATGGTAGAAATAAATCGAAGTCGCAGCAAGTCGGATAAGTCTTTGACTGTTTCCAACTCTTTTTCCAGTTCGAAAAAGTCATAATCGGTCAAGTTGCGGGTGATTTTGATTTTGCTTTTAAAGGCATAAGCTTGCAGAAGGACCATGGCAAACAAAACATAAGTGTAATACTCCAAGGCATTTGCAACAGCGATGAATGTTATCCAAGTGGGGAAAAAGCGAATTACAACATAGATAGCCGCCGTCAGCAAAACAAGAATCAATTTCCAGATTCTGACTTTTCGATATACAATTGAGCTAAGTGCGAAGAGTAAGACCATCAACGCCAAAGAGATGTAAATGAAAAGTTCATTCATAGTTAGCAGCAACTCCTACCTTTTGATGTTGGTTCGGATATAAATAGTTGGATAATAATACATCATAAAGATACCCACGAAATAAAGGTTGTACAGAACGGATACATAGCGTTCACCTGTAATATAGGTGCCGACCAGAACAGCCAGAAACAAAAAGCCCCAGACAAAGGTCAACCCATTTGAAATAACTTTAAACAAGATTGAACTGCGATAATCGATGTTTTCATCAAACTTAGTGTAGTTGTAAACGACAGGTTTGTTGATAAACACTGAAATCATAAGCGCTAAAGCCATTATCCCTAGCGCGGGATCGTCAAAGCGCATTTGATTAAAGGTCGGCCAGAAAATCGCTAAGACCGTTCCTATCAACAACAAAACATTGATAAAGATATCAAACCAGTATATTTCTTCATAATGCTTGATTTTCAAAATAGCTGTGACGGCAGCCAAGGCCAAGGCGGGTGGATAGAAATAAATCGCATTGACATAATTTGACAAAAGGCAAACCAGAAAATATATACCGAAATAGGCAAAGAGGAATTTGGCGCCTAAATATCGATATTTTGAAGACTTGTAATCCATTTGATTATATTCCTGATAATCATCGAGTTTAAAGGCTGTCACAGCCTTAAACAGGAGGTCCTTGTCGCCACGATATTTCAGTGATCCTTCTTCTAAAACCTCATTAAATGTGACCTTTTTTAATAAAAGGTTGGATAAACGGTCGTTGGTCGTATAGATTGAAAGATCTGCGTCATTGTATTTTCCATAGTGACAGACAATATGCTTTCCTTTGGTCCTAATGAAATAACGACTCTTACCAATATAGAAATTGATATGAATTTCTTTTTCCTCAAAATCACGATAATCATAATGATGCTTGAGCATCGTCATGATTTCTTCGTTATCGAGATAATGAAATAAATCGTCGTTTTCACCATAATACAAGCGATCTTCAATCTTATCAGCAACGACGATTGCTTGATTAATCACGCCAAAGAAACCCGCTTCAGGTCGAAACATTGGAGAACCAACATAGAGATTGTCAAAGACCTGAATGTGTTCGAAAGATTCAATCTCAATCATCTCGTTAATCGTCAGGTTTTTTCTGAGCTTGCGATCGCTAATCATCGTCAAGTATGGTTTGGGCTGTCCCTCTTTCAAACTGACAAGCGCTTGTTTAAGTTTTGGAAACACTTCATAAAGTCTTTGTAGAACAATCTCTTTACTCGCGCCGATTTCGTCATCATAACTAAAATCAACACAGAGCATGCCCTGCTTCTTGCGTTGATCATCGCCGCGATACAAAGAATAATTGAAGAGTTTGATGATTTGTTCGTTGGCATCTGGATTGTTTTGGAAGTAATAGACTCGTTGATCGATACCGATTTTTACAGGATGTTGATTGATGGCTAAATAAAGCGTATTACGCCTTTGGTTAGAGCCCATATTTGGAAAATAGGCATCGATGACATCTAAGTCTTCATCCAAACCTTCAAAATACTTACTGTAAAACTTTCTGGGATCGTCGCCTTCAATGAAGTATAACTTGGCCTTTAGTTCAATATCATCTTTGTCAACCAAATAATCAATGCCTTGTCCCTTGTCTTTGACAAAAGATTTTATTCTTGTCTTCACGACGCTATCGGGATTAATCAGTTTAAGTTTGCTTATCATTTTATTGCAAAGGTCTTTATGAGCTTCTTCGAGATAATATGCGCCTTGTTTCAACGCCAGAAAATAATTGCTGAAGAAGGAATAGGAGTTCACTTTTTTGGGATTCTGTCCGTTGATAAAGTTATTCAGGAGGAACTCTCTAATCAACTCTTCCGACTCAAAATATTTATGCAATAGCGCATCGAGACTATAATCGCCCCATTCAATCATCAGTGAAGAAAGGGTATAGTCCACATTTCTCAGCATGCTCATGTATTGTTGTACATAGTTTTTAAAATGGCGCTCCAAATCAACGAAAAAGCGATGAATGCGATCCCTTGATTTTGGATAATATCTGACTAGATAGACTTTAAATTGGTCAAAACTCGCAATTCGCTTTCTGATGACATTATCTTGGTTGACAACCATTTCTTCATCAATTCTTGTTAATTGTATGTCTTCCAATAAGCCTAAATCATCGAGATACTCATAGAGCAATCCTCCCTGATTAGCGCCTGAGACCATGCCGTTGCTATTGTACTCAAAATGATAATGCTTATTTTCGGGATCGGTGATATTGATGGTTTCAAAATCATCATCAAATTTAGAGGTATCTTGAATCACCAATACTTTTCTCATTTTCCTCGCCAAATAAAGAGCCACAGTCAGCCCGTAAATTTGTTTGCCATAGACAATGCAGTCGTATTGTTTCATGCGATCCCTCCTCTCTAAACAAAAGCGCTTAAGCGCCTAGTCTATCTGCAGGAATTTTTCAAAATAAAGATTCAAGGTTTCTCTGCTGACATCATATTCCATCTGTCGATTAATGGTCACGCTAACGTTACCGGTTTCTTCTGAAACAACAATAGTCAAGGCATCACTTTGTTCACTGATGCCAATTGCAGCGCGATGTCTGGTGCCCAATGTCATGGGCAGATCAGTGCGCTCTGTTGAAGGATAATAGGCCTTTGCACATAAGATTTTTGTACCTCTGATGATAACCGCGCCATCGTGTAACGGTGTTGACGGGATAAAGATGGAGGTCAACAACTCTTTTGTGATATCAGCGTTGATCAACAAGGCTTTATTGATAAAGGGCGTTAAGTTAACGTTGCGCTCAACCGTAATCAAAGCGCCGATTTTTCTCTTTGACAAAAAATCGACGGAACTCATCAAGATATCTGCCAACTCATTATCGATTTTACGTGGTCTTCTAATCATTTTGTTGAAACCAAAGCGTTTCATCATTTTTGATAATTCGACGATATAAGTCATGATAATCAGATAGGGTACCGGGACATAGACAATAATTCTCACGAATAACGATAATTCACCATCGTATTGAATGAGAAAATAGAGTGCGGTGACTGCCAAAAACAGCAATAAAGGTTTAAACAGCCTTATCGCCTTAAAAGAGACTTTGATTCTCAGCATCAACAAATATAACGCATAAAGATAGGTTATTGTTAATACCAATGTATAATTATCCAAACTATCACAACTCCTGTCTAATCATATTTTAACGCATTTCAATTATAATTTGAAGGCAATCAATCGATTTCTCTATCGGTTCTTCTGAAGACCCAGTCTAAAGCAAAGTAAGCTATTGGTATCAATAAAGCCGATGCCAACAAAGGTGCCAGAAGTTCGAAGAAGTTATAAACTTCGTAATCAATCATGAACCAGTTGATAAATATCATATCGAACAATGTTGTCAAGCTAGAACTAATCAACAATCTTAACGCATACACCATCATCACCACTGAAAATTGTACGGTCGATTTCCGTTTTGGTTTAAAGGTAAAGATGGCATTGGCAAAGTAAGAGAAAACCGAAGCAATAATGAAAGCAATTGTATTGGACCAGAAAGGCCCCAGTTCTAAACTGAGATTGATGTCAAGACCAAAGAGGTTAATTAATATGGCATTGTAAGCCAAATAATAGACCAGCATATGAATGCCTGTGTTGGCCACGCCAATCAATCCGAAAGTCAAAAACTTTTTCGTTAGAAAGTGTGTTTTTATAAACATCCAAATTTTAGTCAACAGTGTTGTCCTCCGTTGTTTCTCCAATCAAGTAAATCGGTCGATCCAATACCTGTTTGCGATTCTGATAGAGCAAGTAAATCATGACATAAGTTAAGATGCCGAAGATTAAAACGCCGACAGACATTTGTAAGCCTAGTATCATGTCTGATAACAAAAAGACATTTGTCAGATATAAAACGATATTCATCGCAATCATCAATAGGCTGAAAAAAACAGTTATCACCGGTAATACCAGCAAAATAGTCGAAAATTGATTCATACCATTGAAGGCGTATTTCATCAATGATTTAAAATTCCATGTCCCTTCACCATATTGTCTGGGTATAAACTCGTATTCAATACACTTACGTTTATAGCCAACCCAAGAAAACATTCCCTTGATAAACCTGTAGTTATCCTTAATTGACAAAAAAGCCTGAATGACCTGTTGATCAATCAACTGATAATCCTTGGTTCCGTTTTCTAATGGCATTTCGGTATAAAAATTGTAAATCTTATAAAACCAGTTCGCGAAAAAGGTTCTGAGTCTCGGTTCACCTTTTCTTGTTTTGCCTTTTGTGTACACGATCTTGTAGCCTTCTTCATAATACTTAAGCATATCGCGAATCAATGCCGGTGGTTGTTGTAAATCACAATCGATGATAATGGCGAAATCTTTATCCTGTGAGTTGACCAAACCTGCGTGCATCGCCGATTCCTTACCAAAATTACGAGATAATGAGATATATCTTACCCGAGGATCTTGTTGATGTAGTTTCTTAATTTCTGCTAATGTCTGATCTTTTGAACCGTCATCGACATAAAGAATATCGATATGATATTGCTTGTCGTCAATGTACTTGATAACTTCCTGATAAAACAGAGGAACGTTTTTTTCCTCGTTATATGCAGGTACGATTATGCGTCCATATTTCATGATTCATCAACCTCTTTTTTCTTTCTTATCCATCCCGGTAAGAAAATACCGAGATAAACCAATGTGCCAACCGCGGTTGCCAAAGCCCCTAAATCCAAACCTTTCGGGACAAATTTCATACTGATATTGACATATGAAACATCATTTGGCACAACAATACCTAAGAAACCGCCGTTGGCACTGATGGTTTCATAGGTCTTCCCATCGGTGAATACCCAGTCATCGGAATATGCGACGGGTATAACGATGATTTGATCATTGTCAGAAGTGCTTCTGTTTGTATAGAAGAGTTGAATTTTACCTCGATTAATCGACAAATACTGATCTTCGATAAAATCATTCTCAAGCAGATCTGTATTGTTCTCCAAACTGTCATAGGAGAAACGAAGTGTCAAACTAAAAAGATTGCTGTATTCATACATCTTCGATGTTTTGTAGGCATAGAGTTTATCAGGCTTGCTCTCGAAGGAATAAAAACCATCGATACACTCAAACGCTTCGCCAAACTCATCAATCACGAATGAGCGTTCGAGATTAAACGAAGAATTGACTGCAAAACTAATAATGCCGTCAGGTGAATCAATGTTAAGTCTGGATAAGTCAAAGATCATGTATGCAGCACCATCGATGGCTGCTTCCGGCCTTACTTGTAATGCTGGTGCAAAGTTCATCTGTGACGTGTCTTCAATATAAATCGATTCAGGTCGACTAAAAAACTCGCATTTGACTTGATGTGACTGATCCGGTTGAACCCAACATTGTTTTCGAGATCCGTCTTCAAACTCCATAAATACTTCTTCGTATGCTTCAACATTTAAAATCAATGATCTAATATAAATAGCACCTTGATTAAAGCCGATGTCAAGGTCATCGCTTGTATAACGATAGAACAGTCTGAGTTGTTCATCTGCAAAACCTTCTGTAACGATGTTGAATCCGGTATCAAAGGTTTGGTAACTGCTGATAATGGCACTGTTTGACTCGTTTTCAGGATCGATTTTCGTCAAGTTAAACATATCTTCAGCATAACGTTCAGCGTCAATAACAGCGGCCATCAAGAGTATTTTTTCCGTTGCCATATCAGAATTATTGCGATTATAATCTGTAAAATCTTCATATGTTAAATATGACTCGTAAACTTTGAACGGTGTGGCACCGACAATTTCATAAAGTCGATACGACAGATTCGCAGAATGTAGTTTGAAAAACTGATTGTCAAAAGCATAATCATTTTCAGCATTGACCAACACATATTTATAGCCTAAAAAATGATTGGCATAGTACCCGAACGTATTCATCTTGTTCTTTGATTGGTATTCGTTGACATTATATAGCAGTTGACTGATATCATTTGTCTCAGCATCTGTCCAAGAATGAAAGATTCCGGTGTTGGTCGCAAACCTCGTCATTCGGTTAAAGTTTGTGTCTTCAACATCGAGGTTATCAATATCGATATAGACTCTATAAAACTCTTCATCGTCTAAAACAGAAGATAAGTAGGCGTTGATGTCATGTGCGTTCTGGAATGTGTCAATTTTGTTCTTAATCGAAAAAGGCCCTGAGTAAATATAGCCGATAGCCACAATAAATTCGATCCAAAAGAACCATTTGATGACCGTCCACTTTTTGAGCCAACCGAATATCAGCAACACAAGAAGATACAAAGCAGCCGCGCCCATTAAGACCGTATCGGCTGTTAAGACATCGCGAGAAGCGAGATAATCATCGAGTTGTAATTGTGTAATATAGTAATACATCAGTGCGCCAACAGTTGCGAGTAGAAGGCCGATGATAATCGACATATATGACATTTTAACTTTTTCAAAACCGTACTCGTCAAAAACATGTGCAAGAATAATCATCATGAAAATTGGCAACATGTTAATCCAACGGGTGTAGGGACTGTCAAGCGTCCCAGAAAACACGTAAGAAAACAATGGAAAAATCATCATCAGTAATCCGATGAGAATCGCAACTTTGTATATTTTGCTAATGCGGTCTTTCATAAAGAACACATACGACATATAGGCAAAGCCGATGATTGAAATATAGAGTGAAACGTGTTCTGTTGCATAACTATTTTCAAAGCCATAAAAACCAATCGGCTTTTGTTCGGTAAATATTTTAGCGATAAAACGAACATAGATGTTTGGTTGAAAGAGTTTAAGTTCATAGCCAAAAATATCAATGACCCAAGCGTTGAATGAACTCGTGCCGCGATAAGTCTCTTCCAGGATGTAAACAATCGATGGATAAGCAATGATGCCTGCCATCACAACACCAAGCAACAATAATGTCAGAAAGATTGCGCCGTCTTTGATGAAGGCAAAAAATTTGAATTGGGGACGTTTGATATATTCCAAAATGAATGCAAAGCTAATAAACGCCATAATTGTATAGCCAAGATAGAAATCGTAAAAAATACTAAGCATTGCAAACAACGGAACAATCCAACGTTTTTTATGAAAGAAATAGTAAATCACAATAAAAGATAGCGGCATATAAACAGTTAACGTCAAGAACACCGGAAACGCCATAAAGCTTACAGTGCCTCCAGCGATGAAATACATCATGCTCATCCAAAAAATGGTTCTGTTTTTCTTGCCTGTTAACGATAAATAAGTCGCAAATAACATGACACCGGTTAAAATCTTCAGCATTTCAGTTGCTGAATATGCAACTTCAATCGGCATCAGGTAACTCAATACAAAGGTAATAAACGTAAAGAGATCAATCGGTATGTAATAAATGTCTGAAAAGAAGGATGCACCAAAATAATTATTAAGATTAAACCAAGAGACGCTTCCATCTTTCAAGCCACTGATAAAATCAACGATAATCGTATAATACTGTAAGATATCGTCTGAAGCGTTATTATAAAAACTGTTTCTGATTAAAATCATCCCGACTTCAATCAGAAAAAGAATACTGAAAACAAATATCGCAATAAATTTAAGTGTCTTTTTTCGGTCAGAAAAAGTTGTCTCTATAAAATTGCGGAATCCGGTTATCGCCTTGGAGATCAAGGCCTTGAATTTAATCATATAAGTATCTCCATCTTCTGTCTATTGCCGTTTTATTATATCATATGTTAATCAGCAAAAAAAGGCGCAAATGTTGAATTGGTATTACATTTACTTGAATTATTTTATATAATATATACCAGGGTGATATTTTGGAACAAGCAATTCTTATCGGACTAAATACTGACAACGATCCATATTTTGAAGACTCCATGGTTGAACTTGCCAATCTCGCTGTTGCCTGTAATGTAACAGTCTTGCATACAATGACACAAAATCTTGATGCACCGACACCTAACTTTTATGTCGGGACCGGCAAGGTCAAAGAGATTGAAGAAGCGATTCAAACTTTAGATGCCAATTTGGTGATATTTAATGATGAACTGAGTCCCAGCCACATTAAAAATCTCGAACATGCTTTAAACACTAAAGTCATTGACCGAACCGTCTTGATTTTGGATATTTTTGCAAAGAGAGCTAAAACCAAAGAGGCTATGCTACAAGTAGAGTTGGCACAGGCTAAATATTTCATGCCTCGAATTGTCGGTTTATATAAATACCTATCTAGACAAAAATCGGGAACCGGCTCCAAAGGTCCGGGTGAACAACAGCTCGAACTGGATCGCCGTATTTTGCGAAACAAGATTAGTAAACTTAAAAAAGAACTGAATAATTTGGTGAAAGTCAGACGCACGCAACGACAGCGAAGAAAGAAAAACAATATGTTTACCGTTGCTTTGACCGGCTATACAAACTCTGGAAAATCGACATTGATGAACGCCATTATCGACACTGCGACAACGCACAAGGATGAATATGTCTTTGAAGAAAACATGTTGTTCGCAACCCTTGAAACAAAAACCAAGCGCATTCACCTTGACAATAATCACGTTTTCTTACTGACAGACACGGTTGGATTTATCGACAAACTACCACATCACTTGGTAGAAGCCTTCAAATCAACCCTGGAAGAGATTTCAGAAGCTTCGCTTATTCTTCACGTTATCGATATTTCAAATCCTCACTATGAAAACCAAATTCAAATTGTCGAAAGCGTCTTAAAAGACATTGGGATTCATGATATTCCAGTCATTCATGTGTTTAATAAAATCGATAAAGTTAAAGAGATACCATTAATCGATAAAGAAAACTACAGTTTGATATCCGCTATCAATAACACCAACATCGATCAGCTGTTGACAAAAATCGACGAACATATCTACCAATCGATTCATGTCGCTCACATGTTGATTCCTTTTGAGAAAAGTGACGTCTATGCGGAACTGAAAGAGACAGCGAATGTCTTGGAGACCAACTATACCGAAGAAGGCATTGAAATTATTGCCGAAGTGAACGATTATCACTACAATAAATATCAACAGTTTATCAAATAAAAAGGCAGGAATGTTCCTGCCTTTAATCTATCTTATGAAGGTACTGTAACAATATTTCTTTGATGCGTTCCGTCGACTCTGCCTTGACGATGTCTGTTTTGACTTTTGATGCATTAGGAAGGCCTTTGATATACCAAGCAGCGTGACTTCTCATTTCCAAAGCTGCGATATGCTCTCCCTTGCTTTGAATAAGATACTCAATATGTCTGTTCAAAACGTTCAACCTTTTTTGAATATCAATTTGTTGATTATAATGCCCAGAACTCAAATAATCATTAATCTGTTCTACCAAAAAAGGATTTCCTAAAAGTGCTCGACCAATCATGACTGCATCACATCCTGTTTGATCCAACATCCGTTTTGCATCTTCTGGCGTCTTAATGTCACCGTTACCAATCACAGGTATGTTGACAGCCTGTTTCACCGCCTTGATTATTTCCCAATCAGCTTCGCCACTATACATTTGACTTCTGGTTCGACCGTGAACAGAAATAGCGCTAACTCCAGCCCTTTCCATGTGCTTAGCAAAAGAAACGGCATTGATACTGTTAAGATCCCATCCGCTTCTGATTTTGACTGTCACTGGCTTGTGTACATGCTCTACCATACTTCTGACAATCTCAAATGCAAGTTCTGGCGTTGTCATAAGTTTGCTTCCAGCACCTGTTTTGACAACTTTATTGACAGGGCAACCCATGTTGATATCAATCATATCTGAACGACTATGCTGGTCGATATAGATGGCTGCCTTCGTCATAGACTCGACATCGCTGCCAAACAACTGCAAAGCGATGGGTTTTTCTGCGTCAGCAATATCAATCATATCGATTGTACGCTGGTTATCATAGAGAAGTCCCTTGTCAGAAATCATTTCTGTAAATATAAGTCCTGCCCCAAATTCTTTGAGAATTTTTCGGTAGGCAATATCTGTAACACCTGCCATAGGTGCAACAACGACTTGATTATTGATTTTTAGGTTTTTAATCTTCCATTCCATAACTTTTCCTCGCATTTAACGTATCTATTATATACTAAGAATGTGCAAATACAAAACAATAGCATTCTAAAAAAAATATGTTATAATACCTTCCGGGAAGTGATATTATGAGTGATTATTTGGTCAAAGCTTATGCCTTTGATGGCACCGTGCGAATTTATGCAGCATTAACCACTGACTTGGTTGAAGAAGCGAGAACCATTCATGGCACATGGCCTGCGGCCAGCGCTGCTTTGGGGCGTGTTTTAACTGGCGCTTTAATGATGGGTGCTATGTACAAGGGTGATCAAACGTTGACGATTAGAATCGATGGCGGCGGACCGGCCGGAGAAATACTAGCAATTGTCGATGCTCACGGTCATGTTAAGGGCTCTATCGAGAATCCTGAAGTCCACTTTTCACAAAAAGACAAACTTGCGGTTGGTCTCGTTGTTGGCAACAACGGCTTTATCCATGTGACGAAAGACTTAAAAATCAGAGATGTTTTTACGTCTAGTGCGGCATTGCAGACAGGTGAAATCGGTGACGACTTGACTTACTATTTTGCGGCTAGTGAACAGATTCCCTCGTCTGTCGGACTTGGTGTTCTCGTTAATGAAAACAATGAAGTCTTTGCCAGCGGTGGATTTATTTTACAACTCATGCCTGGCGCCAAAGAAGAAACCATTCAAAAAATCGAACAAAACATCAGCGCTATGAAACCTATCTCAGAACTTATCAATGAAGGTTATAGACCAGAACAAATCATCGAACTTATCACAAAGGGCGACCATAAATTCGTCGAAGAAATGCCTTTGAGCTATCGCTGCGATTGTTCAAAAGAACGTTTTGAAAAAGGAATCATCTCTCTTGGCGAAAAAGAAGTTCATGAAATGATTGAAGGCAACGAGGCTATTGATATTACCTGTCAGTTCTGTAAGGCTAACTATCGTTTTTCAGTCGATGAACTAAAAATCATCTCCAAACAAATCAAAACAGCTTGATCGACAAGCTGTTTTTTTTCATATAAGTTTGATATAGCGATTGATTTCCCATTCTGTCACTGCTTTACGGAAATCATCCCACTCTTTGCTTTTAAGTTCAATGAAGGTCTTAAAGATATGATTGCCCAACGCTTCCTTAATCAAAGAACTTTCCCTCATTAAATCGATAGCTTCCTTGAGATTATCAGGCAAGTTTTTCACGCCCCTGGCTTCTCTTTGGGCTTGTGATAGCTCAAAAAGATTCTCATTCACTGCATCAATCAACGGTAAATCACTCTCAATGCCATCGAGCCCAGCGCTCAAGATGACTGCCATAGCCAAATACGGATTGGATGCTGTATCAACAGATCTTATTTCCGTCCTCGTGGTTTCTCCTCGGGTCGCAGGAATGCGGACCATGACAGATCGATTATGTTGAGACCAAGAGACGTAGCAAGGTGCTTCATAACCAGGAACCAATCGTTTAAACGAGTTAACAGTTGGATTGGTGATGGCACAGAATGATCTTGAATGGGTCAAGATTCCAGTTAACCATTGACGACATATTTTACTGAGTCCGATGGGATCATTTGGATCATAAAAAGCATTGTTCCCATCGAGATCGGATAGGGAGCAATTCGTATGCATTCCGGATCCATTGATATTGGCGATTGGTTTGGGCATGAACGTTGCATGCAATCCATGCCTGCGGGCAATGTTTTTGACAACTAATTTAAATGTTTGCACATTATCACAGGCTTCAACAATATTAGAAAACTCAAAATTGATCTCATTTTGACCAGGTGCAACTTCATGATGGCTGGCTTCAATTGTAAAACCGATTCTTTCGAGTTCCAAAACAATGTCTCTGCGACAATCTCCTGCGCCATCAATTGGCGAAAGATCAAAATATCCGCCGTTGTCTTTAACATCCATGGTGATTTCACCGTCGTCATCGAGTTTGAAAAGGAAGAATTCCGGTTCAAAGCCGATATTAAGGGAAGAAAAACCCATTTCCTTCATCTTTTTTGCAACGCGTTTTAGGTTTGATCTGGGGTCAACTTCTGATGGTTTTCCCTCCGGTGTGTAAACATCACAGATCAACCGGGCAACTTTACCATAACTTGTTTCTTCCCAACTGAGAATCAACCACGTATCTGGGTCTGGTTTCAAATACATGTCGGCTTCCATAATTCTGACAAACCCTTCGATCGAAGAACCATCAAACATCACTTTACCGTCAAGCGCTCTCTCCAGTTGGCCTACAGGTACTTCAACACTCTTGATTGTTCCCAATATATCCGTGAACATCAAACGGATATAACGGACATTCTCTTCTTTTGCGATTTTTAAAATCTCGCTTTTGCTAAACTTATTCATTTTCTTTTTCTCATCTATGTCCGAAGCAATACCGAAGCATTTTCAGATCATAAACAACCTTTCTTTTTTTAAAGCGCCATTGCTTTGTATCGATTATATCGATTTCATTACATAAAAGCAATAGGTTACTCGCTATTTCTCGAGTAACCTATGGCATGCTTCCAATTTATCGATGTTGTGATCCATTGCAAACTTCAAAATATATTGATGTGCTTCGTCTTCGCTGAGTCCTTTTTGAATCAAGTGACGTTTGCACTTTGAAATCATCAAATTTTCTTCTAGTTGTTGTTTAAGTCGTTTGTTTTCTGACATCAAACCTTCAATTTGGTCGTGATATTTGTTGATCATTTGAATGGCCATCGGAAGTTCAACATCCATTTTAGATTCTTCCACATACACCAAATTGGGATGATCGTAAAATCTTCTAAATGGGTTGGACTTTGTGTTTTGAGTCAGGTAGACGATTGTTGTTAATTTTTGCAAAATCGCATTTTCAATGAATTGATAAAGATTGGATAATTTATATGATGTATGTACAACGACCATTGAATAACGATATAAATCATCTCTTCTAATCGGCTTGTTTGTGATTTCGTGCGCATACTGATGTTCAATCAATATGTTTTGAATTCTGATTTTTAACAAACCATCATCCAGACAAACAAGTATCTTTTTCATGTTAGTAGGGTAATGGATAGCGATCTGTCAGTGCTTTAACCCGCTGCTTGACTTCTTCAAGAATGCCTTCATCATCGGGATGACTTAATATCATATCAATAAGCACAGCGACTTCTTCAAAATCCGCTTCTTCAAACCCTCTTGTCGTCATTGCTGGCGTTCCCAATCTGATACCGCTCGTGATAAATGGTTTTTTAGTATCATAGGGAATTGTGTTTTTATTACATGTAATATTGGCTTGATCCAATAGATTTTCAGCTTTTTTACCAGTTAATTTTGCCTTTGAAAGCACATCAAGCAATAACAAGTGGTTATCTGTGCCTCCCGAAACAACGTGGTAGCCCAGTTCTACAAACTTGGCTGAAAATGCTTGAGCATTTCTGACAACTTTTCTCTGATATGCAACAAAATCATCAGATAATGCTTCATGAAATGCGACCGCTTTAGCTGCAATAATATGCATCAGCGGTCCGCCTTGAATACCCGGGAAAATAACACGATTGACATTCTTCGCTATCTCTTCATTATTCGTCAAGATGATACCCCCGCGAGGTCCTCTTAATGTCTTATGCGTTGTCGATGTGACAATATCTGCATAGTCACAGGGATTCGGATGTAGCTTAGCAGCAACAAGGCCTGCAATATGCGCCATGTCAACCATCAACATAGCTCCCACACTGTCCGCAATCTCTTTAAAACGCTTAAAATCAAGGATTCTTGGATAAGCACTCGCACCCGCAACAATGAGTTTAGGTTTAATTTCCTGAGCTTGTTTTTCCAACAAATCATAATCAATGGTCTCTGTATCCTTATCCACAAAATAAGGATGAAACTCATAATCGATACCGCTAAAACTCAAGGGATGTCCATGTGTCAAATGCCCACCTTGATCCAAAGCCATACCCATGACCTTGTCGCCAGGTGTTAATACCGCTCTGTAAGCCCCCATGTTTGCTGTTGAACCTGAATGAGGTTGTACATTAGCATAAGATACATTGAAGAGTTTTTTGATGCGTTCAATGGCTAAATTTTCCGCCTCGTCGACAAACTCGCAGCCTCCGTAATATCTTTTGCCAGGATAGCCTTCTGCATACTTGTTTGTCAATACGCTGCCGTCTGCTTCCAACACAGCTTTGGATACAAAGTTTTCTGAAGCAATCAATTCAATATGCGTCTGTTGTCTTTCTCTCTCGCGTTCAATAACTTTAAAAAGTTCTTGATCCACTTGCTTTAAATTCATACTCATTTATCCCCCTTAATATGATGTTTGATTTATTGATTAGTGATGATATGATACAGCGACTCAAAGTCGCTTAACTGAAGACTCTCAGCTCTAGCCATCGGATTTAGACCGATTGATTCTAGTATAGCATACAACCTATCCTTTGCATATGTTGGATAGGCTTCGTGAAGGTTGTTGACCAATGTTTTGCGTCTTTGCGAAAAACATTGGTGAACAAACTTATAAAATTGTTTATATTCTTTGTTATCGATGTTCTTCTTAATATCAAGTCTAATAACAGCCGAATCAACGTTTGGTTTCGGATGAAACACGTTTTTTGACACCTTGAACAAATATTTTGCATGTGTTTGATGTTGGATGATGACACTTAGCGCATTATAATCCTTTGTGTTAGGTTCAGAAGTTAATCGTTTGGCAACTTCTAGTTGCATCATCAAGATCATTGAATCCACGTGTTCAACTTCTTCTAAGAATTTCATGATGATTGGCGTCGTAATATGGTAAGGAAGATTACTGAGCAGAACAATGCGTTCGACATCATTAAAGTAGCTGTCTAACATCGGATTTATGTCAGCTTTTAAGACGTCTTCGTTAATCAATTTTAATTTTTTGGAATTGCCAAAGAAGCCCTTTAAATAGGGAATTAAATCACCATCGACTTCATACAAAAGACACTTCTTTACGTCATGAAGATAAGCCTTTGTCAACGCCCCTAGTCCTGGGCCGATTTCAATCACGCCCGTGTCACTGTCGATGTCTGCAGAAGCAACAATTTTAGAGATAATGTTTTCATCGAGTAAGAAGTTCTGACTTAGCTTCTTTTTTGCCTTGAATTCGGGTTGTTGAACAATATGTTTGCGACTTAGATTGTCATTCTTTTTCGATGACATTGTCAATCCTTTCTAGGCTTATACCCAACAGGTTGAGATACTTGAGCAGTGACTTTCCATTGAATAATCCTATATTTAGCGATTTACACAATTTTTCTCGTCGTTTTTTCGCTTCTGGATGGTTGATCAGTTTTCGTTCCATTAAATCGTTTATAGTTATTAAATTTGTGTTTTCCTGACTTAGAGTAAAAAGGGATTCTAGTGCTTCTTTGATGGCTTCTTCAGAAGCATGTTCGACACCAACTTTTCGTTGATTGTGGCTGATGGCCTTATCCTTTTGAAGAAAGGCAATCTTATAATTTCCTTTTGTTTTCAGTATTTCTTCAGTGATTTTTTTGCCCGGAAAATCTGGATCCAAAAAAAGTATAACTTCCTTTTTTTTGCTTATTTCGGCAATTAAATGCAGTTTTTCACGCGAAATAGCGCTTCCTTCCGTCACAACACAATCGATTTCTGGAAAGATATTTTTTAGCTTTTGCTCATCATGCCGACCCTCGACAACAACAATCTGGTTATACATTCTGTTCCTCTTGGTGATGGAAATACTTCTTTTTTATCTTCTCAGGTATAATCACTTCAATGGCTTGTTGCATGACTTCGATGTATTGATTACCCGTACCGCCCGACTCGCCATCGACATTCCATCTCGCTTTTGTCGAGGTTGTGATTTCAAGTTTTTTTGACTTCAGACGCTTAACCAATGGCGTAGACCAAAAAGGCAAGATAAATGAAATTAAATAAATGAGTGTATTAAGGGGCGGAACACTGCGATATAATACCACATCAACCAATCCATCATCAAGACAAGGCTTATAGATCATATTGACACCAGCAACACGCTTTGAGTTAATGATAAGCACCAAAGAATAGGTCCCTTGATCAATACCATTGTCGTGCTTTATCTTCATCTTCATTTTAGGAATAGTAAAAAATTCTTCTGTTGCTTTTATAATATAGGCTAGATAACCTATGCGCTTTTTTAACTTAGAATCCGTCACGTAACTGATGTCGATGAATGCTCCATTACCCGAGACATAACAAAAGTATCGGTTATTCGACTTGACAATATCTATTCTAGCCGGTGTGCCATTCATGATAATTTTTAGAGACTTTTTGATGTTTTTTGATAAGCCTAAACTCATGCCGATATCGCAACATGTTCCCGCGGGAAGGTATCCGATCCGAGGTCTTTTTTCATATTCCATCATCCCGTTGACACATTCGTTGAAGGTTCCGTCTCCGCCAACAATAATCATCAGGTCGTATTGACCTTCACAAGCTTCTTTTGCATACTCGGTCGCATGGCCGGGTCTGTTTGTTTTACATACAAAAATATCGTCATACTTCTGTTTTAAAGTATCTATGACGAAGTCTAGTTTTTTTTCAAATGTTTGATTACCGCTCTTCGGATTATAAATCAAAATGGCTTTTTTCAAATAATCACCTGTTCAATTATAGCATAAATACTCCTATTGTTAAACTACTTGTTCATTTATATTCGATAAAAGCAGTGCCTATTTACTGCTTTTTTGATATAATAGAGTTGGTGATAAAATTGCGAAAAATTGACACGATATTATTTGATTTGGACGGTACCCTCGTCGACTCTAACGAGTTAATTATTAAATCCTTTGAATTTACCCTCCAGAAGTACTTGCCGAATCAGACGTTTGATCGACAAAGTTTGATTGACATGATTGGTCCGCCACTCAAAGAAACCTTTCGTATGGCTGGCGATGATCCTCAATTGATAGAACATATGATTGAAGACTACCGCCGTTTTTATATTGAACACGAGTTCGACTACATCGATATTTATCCCGGCGTCTTAGAGACGCTAAAATTTCTCAATAATCGCGGTTTCAATCTCGGTGTCGTCACAACCAAGTTTAAATCTTCGGCAATGCCTTCGATGAAGCATTACGGTATTGATCGATACATCACAGCTTATTGCTTTCTGGATGATATCCGCGAGCACAAACCTCATCCGGAACCTATATTTTATGCATTAAAGCAGTTTAACAGTTATCAGAAAGTCATTATGGTCGGTGACAATACTTCAGATATTCTTGCAGGAAGAAATGCTTCCACACTGACATGCGGTGTCGAATGGTCATTAAAAAAACCGTTGATAAAAAAATTAAATCCCGATTTCTGGATTGAGCATTTTCAACAATTAATCGATATCATCGAACAATATAACAAGGAGGATTAAAATGAATTGTGTTTTTTGCCAAATCGTAGAGGGCAACATCCCGAGTTACAAGATTTATGAAGACGAGCATGTCTTGGCCATCCTTGACATCTCTCAAGCAACCAAAGGGCATACTTTGGTCATCGCAAAGAATCATTACAAGAACCTTTATGACATTGATGAGGCGCTCGCCGGACAAATTTTTAGAGTTGTTCCTAAAATCGCCAATGCTATCAAAAAAGCATTCGATCCCATTGGTCTCAATGTCTTAATCAACACGGAAAAACCACTGCAGACGGTTTTCCATTTCCATCTTCACATTATTCCTCGCTATTATCAAGATGGTGTAGATATTGATTTTATCAATAATCAAGGCAACACCAGCAAGGATATGTATGAAGAAACGAAAAATAAAATTATTGAAGCGCTCAAATAAAGAAGAGTTGTAAGCTTGATTTGCTTACAACTCTTTTCTTTTGTTAAAATTCGAATTTGACTAAGATTTGGGGATCCAAAACTCTTAAGGTATAAGAATTCATGATAAACAATTTGATATCGTTATTGTCATGGGTTTCATAGCCAATCGTGTATTCCTGGCCGATGGTGAATTCGATGTCAGGATGTTTTACCGGCAGCAATAATCCGCCTTTGACAACATCGGAAAGAATCACTTCGCCACCAATCATGCCTTCAATCAACTGTCTTAACAATTTATTACCATGCAGTTTATTCAAAGCTTTGTAAAGTTTGTTGCCGACAATTAGATTATAAGGTTTTGCCACAAACGATTGTCTCAAAGCAACGATGGCATCGCTGACTTGATCAAGGATGACTTGTGAATTGTCCTCGAGTTTAAACACATGGCCTGCTTCGTTGAACAATCCCTTGATTTGAGCTTCTTCATTACCGTTGTAAATCGTGTTTTCCTCAAACAAGACGACTTCTTTCACTGCTTCTTCAAGCGGCTCAAGGTCGATGTCTTTGGCACCTCTGAGGACATTGTCCAGTTCCCATCTTGAAAGATGGAAGTTGATTCTCGTTTCCAAAAGACTCTTTGTTTCATAAAGTCCAATCTTTACATTGTCTGACTTTTTAACTTCAACCAATGATAATCTGCCTGTAGAAACCGATGTCTTATCCAATCCGAAAGGTCCATTGACTTCTAAAGACTTTCTGGTTGTCAGATAAGCTGCAATCACATCTTCGGCTCTGGCATTGATTTCCTCCCACGCTTCTTGTGGGATTGGTGCTAATGATTGTTTAAAAATATCCATCATTGTCCCTCCTTATTTGACCTTTAACGTCACGGTGTTTTGAGCGCCTTCTTCATCGCCGTGATCACCTACGATAGGTCCTTTTTTAAATAGATTTTCTCTTAATTCAAAATCCAATTCAGGCATTTTTCTTCTTAACCATTCCAGCGTCATCGCTGCATGTTCCATTTCTTCATCTCTGTTATGCTTTAAAATACCTCTTAATTCTTCGTCTTTTGTGACACTCATTCGCTGATTGTACCAATCAACAGCTTCTAACTCCTCGACCAATGATCTGATTGCTCTGGTAATTTCTTTAGCCGAGTCATCCATTAATTCATAAGGTTCGTGATACTGATTCATCGTCATGTCATAATCGGATTTGCCTCCGATTACTCTCCTTTCTTTATTTTTGATTACATGTTTATTATAACACAATCACAAAAATTATTAAATCAGGATACACAAATAGCGATGCAGGACGCATCGCTATTGATTTAGTTTCTATAATTAAGGTAGGGGT
>NPIE01005889.1_pt1 | contig 21593 bp, 24 predicted proteins | sample 8637661 | NCBI WGS metagenome assembly NPIE01 (sample SAMN07420842, study PRJNA396082) | bioreactor metagenome | isolation source: sample BA12 brine-fed electro-methanogenic bioreactor BA | place: Japan: Kochi | collected 2016-12-09
ACGACGGCTGCCGGCAGGCCGGTGGCCCGGTGAAAGGCACGGGCGGTCGCCAGGGCCAGCGTAGTCTTACCCACGCCCCCACCCCACCCGGTGAAAGCCACGCTGCGCGGCGGCAGCATAGTGCCCAGGCCTGACGCGGCGACCGCCTGCTCCAGCACCCGCACCGGGTCAGTGACGAACTCGCTCCCGGAGATGACAACGAGCTCGTCACTGGCGAGCGCGGCCTGCAATCGCTGCCCGGCCTCGCCTTCGGCCCCGGTGAGATCGGCGAGATCCACGACGACGAGGTGGGCCCCCGCCAACTCCTGATAGGCGCCGGCAGCACTCAGCGCCTCCCGCCGGTCAATGCGCACCTGCTCCAGATGCTGTCCGGCTTCTCCCAGGGCGTCCAACGCCTGGGGGTGGCGCGTCGCCAACACGACGACCAGGTGCCGCTTCCGGCTCCAGAAGGCCATCAGGCGCGCTCCGCGTCCAGAGATTCCATGCGTTCCATGACGACTTCACGCTCCTGCCGGTGCTGGCGCACGAAGGTGAAGGTCAGGAAGGCCCCCGCCGCAGTCAGCGCCGCTCCCAGGCCCAGGGGCGCGTAGAAAGCCACTGCGGACGATCCCAGGATGGTTCCCGAGTCTCCAGACAAGACGGCCCCGAGCATCAGCGTCCCGCCGATGGTGAGGAGACTGCCGGCCAGCGCGCCGTCCGACGGGGCGCGGCGCTTGTGGAGCAGCACCAGACTCAGGGTAAGCAAAGCTGTAACGAGTATTAACGACATCCCAACACCTCCCTCAACTAGAATAATAGTAGGACAATTTCCAACACGAGGCCCGCAGCCGCCAGCGCGGTCGCGGCGGGCATCTCATTTTGAGGGCTGCCCGGACCGGTAAGTGCTACCGGTCGGGCAGCCAATACGTCGGCCAAAGCGGGAACCAGCGTGAGAAGCTTGCGGCGCGCCATGAGGAACGCCAGCCCAAATACTGCGGTCACCACCGCTCCAGCCAGCAGCCCGGTCAGGCCGTGGCGCAGGGCCAACACGGTCAACAGCACCCCGTCAGCGCCGCCCCACCAGCCCAAGGCCCAGGCGGTTAGCCCCCCAACCAGCGCCATCGTCGGCGCGTACTCCTGAGTCACCCACCCCACCACGAAGATCAACGGTAGCAGAATGAGACTTCCCTGCCGGTTCCACCGCCAGAAGAAGGTCACCGCCACCACGACCCACCAGAGAGGTGAATGCCCCCAGAGCGCCACCAGCGACAGCGCGATCAGGGGTAAGAGCGCGATTTCGCGCTTGCGTAAGTCCTGCCAGGCGACGCCCAGCCAACAAAGGCCGGTTATGCCCGGCAGACCCCAGGTTGTCAACAGTGAAAGTGTCATAGTTACTTGGGTTTCCCTACCGCGTCAGGGTTGCACCGACACCGGTTGCACTTCCAACACCGGGATAGGCAGCGTTCCTCCGGTCGGCCCGTAGGAGCCACACGGCTGGCCCTCGGGCGTGGCTCCGGCCTGGCGGGCCAGATACCACGGAATGACCGGCGTGTACCCCAACCGCGACAGGTCATAGAGCTGCCATGCTTCCGTCACATTGCGCCATTTCCACTCAGCGCAGATCTCGTGTTGCCCCCACACCTCATCGTCTCCGATGCAGATGCCGGCAGGCGGGTCGCCACACCCCCGGATGTGATCGGGGCGTCCGTCCGGCCCGTAGCACTGGCAGGGGCTGAAGTCGCGTTGAGCGCAGTGGAACTCATCGTAGCGGAAGTTGTACTCGGGATACCACCACGTTTCGAGGGTCGCCTGATAGGAGGGTGAAGTCCAGTTCAGGACGCGCTCGTCACAGTTGTGACAGACGCGGGCCTGACAATCGGGATTCCACGCCGGACCGTTCTCCGGCAAGCCCCAGGATGTGGTCTCAAAGCTATGCGTGACGGCATAGCCAAAGTGGTCCATGGCCCCCCCGTTCCACTCCCGGTCGGGAATGGTCCAGCGGAGTTCGTAAGGCGGAGCGAAGCCGAAGATGGTGCCCCGGGTGGGATACCAACGCCGCCAGGCGCCGCCGATCTGATAGTTGACCTTGGTGCCCTCGGATACCTGCCCGCCCACCGCCGCACAATGGGGGAAGTGGTTGGGATCGGTGTAGGTAGCGCCGTAGTCAACATTACATTCCAGGGCTTTGCCCTCGGACCAGGCCTCGGCATCTTCCGCCCCCACAAACCAGAGTTTGGTCGGGTAGGCAACCAACGAGCGCGGCCACGGATTGCGCAGCACGTCCGCCGGCGGAATGTAGACCTGAACCTGGATGTTCCAGCCCGGCCACTGCGGGCATTCCTGGATCAGCTGACCGTCGGCGACGTAGGGTTCTTCGGCGCACGGCCAGTCAGGATCGGTGCCCTGGTCAGGCGGAGTCCATTCACACTGCTCGTTACTGACGCAGTGCGCCGAGACCAGGAAGCAAGTCCCCTGCTCACAGTAGATGAGTAGGTGCCCGTAGCCGGGGCAGTTGCCGTAGGTCTCCGTCTGGCAGTAGAGCGTGCTGTAATAGCCATCGCCCCACGCCGGCGGCGGGGTCGGCTCCCCCGGATCGCCGGGGTCGCCGGGATCGCCGGGGTTACCCGGGTCACCCGGGTTCCCCGGTGGGGGATCGCCGGGGTCGGGCGCCGGAGGCTGCCCCGGATTGCCGGGGTCTCCTGGACTAGGATTGCCCGGCGGATCTGCGCCGGGGGGACCGTCATCGCAGTAATTACAACATCCGGGAACGCAATCCCCACAAGGGGCTGGGCAAGCCGCCACTACGACCGGGCTACCGAACAGTACCGCCAGCAGTGACAACAGCACTACCCCCAACGTCAACAGCCGTGACAGCCTCAAAAATCCTCCGGTGGCTCCGGCAAAACGGTTACTCCGATGTTTGTCACGATCCATACATCCTCCTCGGGGCGGTACTCAACTTGCCCTTTTATAAGCCGATAGGGGCTTTGATCGCGAAGGTTTTCATCTCGCACAATCATCAACACCTCCTCGGTCGAATAGACGATGGCGGCATCATTTCGTACAGCCACCCCCGCCTCACAAATGCCATTCGAGCAGAGCAGATTACGCGGCCCAAATTCTCCCAATCGCCGCAACCAGCAAGGCTCGTTGCCCTCTGGCCCTGCATAGTTGATCGAGTGATCACACCACTCCAACCACGCCTCGTCGGTGGTCAACTCCTCGATACCTTCCCGGAGTGCATCCAGACTCTCCGGGTATAACGCCACGTCGTCCCCCTGGTCGGGCAGGGCGTCACACTTGTAGATGACCTGCAAAAAGGTCTCCCAGGCGGCTTCCCGGTCGGGAGCCGGAGTTGGGGTCGCCGCCGCAGCCGTGGCCGTCGCCTGCGCCTGTTCTTGCTCGGCTTCCCAGGCCTCCGCCGCAGCGGTGACCGTCGCCAGCGTCGCATCTGACACCGGTTGCAGCCGGTTGACGCCCCACACACTGCGATAGGCCGTGCCCAACAATCCTACGATCAATACTCCGAAGACCGCTACCGCGATCCAGCCAGCAGGCTTGAGTTTCATGATTTACAACCTCCTTGGTTACAGTGAAATACAGTGAATACAGAACTTTGCCGGTCAGTACCGGACCTCAACCTGGGGTCTCCCAATCCTAGACTGATCTCCGATACTGACAAGCAGGTTTTCATCACTGGCTTTCCCTGTCGATGCCCCAAGCAGGACGCTCGGTAGCCTCCACGTTGATGCGGAAGCCGGACACCCCGAAGATCTGCAAGAAGACGGTCTCGGCCTGGGTCCAGCCCTGCGTCCTGATGTACTGTCTTCCCTGCTGGGTGACGATGCTGACGCTGGTCACCCGCAGCGCGGGATCGTTGCGGCGCGCATAGCTGGCTGCCGTTTGCAGGGCCTCCGGCTGCTTGAGCACCATTTGACCGCTGCGGGCCAGCATGTCCGGGTCGATCTCGGACGCTGCCGCCACGCCTGCGGCTGAGATGGCCCAGCGCGCCCGCATGTACTGTTGCCAGAGCAAGCCCCCGTCGAAGACCAGGCCCACCAGGGCCAGGAAGAGAGGGAGCAGAATCGCCACCCACAAGAGGGCTTGCCCGCTTTCTCGCTGCTCTCGTTGTCGCTGCGGGGTCATCTCACCACCTCGCCTTCCAGCGGTAGGTGGGCATGACCAGCTGTGAACAAACCTCGGTAGGTACCAATAGATCTCCATAGGGAACAGGGGGGCGGGGGACGGGATAGCAGACCTGCACCCGCACGTCGTCCCCCCGGTTCCACGAGCCCCACACCTGGACCCGCGCCGTCTCGGGATTGAGACCAAAGCCGGCCAGGGCGTGTCGGGGGGCTTGATGGGCCTGCCAGGAGCCGCGCCCGCTGTTCACCGTCGCCACGGCGTGCCGGGCGCCGGACCAGGCTGCCGCCTGGGTCGCTAACTTGGCGTAGAAGGCCTGCCCGAAGGCGATCACCCCCGCGACCAGGAGCAGCAGCAGCGGCAAGACCATGACAAACTCGACGTAGGCCTGCCCTTGTTGCTTCCGCAACTTTTTCACTGCGCCCATGACGCCTCCACCTCCAGCACGTAAGTCCCCTGCGCTCCCAGCGCCGGTTGCACCAGGGCGTAATAGGTACCGGTGAGCAGCTCAGAGATGCGGATTTCCTCGTCTCCCCCCCACGACTCCGACACCGCCAGCGGATAGCCCGGCGGATCTCCATACAGATAGAGATCCAGGTTCTCCGCTGCGGTCAGGCGCAAGGTCAGGTTGACGGGCCCCTGGCAAGCCTCCAGCCGGTACCAGTCCATATCCAGATCGTTGTAGGCTGCGCCGCTGACGCAGCGGTCAAGCGCCTGCGCCTGGGTATGTACGTCGTTGGGCTCCTGCTCTACCACCTCACACACCCCCGGCGCCGGTGGGCTGCCGGGCGCCAGGATCAACGGCAAGAAGGCCCGGGGCGCATATTGCGGCCCTGGGGCAGGGGGCAGGGGTAGACACAGCACACAGCGCGCCGGGGCGCTGGCGAGACTCAAGCCCACCAGCAGCAGCACCAGCAGCGCGATACTCAACAGCAGCCGCAATTTCATCCTTCCTCCTCCCCCACCCCGATTACTCAAAGCGGTTAGGCGGCCCCGGATAGAACTCTTCTAGCCGGAAAAAGGCCGATGATTTCAACTCCAACTCCAACCCACCCCCCATCAGCGCGCCGAGGCCCGTGGGCCAGCGGTAGGGCACGTCGGCCCGCGCCTGGACGGAGCGGTAGGCGGGGCGCACGGCCAGGGAGAACCCTCCCCGATGCTCGTCAGCCATGCGCCCCAGCCCGGTAACCATAATGTCGTCGTAGACCCGATAGCCGTCTGCCGCCGGGCGTCCGACGGCCACCTGCCGCGCCCCCTCGAAGGTGGCAGTAGCGGTGACGTTGCGTGCCCACCAGAAGTAGGCGAACTCCCAGATCAACAGCGTCAGGAGCAGCAACCCCGGTAGCACGACGAGGAACTCCACGTAAGCCTGCCCGCGGCGTTTTCGGCTCAACATCGTTATGGCAGCGCGTTGATGCGCCCCTGCTGGCGCTGAAAGACGTTGCCGACCAGCTGAATGGTAGCGACGACGATGCTGGCAATGGCGAGCACTGCCGCCAACAGCACCACATACTCGGTGTATCCCTGTCCTCTGCGATCACGTAACATGTCCTTGTACCTCCTGAGATTTGATAAGCGATTCCGATACCCCTACTTGAGCGTGTCCTCTCTTCCCTCTCTCCCCGTCACACCTCCTCTATCCGCCCAATACCTGGATCATCTGCACCCCGCCCGGCGCGATCAAGATCAGCGCAATGGCGATGATGGCAAAGAAGGCGGGGATGACCATCAGCACGGCATTCTTGTAACCCCGCTCGGTGAGCAGCAGCCGGATGCGGACCCGGGCGTCTTTCGACATCCGCCGCAGCGTGTCGGTGATCCCCCCACCGCCCATCTCGTAGGCGGAGCGCAGGCGCTCCGTGAAGCCCACGATCTCCGGCAGCCGCCCGTTGCGCTGGGCCGCCGTTTCCAGGGCCAGCGGAAAGTCGCCGTTGACCGCGTAATCCGAGGCGATTCCCCGGATCTCGGCAATCCACGCGCCTCCGGGGCGCGTCGCCAATTCCCGCAGCGCGACCGGCAACGCGTAGCCCGCCGCCACGTAGATCGCCAGCCGGTCCATAGTCGAGGCCGCGTCAAGCGTGAGCTGCTCCTTGCGCTCCCGGATGGCGTTGTTGATGACCTGATCGGGCATGAGGAACCCCATGAGGCCCGCCGCGACGGTCAGCGGCAGGGCAATCGCCCCCAGGCCGGGGCTGAAGAGGGAGAGGACCAACCCGAAGAGCCCCACCATTCCGGCAAACATGGACATGGTGAAGATCCGGTAGCCCAAGACGTTCTCCGCCGAGGTGAAAGGCGGGGGATAGCCCGCCTGGGCGATGCGCGTCTCCAGATCGCTGCGCTGTTCCTCCCAGCTCCGCCGCGACAACCCCGCTACCCGCCGTCCGGCGGGAACGAAAAGCGTCTCCAGAAGCCGGTCCAGAAGCGGGCGCTCGTCAACATCGGTCAACCGCACGCGGGGACGCGCCCGCTGAAAGCCGCTCAAAATCAACCAGACGCCTCCAGCAGCCAGTAATCCCAATAGCACTTGGATAGTCAGCATTGCATCCCTCCTCAGAACCCGCCGCCGCGACCTTGCGCCGGACGCACGGCGGTGCGCGTCTCCTCTTTGACCTCCAGATCCAACCCCTTGTTGGCGATACGTTGGGAGAGGACATAGGCGATCAGCGAGAAGATCACGGCGACCACAATGACGATCTGCCCCAACCCCGTAGTGTAGAAGCCCGCCTCATATTGCCGCATCCAGGGCAAGACTTTCATCATCAGAAAGAAGCCGATGGGCGCCAGACTAACGATGACGGACTCCAGCCGAGCCTGGGACTGTTTGGCCGCAATCTCCTTGAGCAGGGTGACCTGATCGCGGATCATGTTTTCCAACCCCAGGAGCACCTCCCCGGCGTTCCCCCCCGCCTCGCTCTTGAGGCTCAAGGCCTCCGCCACCATGTTGAGGTAGGGATTGCGCCGCCGGTCTTGCACCGGGGCGAAGGCCTCATCCAGTTCCGTCCCGAGTTGGTGCTGTTCCCACACCGTGCGGAAATCGACGGCAGCCGGTTCCGGACCGTTGTCGATGGCGTTGCGGAAGGCATCGGTCATCGACCCCGTAGCACTGAAACCCTCGCGCAACAGCGAGACCACCTCCGCCAGACTCTCGGCGTAGGCGCGGCGAAAGGCCTGCTGCTTGGCGGTCAGCTGCTGCCAGAGCAAGAGGGGCACGAGGACGAATCCAGCGACGCTCAGCGCCGGCGCGCCCAAGAGCAGCGCGATCACCGTGAGGAGCAGCGCCCCACCCAGGCAGAGAGTGAGAAACTCGCGGGCCGTGATGGGCAGCTCCGCCGCGTCCAGCCGGGCCTGCAGATGCCCGAGGGCGCTCCCCTCCCGGCGCTCCAGGCGTACCTGGGGCGGAAAGGCCACGGCGGAAAAGCCCAGGTAGACGCCCGCAGCCGCCACTAAAGCCGGTATCAAGATTTCCATGCTCTCTACTCCTTACTGTTGCTCGCGCAAGAAACTCAACGGTAACGACACCCCGCGACTCTGCATCTTGTCCTTGAGATGGCGGGGGAAGTAGCCGGTGTAGGCCAGGCTCCCCCGCCCCCGATCCTGGAAGACGCTCTGCACTATAACCTGCTCTCCTTCCATGAATTGGGAGGGTGAGATCTCGGCGATGTCGGTCACAAAGCGGCGCTGGTGTTTACCCAGCATCACCCGTTGCAGGTAGATCACCAAGTCGAAGGCGTCGGCGATCTGCCGGCGGATGGCGACGAGGGGCACCTCGACGCCCTTCATTAAGTACATGGTCTCCATCCGCTGAATCACGTCGCGGGTGGAGTTGGCGTGAATGGTCAACATCTGCCCGTCATGGCCGGTGTTGGCGGCGGAGAGCACATCGACGATCTCCGGTCCCCGCGCCTCGCCGGTGACGATGCGGTCCGGGCGCATGCGCAGCGCCTCGATGACCAGATCGGCGATGGAGAACCCCTGGGCTTCCTCCGCCTGGTTGCGCGTCGTCAACTGCACCACGTCCGCCAGCTGGATGTTGATCTCCGGCGTGTCCTCGACGACGACGAAGCGGTCTCCGGGATCGGCGGCGTTTCCCAGGGCATTGAGGAAGTTGGTCTTGCCGGAGGCCGTCCCCCCGGCGATAACGATGTTCAGCCGGGCGTCCACGGCCATTTGCAGGAACTCCTGCACCTTGGGCGTGATGGTCCCCAGGCGCACCAAATCCTCCAACGTACCGGCGATGAGCCGGTGCTTGCGGATGGTAACGGCGATGGGGACGTTGTGGGCCAGGGGCGCGATGATGGCGTGCAGGCGCGACCCGTCCCGGATCTGCGCGTCCAGTTTGGGGCGGGCGCGGGTGAGTTCGGCGCCGCCTGCCACCCGGGTCACGAAGTTGCGCAACTCTGCCGGACTGCGGAATTTCGCCCCGGTGAGCTCCTTGCCCCGCTCGGCGTGGATGATGAAGATCTGCTCCGGCCCGTTGCAGATGATCTCCTCCACGGCCTCATCCTCGAAATAGGGGGCCAGCGCCCCATACCCGAAGATGATGTCCATGATGTGCCCCGAGATCTCCGCCACGCCATCCACGGGCTGCCCCGCCTGACGCTGCTGGGTGCGGAAAGACTCGACCAACGGCTGGATGATGGACTCCGCCATGCGGATATCTTCCGCTGATGGATCCTCGATCTGCGCCGGGGCCAGTTGCGCCTGCAAACGCCCGCGCACCTCGCGCAGCAGCTCGGGAAAAGGATCGGCCTGCGGGGTGTTGCTGCGCGCCTGCTGCATGGCTGCGACCGCCGCTGAAGCGCGTCCAGATCTATTACGATTGGAAAAATCAGGCATGGTTCCCTCCCCTACTCCGCAAAGACGCTTCTGACCCTACCAAACAGCCCCGGTCCCTTGCGCACGCCCCGGCTGTTCAGTCGTCCTTGCAAGGCCGGGAAAATGGTATGCGCCAACTCCACCAAATCTCTTCCCAGGGGCGTCAGGGGCTTCTGTAAGACCAACGGGTCCTGAAGGTTGATAGCCCGCCGCGCTTCGTCAGGTTGCCAACTCAACGTCGCCACACAGGGGATCTTTCCCCCCAGGTAGTCGACGATCTCTTTGGTGGAAATCCCAAAATCCTCACTCTGACCATTGAGCACCAACTTGAACCGGGTCAGGGTCCCAAAAGCCTCTCGTAGATCAGGCAAAATGCGCTTGGTATCCTGTAACGCCGTCTGCTCCGGGGTGACGACGATAAAGACGGTATTGGCCTCGGTCAGGGCTGCCCAATGAATAGGCATGTTGTAGTCGGGGCCTACGTCAACAACCCGGAACTCGTAGGCCGAGCGGGCCTCCCGGAGGAGATCGGTGAAGATCTTCTCGGTGCGCTGGAAATCACCGGCAAAGACTTCCTTGCCGGCAATCCTCATGCTCGGAATGCCGGGAAGCACCTTCAGCCCGCCGCGATAGGGGCGGACGTGCTTGGCGAGGGTGGCGGCGCTGACGTGGTAGCGGTCCGTCCGCTGCCCCTGGGCCACCACGTCATCGTAGAGCGCGAAGAGATTAGCCTCTGGGTCATCCTCCAGCCGCCAGCCGAGGAAGACGTGGCTGTTACCCCGGCTCATGTCCCCGTCGATGAGCAGGGTCTGGCGTCCGCCCAGGACGCCGAGGGCCAGCGCCAGGTTGGTGCTGATGGTGGACTTTCCCACGCCCCCCTTGGGGGAGAAGACAGCGATGGTCTGCTGTTGCCAGCCGCCGCTATCCAGGATGGCCTGGGCATCGGCCACCGGGACAAAAGAGCGGCTCTCGCGCTCGCGCCGCGCCTGATCCACGGCCTCGCGGATGACGTAGGGGAGCCGTTGGGCCTGCGTTGTGTCCAGCGGCGTGGTGACGTAGCCCTTCATGCCGTGGCGCTGGTACTCCGGCGCGTATTGGCTGCCGGCGGGCACCAGGCCCACCCCGGCAATGGGTTCGAGCTCCCCGATCAGGAGCTCCTGGATAGCGCCGGGCGTCATCCCGGGCAACGTCGGCGTGAAGAGCACGCAATCTACGCTAAACTGACGGGCCTGATCCAGGAGCTGGTTGGTATCGCTGACTATGGAGAGGATCTTGATCCCGTCCTGCTCCAGGACCGGGCTGAGCAGTTGAATATCCTGCCAGCCGGAATAGCCGATGACGACGGTGATTTCTTCACTCATCGACCGCCCCCCTCCGGGAAGCGCTGGGCGAAGAAGATGGCCTCCAGGTCGGTCCAGGTGGCTCCTGGCGAACCGGGCAGGGTGCCGCTTTGCAGTTGGGGGATGGTCACGGCGGGCAGCACGCCCACCTGCACCTTGCCGTGGGCCAGAGCGAAGGCCACCCACTCGGCGGCATCCTGGTGGACAACCACGTCCATACTGACCACCGGCCCTTCCACGTAGCGGGGTTCGTGCTCCATACCGGGCGCCCCGTAGTTGGGGTTATCCTGTTGCTCCCGGTTGAGGCGGTAGACGAGGCCCTCCGCCAGCCGCTTGGTGAGCGGCAGTTCCAGTTCCACAGTGCGGGTCACGGCCTCCGTGCGCTCCGCCGTTACCGGGCCGGAGGGAAGCGGGGGGCCGCTGCGCGGGGTCTCCGCCGGCGTGACCACGTCGCTGACGATGGTGCGGGCCTGGATCTGCCCGGCGGAGAAGTAGAGGGCCACGGCGTCCCCGCCGTAGACGGCGGGGACCTGCTTGGCATCCAGGGGCACGTTGATGATGACCAGCTCCGGGTCGGTCAGGGCCACCGACAGCCGCCGTACCCGCAGGGCATTTTCGCCAGTGGCGACCACCTCGCGCATGAGCGGTTGGCCGGGATAAAGGTACTCCACCGCCACGACCGGACCGGCGCTCAACATCGCCTCCCATTCATCCGCCAGGATGTACTTGCTGGCGACGGCTGCCGACAGCGATTGCGTGTCAACCTGCACCTCGTTGACGCTCAGCTGCGAAAAGGGCGCCACCTCCGCCACCACCACGGCCACCTGGTAGGTGGGGGGCTGGCTCAAATTGCCCACCAGAATCACGCCGGCGAAGGCCGCCACCGCCAGCACTATACCCAAGGCCAACTTCAACATCCGACTCATCTTGCTTCCTCCCGATCTGCTGTGATTACTTTAGGTACTGTGAGTTTCAACTCCAACGGGCCCACCTGAACGCGCCCGCCCGGGCGCAGGGTAACCCGCAACGCGCCGCAGCGGGCGCAACTGTGGACGTGGGGCTGCCCGGGCTGTACTTCCCAGGTGTGAAGGCCCCATTGACACAAGGTGGACTCCATCGTCTGGACTAACATCGGTTCCTCAACGTGCTCCTAGCCAGGATGGGAGAGAGAGCCCCTGGCGCTCCGGTTTGGGGAGCAACTCACCAGCCAGCGCCTCCCCTGCCGCCCGCAGATCGCCGGTGACGACGCGCAACCCCGGCTGCTCGCGCCGGAGGCGCTGTTCGTGCCAGCGGGCGACGGGATCCGCCTCCCCCTCCTGTGCTGCTCGATTGACGGCCAGCGTCACCGTCGCCAGCTCCCAAATCGGCGCGGGCGGGTGCAACCCGCCATCGGCCACGATGGGGATACGTTGGGCGAGGGTGCGCACCAGTTCCCACACGCGCTCCGGCGCCGTCTGGCAGTTGGCCGTCCACAGGAGCGGCGTTTGGCGTGCGATGATCTCCTCGATGACCGTCTGCGGTTGGCGCCGGGTGAAAGCCGCCGCATCCAGAGGGTAAAGGCGCCGCTCAACCCGGGCGCAGAGCGTCCCATCGGCGAGATCGAGGGGCACGGCGCGCCCCCCGTGTCGCAACAGCTCGTAGGCCAGGGTGGTCGCCCCGGCGCCGCCGACTGCTCCCACCACCAGAATTACCATTGCTCTGCCTCCAGTAGCCGTGAGAGCTCTTCGTGTCCCAGCGGGCCGCTCACCTTGACCCACCTCACGTTCAGCGTGGGCAGGGGCTGCCGCCCCCCGTCGATGATCAGGCTGCCCTGCGGGGGCAGCGCCTCCTCTGCGGGCAAGGCGGAAAAGAGGATCAGGTTCCCGTGGTGCAACGGCTCCTCCTGAGGTTGGTGTCCCAGCCACACGAAGGTATCGCCGCGCCCCGTGGTATCGACCACGGCCACCGTTCCCCCCGCATCAGATAACAATTTAGCGGCGGTGAGGGCCGCCGTCGTCGTTCCCACGCCTCCGCGCACCCCCCAAAAGCCCAACCGCACGGTGCGCTCCGGGCGGGTCAGGCCCAGCTGCCGGGCCACAGGGGGAGGAGCCGGCACCGGGCGTAACGGGGTCGGTTCCGGCGCTTCCGTCGGCGCGGGCGGCGCCGGTTCCGGGGCCTGCGGTTCCTGGCGAGCCGCGAGATACTCCGTCAGGAAAGCTACCGGGTCCGCGTCCCGGGGGATGACGACATCCGGCACCCCCACCCTCTCCGGCAGTTGCGTCTCGGGCCGGCGCACGATCAAGGTCGGGCGATAGACGTTCACCGCCTCTGTCACGCTGGCACTCTCCCACACCCCGGCGGCGATGCGCGCTCCTCGCACATGGGTCAACGCCGCAGCCAGGGCATCCGTGTCTCGCTGATTGTGGGAAAAGACCAGTACCAATTCCAGGTCATGGGCCATGTTTTACTCTCCGTGATAGGGGTCCGAGGTCAGGGTCTGCTCGGGCAGGTGGGCCAGGAGCCGCAAGGGGAACGCCAGCGTCGCGCCGCCATCGAAGACGACTAACGCCTCCACCTGGACGCCCGGCGGGAGCGGGCGGTCGGAGAGCACCGGCTCCCCGGCGGTCCGCAGGATGAACTCGGCCTCCAGAGCGCGGGGGAGCTGCCGCCCCGCTCCGTCCTCCAGTACCAGCCCGATGAGGGCCGGGCGCAGGGCCGTCTGCCCGTCGTTCGCCAGCCGCAGGGTGACCAGCAGGAACTCTTCCCCCACCGGGGTGGCGGTGAAGAGCTCGGCGGTCACGCTGGGGACCCGGGTCACCTCCAGGATTTCCAGCTGGGCGCGCACCGGGGTCGCGGTGGCCACCTGGAGCGGCGAATTGAGATAGCCGCTGCCGGTCCGGCGTTCCAGTGCGGCGGTACAGCCCAGCAGGACCAAAAATACAACGGTGCTGATCCCCAACAGGGTATAGCGTGCTTTCTTGTTCATGGAATTAAATGCTCCACTTGCCCGGCAAATGCCGTCTGAAGTTCGCGCCACATCTCACGCTGCAGGTCGGCGTTGGCCCCGGCGTGTTCCAGTAGATACTGGAGCTGCCCGTCGGTGGGCGGCTCGATCTTGGAGATATCGGGGAAGTTCACCCCCACGGCGGCCTGCTCCGTCTCCCGGCTCTTGGGCAGGCGCTTGCGCTTGAAGATGCCGCAGCCGACGGGCATATCCAGGAGTTTTTCGATGATGGGTGACATCTCATCCATCGAAGAGCGCCCCGGGCGAAAGCCCAGCGCCGCCGCCGCGGCCTCGGCATCGTTGACGGTGTTGATGCCCTGGGCGATGACGATGCGGGCTGAACCGACCACGCCCTCCGGCAGTCCCCGCCAGTGCTGGGCCAGGGTGATGGTGAAGAGCCCGTACTTGCGCCCCCGGTCGGCGAAGTTGTCCCACACGCCGGCGGCTTTCTCCAGCACCGCGTCCAGCTGGCTCTTCTGGTCGTCCCCCTGCATGACGACGTGGGCCTCCTCGAAGACCAGGAGGTGCGTGCGCACGTCCAGGGATCCCTCGCGGCTGATAGTGTCCTGGTACCGGCCCTCGACGTGGTAGTAGATGGCCGTACCCAGCAGCCCGATGATGAAGGCCTTGAGCATCTCGTCCTCCCCGAAGCTCCCCTCGATGACGGTGGCGCCGTAGGGCCAGAGGTAGCCTTCCAGATCGGTCGTGGCCGGTCTCCCGAAGGCCTCATGGGAGATCCCGCCGGGCAGAAACTCCTCCATCTTGTCCAGGATGCGCTTGAGCACGCCGGCTGAGATGTTGTCCTCTCGGCTGCGCAGCAGTTCCTCATGCAGCGTTTTGGCGTGCGCGTGGAGGTCGGTCAGGGAGAGTGACTGTGAACGCTCGGGGTACTCGAAGACCTCGTGGGCCTCATAGAGGCGGGTCAGGGCTTTGCGGATCAGGCTGACGCCGGTGGAGCCGGTGGCGTAGGCCATGGCCCACCGCTTGGCGAAGGCCGCCACCCACTCCGTGGGAGTGATGAAGGGGCTGGGGATGGCCACCGGGTTGAAGGGGACGTGGAACGGCCCCGGCGTGAGGGAGTAGAAGCGGAACTCCGTGCTCAGGAGCAGGTGGGCCAGGCGCCGCCATTCGCCGGTGGGATCCAGGACGGTGACGCCGACGGCGGGACGCCCCTCCTCCGGCCCGTTGACGTGGATGCCGCCGGTCATCGGCAGCGGCAGGCGCCGCCCCCGCTCGTTTTCCCGCAGGCGGTTGATGACCTGGGCCACGATGTGCAGGGCGGAGTTGCTCTTGCCGGACCCCGACGCGCCGACGATGAGCATGTGCATCAGGTCCTTGAGCGGGACGCGCAGCACCAGGTCGGTCACGGCGTCCGTCGCCGGCGAGATCTGGTAACCCAGCTCCAGCTCTCCGGCCCCTCGATCCATGGAGAGCAGATCGGGCCAGCCGACGGAAGAGGTCGAGGTGCCCCCCTTACCGTCGATGCGTACCGGGTGGACCATCGCGGCGACCTCGTTGGCCGTCATCCCCTGCCGCCAGGCGTAGGGGTGCATGGGGTTGTCCTCTCGCCGCTCGTCCAGGCAGAACTGCATCGCCGCCCGGCGCAAGGCCGCGTCTCCGTACCGCACCGAGAGCGGGACGACGACGTTCTCCTCGCGCCAGGTCGCCAGCACCGCCCCGATGAGGCGTTCCAGCGTGAGCTCGTCGGGCGCCATGAGCACCGTCTGGTTGTGAAAGAAGCCCTCGTCACGCCCGGCTACCAGGCGCTCGCGCTGTTGGGTCAGCAGGTTCGCCAGCGTCTCCCGCCAGGCATCGAGCGTCTGCCGGTTCTGGCCGATGCCGATGAACATGCTCGACCCGGTAGGACCGGCGTAGCCGCGGGTGAAGGTCTCGCTGTGTCCGGCGAAGTTGCCCGTCTCCCCGCTGACGCCCTCGGATTGGACGCGCTGGTAGGCGTCGGTTTCCGCCAGGCGTTGCTGCTCCATTTCCATGCGCCCTTCTTCGGTGGCGTAGCGGTCCAGGGTGCCCTCCCGGTGCTCGTCGCGCCAGCCGGTCTCCTGCCGGTCGGTCACGCGGTCGATCTGCCGGTCAGTGACGACGTGATCCTGTTGGGAGAGGTGCCCGCTGCGCACGCCGGACTCGCTGTAGGAGCCGCCGTAGGCCCTCATGGTGGTGACCACACCTTGGGTGCGGTCTTGCGTGGCCTGCTGCCAATCACTGTCGCTTTGTTGTCGCACGACTCCGTCCACCTCGCTCTCCCACCCCCGCTCCGAGCGGCGGGCCATCTGGCTGTTGTCGTAGTAGCCCTCTTGGTAGCTGTAGGCCTCGTTATACCCGTAGCTCTCGTGACTGGAGCGCGTCCCTCCGCCCGAGGTGGTGGCGACGTTGGTCACGCGCTGCGTGCCTTCCACGTTCTGCACCACGTTCTCCGAACCGCTGCCGGCGGTGGTCTCTTGGCGGTTCGTGTGTTCCGTGCCGGAGCGGTAGGTCTCTTCGCGTCCGGTGAAGTCGCTCTGGCGGGTTCCGGTCTCGCCACCGTAGTCCCGGCTCTGCTCGATGGCGCCGCCTCGCTCGACGTGCATGGTGTTCTCGGCGCTCACGACGGGAATGGCGCCGGTATTCACCCCGCCCCCCCGGGTCTCAGTGGCTCGGGTCACGTCGGAAACCCCCTCGTGCTGGCGATCAAAGGTGTTGTCGTAGCTCTGACCGCGTTCGCCGCTGGTGGCGGTGACGCCCTGATCCCAGGTTTGGGTACGCCCGCCCTGCTGGGTCTCGCCCTCGAAGGTGCGCGCCGAGGCCTGGTGCAGGTCGCTCTCAAAGGTGCGGTCTTCCACCGTGGTGACCTGCCCGCCGACGCTGTAACTCTCCACCCCCGAGCGACTCCCCGCCCCGGAGCGGTTCCCCGAGGCGCCCCGATTACCCGTGATGGCCGTGTTGACGATCTCGTCCGTCGTCATGGTACCCTCTTCGCGGGCCTGGCTGTGGGTCTCGGACTCTTGCTGGCGGGTCCCGGTCTGCTGGGCGCTCTGCTGCCCCTGCGTCCGCACCGTTTCGACGCCCGCCCCGGAGAAGGACTTGCTGAGGTTATACCGGTCGCTGTAGGTGCGCTCCAGTTGGGTCTCCTCAACGACGTGCTCGCCGATCTCTTCGGTGATGCGCGCCCCGGCTGCGTAGCGGGTGGCGGTGTGGCCCTGGAACTCCTCGCGACTGGTGGCCTCCCGCCCCCACTCAGTGCGCCCCTGGCTGCGGCTGGCCTCGAGGGAGCGAGCCGAGGACTCCAGGGATTGGCGCCGCTCGACGTTGCTAATGCCGGTGCTGCGCACGTTTTGCCGCAGCACGGCGTGGACCGGTGACACCAGCGTGCCGGGGGCGATGGAGAGGTTCACGCTGTCACTACCGTGGACCATGGACGCGAACCGGCTCAGCTCGTCGGCGGTCAACTTGAGGATGCGGGTGATATCCTGCGCCAGATAGGGTTCCAGAATGGTCTGGATGGCGAAGGGCACGTCCTCCAGGCCGGCGACGATGACCTCCAACTGCTCTTCGGCGTCGGCGGCGATGACCTGTCCCAGGGCCCCGCTCCCACTGATGCCCGCGCCCGTCAACCGGCGCACCGGCAAGCCCAGCGTCGCCGCCGTCCACTGACACCCGAGCAGGTGTTGGTAGTAGGCGGTGGCTTCCTCGACGCTCAGCTGGGTGATGACCGACTTGCGGAAGCGCCCCTTGAGCGCCGAGATCAGGCGGGCGCTCCCCCGCTCGGCCAGCCGCACCGCTTCCGTGGCGGAGTGACTGATGGCGCGCCCGCCGTACAGCTGAAAGAGACCGTGGTGGCTGAGGTTGGCCAGGGAGTAGATGGCCGAGACCTGCACTTGATCCCGGGGGTCGTACAGGGTGGAGATGACATCATCGGTCAACTCCAGGTGGGAGCGGCGCAGGCGGTATTCACGACGCAGGACGCGGAAGAAGTAGGGCGACCAGGCTACGTACTGCCCGTCGTCCAGCCGGAGCAGGTAGGCGCGCAGCCGACTCTCGTCGGCGTCCAACACCAGATCGAATTGCTGAGAGCTACCGGCGTTTGATGGCGTCAAGGACATCGGCCCCCCTGGTTCGCGCCTTAAAAATGGCGCCGCCCTTCTCCCAAAAGAGATACCGGGCAATGTAGACGACGTATCCCATGTACGTGACCCCCGCCAATCCCAACGCCCACAACGCGAGGCTGAACAGCGTCGCGCCCTCGGGGTCGGGGGTGTCCAGGGAGAGCAGCAGGAAGATGCGGTAGAGGACGCTGACCGCCGAGACCGCGCCGATCATACCCCAGCAGAAGGGCATGATCGCCTTCCGGTCGTCGGGCTTGAAATGCACCAGCAGCGCCGTCACCGGAAAGGCCGTCGCCAGGATCCAGCGGTAGCTCTGCGGCAGCAGCACCAAGGCCACCAGATGCAAGATAGCGACCATGACGTAGCGGATATCAATCTCTCGTTGTTCTTCCATACAGCTCCTTGGTCCTGGGCCTGAGACGCGAAAAGGGGGAGAACCACAACGGGGTGTGCGCGGAGCACGTCCGTTGTGGTTCTCCCCCTTTAAACTCCCTGGCGGGCGCTGCGGGCGGCGAAACTCCCGCAGGTCTTCAAGTCACGACCTACCCTATCTTTTCCCTGGCGGTTAGGATTCCAGCCGGCACAGCCGCGTATCTACCCTGCGGCTGGCGCTATGCACCTGTGATGAACCCGGCCCTTAACAACAAAACAGCCCCAGCGCGCCCGGTTTTCCCCGTGGGCGCCTCGTGGGGCTGTGCTTTTGCTGTGTTGGCGCTGCGCCATCTGCGCAGCCTTTGGGTTCATTGCCCGCCCTTTGGTTTTAAGCGGCGGCTGGGATTCCGCTCGGTGAGCTGCTCGGGGCAGTCACGCTATTCAACTGTGCCTGATGTTACCACAGGTCTAAAAAAGTGTCAACTTTCTAACGCAGCGTAAACGCGGGCTCGTCCTCACTGGCCGTTTTGCGCCCGCGGCCCCGTCGTTGTGTCGAGCGCGGTTTGCCCTGCCCCCTGCGCGACCGGTGGCGCAGGGGACGCTCTAAAAGCGTGTATCCGATCCCCAGGCTGGCGACGATAAACGGTCCCCCCTGGACGAGGGTGACCAGCATCAGAATCAACCCGTTGAGCCACAGCAGCGCCCCGTAAGTTACGATGTCTCCAAAGTCCATGTCTCACCTCTTGTGTTTGTAATAGTAGAATCGTTTCGCCATGTTCGGTTTGTTTTCTGGTGCTGTCACTTCCCACCGGTCTACTTGCGGCGGGGAAGGCAACCAGGCTCCCTCCAAAGCCGAGCGCCGGAAGATCGCTATCAGACCGGGTGCGGTTTCCACTGGTCGTCGGCTGTCCTCGGCATCCCCTCGTAACGCTTTCAGGGCCGTTCTGAGCCTGCGGGCTATGGGACGATCTGGAGCGAAGTAGTAGATCCCATCGAAGTGACCCTCATAGTCGGAGAGGTTCTTACGCATTTTATTCTTCATTACGGGCGCAGCCCGTGTAGCTAATTCCACTTCAACTGCAATGTAGAGCCTCTTTCCGCCTCGGGGATCCAGAATCACAATCAAATCCGGTTCGCTGCCCGGTTGGTTGCGGTTTCCGTGAGGGTAACGAGGGAGAAAGTTCTCCCCCTCAGGCACCGCATCACAAACAGGATCATAGACGCTGACGTGGAAGGGGTTGTCAGGCAGGTGATTACCGAGCTCAATCAGAGTCTTAATGGCCCGTGTTAGCCACCAGCATTTCGGCGACGGATACGTCGCCGGATTAATAAAGGCCCGGCGCTCTACATCTACTTCCGCCGGAAAATCCGGGGCCTTATCGCTGTCATAATCGCCCAGGGGTTTCCGTACCGGCAATTTGCCAAAGCGGGCCTCGTATTCGGGCACTCCTTGCTCTTCGGTGAGATAGACCAGAATAGGCTCCTGGAGATACCGGAGTGGTTTTTCGGCGGGCACGTAGACCAACTCCACGTAAGGGGCCAGTGTGCCTTCCAGCAGCTCGCGGAACTTCTCGCGCAGTTCCGCCAGGCGCTCCAGGTTATCCGCAGCCAAGGCGGGTACCTCGGGGAGTTTCACCTGCCGGGCCCAGCGGAGGGTGGCGACGTCGAAATCCGCCGTCTCGCCGAGCACCTGCAGGGCGGCGATGCTCTCCGCGCCCAGGTCATCGCTGATGGTGACCGGCGCTGTGTCGGTGCCCTCTTCCGCTGAGGGAGGGGGCGCGGGGGACAACTGCAAATCTCCGTCCCGCTGCATCAGCGCGACCACCCGCTCCATGTCGCCACCGGTACGCAGTCCGCGCAGGATGCGGGTAGCCTCATCAATCAGGTCGATACCGGCGGCCTTGCATTGCCCGTGCAGAACGGGGAAGTTGAGCTGCAAGAAGCGCTCGATGATCTTCTCGGCGTCGTCCAGGCGAAACACGCATTGGGCGTACTTCTCGCGCTCGGACCCCAACTGCCGGCGCAGGAGTTGCATTCGCGCTTCAGTCTCGAAGGATAGGTCGCTCTGTTGAGTCATGGTTGTTCCATACCTCCCTGCAAAGGGGATAGCGCAGGCCGGTCACGGCCTGCTCCAGTTCCTGACGCACATCGTCAGCCAACGCCAGGACTTCTCGCGCCGCCTGCAGGCGGGCCCGGTCGTCGTTGCCCAGGTAGGTGAGTAGATCCTCACAGCCCAGGAGATAGGTATCTCGCGTCTGCTCCATGCGCTGCTGAAGCATGACATACGTGTCCGGTGCCTTGGGAACGGTCAACTGTTCCAGCCGGACCGCGAGGTCGGAGATCAAGCCGGCCCTGCGGTAAGCATCGGCCATCCCGATCGGCTCCGGTCTCATGGCGATTTCCCATATTTCTGCCGCGATCACATCCATGGCCTCCAGGAAATCGGCGCTCTGATTCAGGAAGCGCTGTTGTTGCAGCCGGTACGGGGCCAGCGTGATGGGCCGGGCAAACGGGTCACAGGGGGAAGCCAGATACCCAATCCCCAGGGGAACCAGCAGGAACGCCAGGGACGCACCTATCCAAATCCAAGTCTTTTGTCGCATAAGACTACCTCCTCGTGTTGAGTTGTCGGTTGCACGAAACTCTTCTTTGTGCTAAGATGTTCTTGACCGCCCGCTTGTCAAGAGCCAGTTGAGCATTGAGTTGCTTGGTGGAGCGTCGGAGTTGGGTATCGCGTATCAGAAAAGGAGCTGTGGCAGGCTCCTTTTCTTTTTTTGTATCACAGGCTTTACTTTGCGTCACTACGCAACGACACACTTTGCCTTGCCTCGGCGTTGCACTACGCGACCATGCCGTTGCTTCGCCCTGCCGCGCTCCGCACCACTCAGCCGTTGCCTCGCCTAACTGCGCTAAGCCATCGCATAGCAGTGCGTCACCATGCCCTCGCCGCGCCTTGCCTTGCCTGACTGCGCTACGCCTTTGCGTTGCTATGCCCGGCAAGGGAATGCGTCGCCTTAGCCAGGCCCTGCAACCGCGCTTTGCCATACCTTTGCTCCGCCTTGCTTTCGCTGTACCGTGCCCTGCTATGCCTTTACTGCACGATGCGGTGCTTGACTTGGCCTTGGCGATGCGACGCACTGGTCGGCATAACGACGCCATTGCCCCGAGGCGCCAAGCCTGGCTACGCCTTTGCCCTGCGAGACCTTGCGCTGCACAACTTGGCTGTACCCCGCCGTGCTTGGCCTTTGCAAAGCCGTGCCCCGCAAAGGAATGCGTCGTAGCGCAATGCCCAGCCGTGGCGCTACCCCGCCTTGCTCTACTCTGCCCTGGCTTTGCTGTGCTGCGCCTTTGCGTTGGCAAGAATCGCCGTACCCGGCCCCGCCCTTGCTGAGCGATATACTACGCGGCTGCGCCTTTGCGGCGCTGTGCATTGCTTTGCCGTTGCTGTGCCAGACAAAACTCTGCCGTGCCTTTGCGGCGTTGTACAAAACTCTGCCGTGCCGTTGCTGTGCCTTTGCGACGTGCCTCATCGCTCAGCCCTACAGTGATGCTCTATACTCGCTGCATTACGGCTTGTCACTGCATTCTTCCGAAGCGGCGACCTGGCCGCGACAAGCCGTGGTATCTCCTTGCTGCGTCAAGTCTCTTTTCCGTTGTGATGCCGTTGTGCTCTCGTCATTCCGTCCTGGGGCCGCTATATCTCTTTGCCGTTGGATAATCCGAAGGCCTGACGGTGAGCGGCGGGGCTGGATGGCGGGCGAGTACGCACGTCATATCTTCCTGAAGCGCAACATCTCTTTGGGGTTCTGGTCATATCTCTTTCCTCGCGCCGTGGCTCCCTGTTTCCGGTCTATCTCCCTACCG
>NPIE01008229.1_pt1 | contig 21529 bp, 21 predicted proteins | sample 8637661 | NCBI WGS metagenome assembly NPIE01 (sample SAMN07420842, study PRJNA396082) | bioreactor metagenome | isolation source: sample BA12 brine-fed electro-methanogenic bioreactor BA | place: Japan: Kochi | collected 2016-12-09
GTTATGCCTTATCATTTAGAATTAGATGAATTATATGAGAGTTTAAAAGGTGATGAAGCTGTAGGTACAACAAAAAAAGGTATTGGTCCAGCATATATGGATAAAGTTGCTAGGATTGGAATTAGAATGTCTGATTTACTTAATCCGGAATCTTTAGAGAAAAGATTAGAAACGAATCTCGCTTTTACGAATATGGTATTAAAAGCTAATAATAAAACTGTTTTTTCTAAAACTGCTTTACTGAAAGAATTCTTAAGTATTGGAGAAATACTAAAACCATATATTACAGATACATCTTATCTGTTAAATGAATATATTAAACAAGATAAAAACATCCTTTTTGAAGGGGCTCAAGGAAGTATGTTATGTATTGATCACGGAACATATCCTTATGTTACATCTTCTTCCCCAACAGCGGCTGCTATACCGATTAACACTGGTGTTTCTAGTGGGTTTATAACTGATGTTATTGGCGTAACTAAGGCATATACCACTAGAGTAGGAGAAGGTGTTTTTCCAACTGAATTCGAAGATGAAATTGCTAAAACAATAAGAAGAGTTGGAAATGAGTATGGAACAACTACCAGACGACCAAGAAGGATTGGTTGGTTGGATTTAGTGGTGTTAAAACATGTAAAAAGAATCAATGGATTGAATAATCTAAGTATTATGTTATTAGATGTTTTAACAGGTTTAGAAACATTAAAAATTTGCTATAGTTATCAACTTGATGGTTTGGAAATTGATTATATTCCTGCTGATTATAACGAATATAAAAGATGCTTACCAAATTACCTTAGTTTACCTGGTTGGACAGAAGATATTACTAAAGTTACAAGTTTTACTGAACTACCAGAGAATTGTCAAAACTATTTAAAAACAATTGAAAAGATTTTAGAGACAAAGGTTACTATTTTTTCAGTAGGTCCAGACCGAAAACAAACAGTAACTTTAAAAAATATTTTTTAGAAAAGGGTGTGAATATGAAAAGAATAGTTGGTAGGCACGCTGAATACAAGAGACTTGAGTCAAATATCTTACAAATCTCTCAAGAAGCTAAAGCCGCTAAGAAAAATTATGATGATGTCATCGACGCTACTGTAGGAATGCTTCATCATGAAGAAGGTAATGTTTTTAAGTTTGAGGTTGTTGAAGACACCTTACACCATTTAAGTGATTCTGAAACTTATCACTACGCTCCAGTAAGAGGTACAAAAGAATTCACCGAAGGAGTTTTTAACTGGGTCTTTGGAGAAAACGCAGATGAATTTAGAAAGAGTTTTAAATATAGTATTATTCCAACTACTGGTGGTAGTGGAGCTATATCCAATTCTTTTTATAACTTCAATGATTTTAATCAGAAAGTTCTATTACCAAATTATTTTTGGTCTCCTTATCAAAACTTTGCTTTAGAAGCTAATATTGATTTAACAACTTTTAAAATGTATGATGATTCATTTAATTTCAATGTAATTGATTTTAAAGAAAAAGCGATTGCTTTAGCTAAAGAGCAAAATCGCTTATGTGTCTTATTAAATGACCCTAGCAATAATCCTACAGGATTATGCATGACAAAATCAGATTGGGTTGAAGTTGTTAAAGTTTTAAATGAAGTGGATAGTATGGGTGTACCAGTTATTTTGATTCACGATATTGCTTATATCGATTATCAAATGAAAGATACATCAAAATCAAGAGAAATCTTCAGTGCTTATAATGACTTAGCCGAAGATATTCTAACAATAGTTGTGTTTTCTGGATCAAAGACTTTTTCTCTTTATGGATTCAGGGTTGGAGCACAGATTGGTTTATCTAAATCACAAGCTGTTATAGACAATTTTATTAGAGTTGGAGATTATTCAGTTCGAGGCAGATTTTCAAGTGTTTCACAACCAGGAATGAATATAATTAGTAAAATTTTTAGTACACCTGCTTATAAAGCTAGGTTTGAAGAGGAATTAATTTACGCAAGAAAATTATTAAAAGATCGTGCTAGTCTATTTATTCAAGAAGCAGAAAAGAATGATTTGAATATATTACCTTATTGTGGTGGGTTTTTCGTTAGTATACCGACTAAGAATAAAAATATTTTTGCGGATTTAGTAAGTGATCATTGTTTTGTAATTCCAATGCAAGACATAATTAGAGTAGCAATCTCTTCATTAAACATTAAAGATATCCCAGAATTAGTTAAAAAAATTAAAAAGCATATATAAATAAAACTGTAAAGGTTCATAAGCCTTTACAGTTTTTTTTAAACTAAAAACGTAACTTTTCCGTTAAGTATAACTGAAAGTAAATCAATTATCCATAGAATCGCAAAACCAAGTACTATCCATAAGATTCCAATAATTAGTTTTCCTTTAGCGATTCGATAGATACCATAGAAAATCCCATCAAAACCAGGTAAAGCAAGAATAATTTTTAAAATATAAGGTAAATCATCGATAAACTTTACATACTCTTTCATTATATCCTCCTTTTTCTTGATTATATCATAGAAAAGGATAAAAAAAATAAAACTTTAGAAATTACTCTAAAGTTTTATCAATCGCTTCAGCTATTTTTTTACATTTTTTTACTAAATTCGCAAATCTTTCTGGTTTTAAAGATTGTTGGCCATCACTTAAAGCACTTTCTGGTGTTTGGTGAACTTCAATAATTAAACCATCAGCACCAGCAGCAATAGCTGCTAAAGATAAAGCCTCAACATATTCCCATCTACCCGCTGCGTGAGATGGATCAATGATGACTGGTAAATGAGTTAGTCTTTTTAAAACAGGGATAGAAGAAATATCAAGCGTATTTCTTGTGGAAGTTTCATAAGTTCTTATACCTCTTTCGCAAAGAATAACGTTGGTATTACCACCAGCTAAAATATACTCAGCTGACATTAACCATTCTTCAATTGTACTAGCAATTCCTCTTTTTAAAAGAATAGGTTTATTAATTTTACCTAGTTCTTTAAGTAAAGCGAAGTTTTGCATATTTCTTGCGCCAACTTGAATTAAATCAACTTTTTCTACAAATAAATCTAAATCATCAACGGACATAATTTCACTGACAATAGGAATTCCATATTTTTCTTTGGCTTTTTCTAAGATTTCGATACCTTCTTTTTCCATACCTTGGAAAGAATACGGACTAGTTCTTGGTTTAAAAGCTCCTGCTCTAAGAATTTTAGCACCAGCAGATTGAACTATTGGGGTTATTTCATCTATTTGTTGAGCAGATTCAACAGCACAAGGACCACCCATAATTATGACGTTCTTACCGCCAATTTTGATGCCAGAAACATCAATTATCGAATCATCAGGTTTGAATTTTCGATTGACTTTTTTAAATGGTTCTTGAACTCTAATTACCGTATCTACATATTCAAAAGCATATAAACTATTGGCATCAATAGTAGTTGTATCACCGATAACACCCATAAGAATTGTCGATTTACCAAAACTTTCGTGAATCTCAAATCCTCTGTTGATCATCAGTTCTTTTAATTCTTTAAATTGCTCAGGAGTAACACTATTTTTAAATTTTATAATCATAATTTGACCTCTTCATTTAAGTAATTTATGGCATCGATATAACTATCAAAACCTTTACCAAAGATTTGTTTTTCACAAGCCGCTTTGGTTACGGATATTTTACGAAAATCTTCACGCTTATCAATATCAGAAAGATGAACTTCAACTTTTCTAATCGGTACAGATTTTAGGCAATCATAGATTGCGTAAGAATAATGAGTAAAGGCTGCTGGATTAATGATTAACCCAGAAAAACGGTGATAATTATCCTGAATTAAATCAATGATTTCACCTTCGTGATTGGATTGATACACTTCGAGATAAATTTGGTTTTTTTCAGCGTAATCTAAGAGATAATTAACCAAATCATTATATGATTTTTTGCCATAAATATCAACTTCTCTTTTTCCAAGAAAATTGAGGTTAGGGCCATTAATTATTAATATATTCATTAATTTTCTCCTTTATCTCGTTAATATGATACACTGTATCCTTGTTAATAGCAATTGAAATGTCGCACGAGTTTTGATAGAGAGGCATTCTTTCTTTAGCTAACTCTAGAATATCAGTGGACTTCTTAATTAAAGGTCTGCCTCTAATGACCTTTTTTGCAATGAGTTCAGGGTTTTTGTCTAGAAAAATCAAGATACCATTTTGTTTTAACATATCGATGTTTTCTTTGACTTTAATTAAACCTCCGCCTGTTGATATAATGGAGTTATTAATCTTATATAGTTCTTTAACAATTTCTGATTCAATTATTCTAAATTCAGCTTCAGTATGATTATCGAAATACTCAGGGATAGTCATTCCAATTTTATTTTCAATCAAAAGATCAGTATCAAAAGATTTCTTATGCATTTTCTCACCCATTATTTTTGTGTATTTACTTTTACCACTTAAAGGTAAACCGATAAAAACCAAATTATATAGCTGTTTAGATAGTTTTCGATATACTTTATTGGCGAGATTTATTGGTAAATCACACTTCAAAAATAACTCATGAGCTCTTTTCGCTTGCATAACTAACATATATAACCCGTTAATAGCTTTCATATGTAACTCTTCAGCTCTTATCAACAAAAGAGTTCTTAAAGGATTATAGATTAAATCAATTACTGTATTTAAATTACTAAATTTTTCTAAATCAATTAATAATTGGTCATCATTATGGGGATACATTCCTACTGGGGTTGTATTAATTAAAATTTCATAATCAAGGAAACTACAATAATCATCAAATAACACATCACTATCCGTTTTCTTACTACGGCATAGAGTGATAACCGATTTGGCGTTTAACGTTTTGAGAGCTGAAACAACAGTTTTGGCGACACCACCATTTCCTAAAACAATTACTTTCTTATTTTTGATGACAAGCTTATGATAATTCAATAATTCCATAAAACCATAATAATCAGTATTATAGCCAAAATACTGATTGTCTTCTTTAATTACTGTATTAACTGAGCCAGTTAACTCGGCTGTTTCGTCAAGTTCTGTGAGATAAGGAATAATTTCTGTTTTATAAGGCATAGTGATATTAAATCCGGAAAGGCTGTTGTTTTTAATGAAGTTTTCTAGGTCTTCTATATCAAATAATTCATAATTTCTATTGCCAAATAAATTATGAATTTGCTTGGAAAAACTATGTGTGATGTTTTTACCTATCAACCCAAACATCATTTTAACCAATCCTTAGAATGAGAGAAAAGTAATAGATCTAAAATCGCAAAATTTATAACAGCGTTAACTACGTGGATGACTCGAGATACTATTTGAGGATCATGTCTGCCGACTATTTCTAATTCTACATTTTTCATTGTTCGTAAATCAATTGACTTTTGTTTCTTATAAATGGAAGAAGTAGGTTTAATCGCAAGACTAAGTACGATTGGCCTTGAAGTCGTTAAGCCACCTAAGATACCCCCGTTATTATTAGATAAAAACTTGATTTCATTATCTTTGATTTCGTATTGATCATTGGCTTTAGAACCGAGCATATTAGCAAGATTAAAGCCTTCACCAAACTCAATTGCTTTAACTGCTGGTACCGAAAATAACAAGGATGATAAGTGACTTTCTACAGACAAAAACAAAGGCTCTCCAATTCCAGCTTCTAGATTAATAACAGCCGACTCAATAATACCACCTAATGAATTTGAGTCTTCTGATGTTTTTAAAATCAAGGCTTCCATATCTTTGAAAACATCTTTGTTGATTAAAGGAAAAACCTCTCTATTTAGAGATTTACACAATTCTTTATCAATGTTATTCTTGTCAAAAAAATCATCTTTAATACGATTGATACTTTTTATATGTGATGCAACATAGATATCTTTACTCTCTAGTATTTGTTGAGCGATTGAGCCGACAATCATCCATAAGGCTGTCACTCTGCCAGAAAAGATTCCACTTCCAGCTAAATCATTATAACCATTATATTTAATAAAAGCCGGATAATCAGCGTGACTTGGTCTAGGTACATAAGATAAATTATCATAGTCTGAACTCTTGGTGTTGGTGTTAGGGATTAAAACTGTTAAAGCAGCACCGGTTGTATAGCCGTTTAAAAAGCCAGAGATTATCTGAAACTCATCTTGTTCTATTCTTTTTGTTGAAAGTGCACTATTAGGCCTTCTTTTTGATAGGTTAAAGCGAATTAAATCTAAATCTAATTTAATTCCAGCAGCTAATTGATCAATAACAACCCCTAGGTACTTCCCATGAGATTCACCAAAAAAAGTTACTTTAATATTTTGACCAATTGTATTCATAATATCAACTCCATTTATAGTTCTTCTATTTTTTTCTTTTCAATATAGGCTTTTCCAATTTCATCAACTTTAATGAAATTTATATAATCAGTCTTATTCTTTTTATCTTTTTTAATGTATCCAAGCAAATCTGCTTTTAAGGCATCATCTTCTACAGGTAAAGAAAATTTTACTAAAACTTCTTTAAGGCGTTGATGAAGGGAAGGATTTATTGCTTTAATCATACCTAGACTAATAGCCTCACCATGTAAATACTTATCATAATTATAATAAGATTCATAAGCATGACCAAAGGTATGACCGAAATTAAGAATTTGACGAATAGATTGATCAAACTCATCATTTTCAACAAAATATTTCTTTATTAATAAAGAATCATAGATTAATTTATCTATATTACTTAAAATGTCTTCTTTTTCAATAAACTCAAATAACTCTTTTGAAAAAATCATCCCATATTTAATCATTTCCGCCATCCCGTTATTGAATTGTCTTTGATCAAGACTAATTAAAGTTTGCGGATCAATTAAAACGAGTTTTGCTGGATAAAAACAACCAATTGAATTTTTAGCTGTATTGGAGTTTACGGCTACTTTACCACCGATTGAGGAATCAATCTGTGATAATAACGTTGTCGGGATTTGAATGAAATCCACACCACGATAAAGAGTTGCGGCAATAAAACCAGCTAAATCTCCAGTAACACCACCACCAAGGGCGATAATAGTAACATCTCTTGTTGGTAGAGAATCAATTATTTCATTCATTAAACGAGAATATTCAAAAATTGATTTTGAAGATTCTCCGTGAGGGAAACGAAACAATAGATGATTTTTGAGTTTATACGTTACTTTCCTAATGATATTAGAAGGAATGAAGTCATCACTAATAACGATATATTTCTTAGAAGTATCTAAATAATCTTCAATTTCATCTAATAGATGATTCTTGATAAAGATATCATATTCAAATTTTTGAGCTTTTACTGTTAGTTTCATAAGTCACCTACATATATTCTACTTTTATACCTAAGGATTGTAAATCTTCAAAGAAATGAGGATATGATTTGTTGATTGCTTCAGCTCGATTAATAATAATTGGTTTTGTCGCTCTTAAAGCGGCAATAGCTAAAGACATAACCATTCGATGATCGTTATACGAATGAAAGGTGTTTGAATTGAAATGTTTTTGACCAAAGATTATCAAACTATCGTCAATAATTTGTGATTGTACACCTAACTTATTTAAAACATCGTTAGTAGCTTGGAGACGATCAGTTTCTTTTATTCTTAATCTTTTGGCATTAAGAATATTTGTTTGACCTATAGATAAACCACCAAGAATAGACAATATAGGTGCAATATCAGGTGATTGAGAGACATCAATATCAATTCCTCTAGTCTGGGTCTTACTAAAGGTTAATGAGTTTTTGTCTTTATGGATTTTTCCATCCATCATTTTAATGATATTAATTATTTCTTTATCGGGTTGTAAAGAATCAAAATTGATATTATTGACTTTGATTTCACCGTTGATAGTACCGGCTACTGCAAAGAAAGCTAATTGAGAAAAATCAGACTCTACTAAATAGTTTGCGGGTTTATATTTTTGATTTCCTTTGATATAATAAGCATTTTCAAATTCAGTGATTTCTATGCCAAACTTACTTAAAACAAAGATAGTCATATCAACATAGCGTTTTGATTCGAGATTTCCGATTATTTTGATGATGGAATCATTGCTTTTTAAAGGTAAACTAAACATTAAACCACTGATAAATTGAGAGGAAACATTACCAGCTACTTCAAAAACCCCTGAGGGGAAATCACCTTTTAAATAGATGTGATTGCTTTTTTGTGTAAAAGTAAGATTGTTTTTGTTAAAGAGATCTTCATAGATTGATAAAGGTCTTTTTAATAAAGAAGGCTTTCCAGTTAGGGTAATTCCTTTAGAGTTGGTGAAAATCGGAACGATAAATCTTAAGGTTGATCCAGATTCGTTACAATTAATAGTTTCATCACCGACAAAAGATAATTCTCCTTTTCCATGGATAATGAGTGAGTTTTCTTCTTTTTGTATTCGAACACCTAAACGTTTGAATGCATTGATAGTTGCCTTAATATCTTCAGATAAAACAATGTTTTTCACTATCGATTTTCCTTGTGATAAACAAGCGGAAATTATGGCCCTATGTAGCAAAGATTTTGATGGTGGTACTGAAATTTGCCCACTTGCATAACCTGGATATACTTTAACCTTCATTTTTATTTACCTTAAAATAATCATTATGTAGTTTTTTTGCTTTTGTCATTAGTTCTACTAGTTCTTTATTATTATTATTAGTAATAGCTTTTTTGAATTCTGCTAATGATGTTTCAAAATCCTCAATTTTATGTATTAGATTTGCTTGATTATTAAAAAACAGTTCTGGCCATAATGAAGTGTTTATATCAGCGATTCTAGTTAAATCACGGTAGGAATCTCCACTAAATTTAGTTAAGTTCATTTCTTCTTTAAAAGCATTCACTAAAGCTAACGAGATAACATGAGTAAGCTGAGAGGTGTAAGCGATGATTTCATCATGAGTATCAGCGCTTATTACAGAAATATTTTTGAAGTTCATTTCTTTAGCTAAAGATTCAGCTAATAGGATACTTTCTTTTGTATTTATAGGAGTTTCAATAATAGCGTAATTAGCTTTATTAAAAATATTCTTATCAGCGTATTTTATCCCGATTTTTTCGCTACCGGCAATTGGGTGAGTATAGACTATTTCAAAATGATTAATTTCCAGTTTTTCAATAGCTTTAATCAAGCTGGTTTTTACCCCAGATATTTCTATAAAAACCGTATCTTTTTGGATCAAATCTTGATTGTTTTTAAAGAAATCAATGATTAAATTTGGGTACAGACAAAGATAGATAATCTTGTTATCTTTAAGAAAATCTGATAAATCACTATAACCCTTTGATATGATATTATGATCGAGAGCGTAATCTAGTGTTTCACTAGATATATCATAGGCACTTATTTGATGTTTATCATTCAAAGCTTTAGCAATTGTTCCGCCAATTAAACCTAAGCCAATTATTCCAATATTCATAGACTTCTCCTTGATTTGTTTAATATATTTTAACATAAAATATAGTAAATTTGTTTAATCATTTTTTGATTGTGATAAAATAGCTAATATTTTACTAAAGTTAACTTTTTCAAATCATTATAATTATGTTATAATTATTGTGAAAAGCGAGGGGATTATGATGTATAAAGAAATCAAAGTTTTTGAATACGCTGATGTGGTTTTAGATAAATTAACCCCAGGAATATTTTTGAACACTAAAAAAGGTGAAACAATTAATACGATGATTATCGGTTGGGGTGGAATCATGGTTATTTGGGGTAGACCAGTCTTTGTGGTTCTAGTTAGAGACTCAAGAGCAACCTATGATTTAATTGAAGCAAGTGAAGAGTTTACCGTAAGCATTCCAATAAGTAAATCGATGATAGATGAAATATCTATCTGTGGTACGAAATCATTAAGAGAGATGGATAAGTTTAAGGAATGCAATTTTACTCCAATAAAAGGGAGAAAAATTGATACTCCGATTATAGCGGAAGCTGATTTGCATTATGAATGTAAAGTTATATATAAGCAGACTTTAGATCAAGATGTAATTCTATCAAATGTTAAATCACGATATTATAATGGTGGTGCTAATCATACAGTTTATTATGGAGAAATATTAGATCAATATCTTTATAAGAAGGGGAAATAATCATGGGTAAGATTTTAGATGGTTCTGCACTAGCAAAAAAGATTCGATTAGAAGTAAAAGAAAAAACAAGCAAACTTGTAGATAAGTATTCAATAACACCACATTTAGTGGTGGTATTAGTAGGAGCAGATCCTGCTAGTCAAACCTATGTTAGATTTAAAGAAAAAGCTTGTAATCAAGTGGGGATAAAATCAACAATAATTGAAAAAGAAGAAAATATTGAAGAAACTGAATTAATAAATTTAATTGAAGAATTAAATAATGATAAAACAGTACATGGAATATTGTTGCAATTACCAATACCAAAACATCTTAATTCAGATAAAGTAATTAATATGATTGATCCTAAGAAAGATGTGGATGGCTTTTCTGATGAAAATGTAGCTAAATTAAGTAAGAACCAAGATGCTTTAGTACCTTGTACACCTTTAGGTATTACTAAAATTCTTGATGAGTATAAGATTGATTCACAAGGAAAGCATTGTGTCATTATTGGCCGAAGTCAAATTGTTGGGAAACCAATGGCACAGCTAATGTTGCAGAGAAATTCTACAGTTACGATTTGTCATTCGAAGACAGAAAATATTAAAGAAATAACCCGACTAGCTGATATATTAATCGCGGCAGTTGGTAGAGCTCATATGGTAGATGAATCATTCATTAAATATGGAGCTGTAGTTATTGATGTTGGTGTTTCCAGGGTGGATGGAAAACTGTTTGGTGATGTCGATTTTGAAGCTGTTTTTGATAAATCTACATTTATCACACCAATGCCAGGTGGAGTTGGACCAATGACAATTGCTTGTTTATTAGAAAATACTTTAAAATGTTATTATGGTTTGGTAGGTGGACTTGATGATTAGTAGATATTCTAGAAAACAGATGAAAGACATTTGGTCTGAGAAGACTAAATTTGATGTGTTTTTAGAAATTGAAATTTTAAATGCAGAAGCTTTAAACCATTCAGGAATAGTTACTGACGAAGAATTAGCTTTGATTAGAGCGAATGCTAAGTATTCCATAAAAAGAATTAGACAAATTGAAAAGAACACAAAACATGATGTTATTGCGTTTACCAGAGCTGTTTCAGAACATCTAGGAGAAGAAAAAAGATTTATCCATTATGGGTTAACATCTACTGATGTTGTGGATACAGCAAATGGGGTTTTATTAAAAAAAGCAAACGAAGTAATTAAAAAAGATGTTTTAAGCTTTTTAAAAGTATTGAAAAAACAAGCTTATAATTACAAAGATGTCTATTGTATTGGTAGGACTCATGGAATTCATGCTGATATTACTGTTTTTGGATTGAAGTTTGCTTTATGGTACGATGAATTATTAAGAAACTATCATCGCTTCTTAAGAGCTGCAGAAGAAATTGAAGTAGGTAAAATTTCTGGAGCTGTCGGTAATTATGCGTTTACAGATACGGAAATAGAAAGATATATCTGTCGGAAATTAGGGTTGAATACTGTTCATATTTCAACTCAGACTTTACAAAGAGATCGACATGCGAATTATATTAGTTCTTTAGTTTTGCTAGCATCGACTCTAGAAAAAATTGCGATTGAGGTTAGACATTTACAAAGAACAGAAGTGAATGAAGTAAGAGAACCTTTTGCAAAAGAACAAAAAGGCTCTTCTGCGATGCCACATAAGAAAAATCCTATTGTAAGTGAAAATATCACTGGGATTACTAGAGTTTTACGAGGGTATATGCTTTCTACTTATGAAAACATTGCTTTATGGCATGAAAGAGATATCTCTCATTCTTCAGTAGAAAGAATCATATTAGCAGATGCTACTACTTTGGTTGATTATATGTTTAACCGTTATTTGGATGTTATGAAGAATTTAGTTGTGTATCCAGAAAATATGTTAAAGAATATTTATATAACACATGGAATTATTTTCTCTCAAAGAGTTTTAACAAAGTTAGTTGATAAAGGAGTATCTAGAGAAGACGCTTATGACCTTGCTCAAAGACTTGCGAATGATGCATATGATAATAACCTTGATTTCATAGACTTAGTTAAAAAGGATTTGAAGATTAAGAAGTTACTGACTGAACCAGAAATAGAGAGTTTGTTTGAACTTGATTATTACAAAAGAAAGGTAGATTATATTTATAATAGAGTTTTTAAGGGTGAATAATATGCTAAAAAAGAGAAAAATTAGTTTTCTATTATTTATTGCTTTTATAAGCATGTTTTTTGCTTTTCATTTCGTTAATGCAGCAGATACACAAGCAGCTCAAGATTTATTAGATGATGTTGAGGCAGCAATAGCTAATGAAGATAGTGGCCCAGAAGAGTATTATGAAGTTAAATCTTATACAGAATTTTTAAGTCAAGTTAGTGACTTAGGTGGAGTAGTACAGATTCAAGCTGTTATCGATGATGTTAATACACCTCAAGTTGATATCGATAATCTAGTATTAGATTTACAAGCCGCTTTAGATGTTTTGGTTTTAGACACTACTTATAATAATATTTTAAGTAGTTATAATGCCGCTCTAGCAACAAACACCAATAATTACACACCGAATTCGGTAATAAATTATAATGCAGAACTAGAAAGAATAGAATCTGTTTTAAATGATCCACTAACTTCAGAAATAGAGACACTAGCTTTAGAACAAGAAATCATTGATGCAAGAAAATTATTAGTTTTACAAGCAGAAAAATATGATTTACAAATCTATAATTATCAAGCAATTATTGTTTATTACGAACAAAAGAGTGAGTATACAAGTTCTTCTTACCAAGCATTTAAAGAAATAGTAGATGGTTATGGTAATTATCTTTATGTCAATTCCGTTATTGCGGATAAGAATGTTAGTCAAGAAGTTGTTGATGATTTAACTCAAGAAATTATTGAAGCTTTAAACTTGTTAGTTTTCCATGTAGGAAATACAGAATTGCTTAATCTCTATAATGTTTTAATGGAAAAAGACTTAGAAGCATATACGAGTAATTCTTCCACGGCATACCATAATGAGTTAGACAGAATCTATCAATTAATTATCAGTGAGGATTTAGACCAACCAACATATTATCTTTTATTAAATGACTTAGATACTGTAGAGGGGCTTTTAATTGAAAAAGCAGATTATACCGAGTTACAGGAGTTATATGATAATTCAAAAGATTATAATCAATCAGATTTTTCTATAAGTTCTTATGCTTATCTTGACTATGCGTTGATGAGCGCTTATAATATGTTGAATAATGATAATGCTAATCAAACCCAGGTGAATGCTACTTATGATTTGTTGTTAGATGCAATTGATGAATTGCGGGCACCAAATAAAATAGTATATATAAAAATAGATGAAGTTATTGATGTCAAAGAATATTTAGTTATAGGAGCTACAACAGTTAATCAATACCTAATAGATGATGATTCGGTAGTAAGTGTTGATAATGAAGGCTTAGTCAGAGGATTAAGATATGGGAATGTTCAATTAAGTGTTTTATTCGCTAACGGAGAAATAGAAACAATTAATCTTAAAGTTCAAGCTAAAGTATCAACTACAGTTTTTGTTTTAGTTGCTTCATTACCGGTGGTAACAGGATTGATTGCTTATTCAGTGATATTTATAAAAAAGGATGATTTATTAAGAATCTTAAGAATCATCGGAAAAGTTTTTCAGAAGAAAAAAGAGTAGGAGGGAAATTATGGCTCAAGTAAAAAGAATCTATCGTGACACAGAAAATCAAAAAGTTTTTGGCGTTTGTGCTGGATTATCAGATTATTTTGAAGTTGATGTTACTTTAATTCGAGTATTATGGTTAGTTGCCGTATTATGTGCAGGTACAGGTTTGTTAGCATATATTATTATGGCTATAGTAGTGGAACCTAAAGAAGTAGTAATGAGACGAATCAAAAAAGAAGAAGCAAAAGAATCGGATGACCCATTTGCTAAGTATGATTAATTAAATAATGGATAATTTTTTAAAAAGCTAAGAGTTTAAGACTTTTAGCTTTTTTACATTTTCTTTACACAAATTTACTATAATATGCTATTGAATTTTACAAAAAAAAGTTATCATATTGCCGAAGTTTAAAATAAAAGGAGAGAAAAATGAAAAAATTAGTTTTATTAGTAAGTTTATTTTTAGTAGGTACTTTAGTAGCTTGTGGTGGTGAAGAAGGTTGGGATTCTACAAGTAACATTTCCGTATATACACGCGACACATCAAGTGGAACACGTGCAGGATTTATGGGTGGCATTGGTTTTGATGAAGCAGCTGAAGATGATAGTTTATTAGCAGATGGATTCGTTATTAAAGATAACACAGGAATTTTAACATCAATGGCAACAGATGAGTATGGAATTGGCTATATTTCATTAGCTAGTTTAGACATTACTGTAAAAGGTCTTCATTTTGATGGTGTAGCTCCGACTGTTGCAAACGTAGTAAACAATACTTATGGATTAAAACGTCCATTCAATTATGTACTTCGTGCACTTGATGACTATGCAAATGACACAGAAAAGGAAATTTCTTTAGCGTTCATAGCTTTCTTACATACATCTGATGGCGCTGATATTATTACTAACGAAGGAGCTATTCCTCTAACAAGTTCAGAATCATGGGATGACATTAAAGATGATTATAATGTTTGTTCATTAGATAATAGTGGAGTTACAATTAAGTTTGGTGGTTCAGACTCAATTGAAAAAATTGCTCTTGCATTAACAGAATCATTCGCTCCTAAATGTGGAAATTTTGTACCTGAGCATGATCATACTGGATCATCAGATGGTTTCAAACGTACACAAGGTTCAGAAAAAGATGGAGATAATTACAAACATGTAGGTTTCGCTTCACGTCCATTTAAAGATTCAGAAGCTGGCGCAGCTGGAACACAAGGTCAATTAGCGTGGGACGCAATTGTAGCAATCGTTCATTTAGACAACGAAGTAACAAATGTAACTGCAGAAGATTTAAAGAAAATCTTTGGTGGAACATACACTACTTGGGATCAATTGTTAAGCTAGTTGATAGGGATAAGAGTTGAAATTGTAAAATAGGAAATGCCCTATAATAAGGGCTTTTCTTGCGTATTAGGAGGTACTGAATGAAAAAAATTAAAAGATGGTTTTCCGCTGTTAAAGACTCTTTTCACTTTAATAGCAAAAAGGAAGTAGTCGACTTTTTCGTAAGAGCGGTCTTTCTTTTAGCGACTATTATATCCGCATCTTTTATTGTAATAATTATATTTTTTATAGCTGAAGAAGGAATCAAACCGTTTGTCACAGATAATGATGGTATTGGTAGTGTTAATGTAATTCGCTTTTTAATGGGGACAACCTGGTTAGAAGGTACTGCTTTTCAATCAAACCTTTATAGTGTTGGATTTATTATCATTAATACGTTATATATATCTTTGTTATCGCTATTAATTGCGATGCCTATTGGGGTTTTAACCGCTTTGTTTATTGCTAAAATAGCTCCAAAACGTTTAAGTGAAATTTTGAGGACTATAGTAGAATTACTAGCTGCTATTCCTTCCATTGTTTACGGTTTGTTTGGAAGTGGTGTAATTTTAGTATTTGTTTACAACTTCGCGAAAGTGTTTGGAGTTCAATCTCCTGGAGGAAACTCTGTTATGGCAACTGTCTTAGTTTTATCATTAATGATACTACCGACCATAACAGCTTTATCAGAAGTAGCTATTAGAAGTGTGGGTAAAGATATTGAACATGGATCTTTAGCTTTAGGCGCTACAAAAACACAAACGAATTTTAAAGTAGTTTTAACTAGTGCGAAATCAGGTATTTTTACAGCCGCTATTTTAGGGATTGGTCGTGCCTTAGGGGAAGCAACAGCTGTAAGTTTAGTTGCTGGTAATGCAAGGAGTGGTCCAAGTTTTGGATTCTTTGAAACAACTTCAACCCTTACTTCTACAATGTTACAAGGTTTGAAAGAAACAATAGGTATTGATTATGATATCAGATTTAGTGTTGGTATTGTTTTGATGGTAGTTATCTTACTTACAAATTCAATTTTGAATTTTGTTAAGAGAAGGATAGGTAACGTTCATGTCAAATAAAAGAAAAAGAATAGACAATTTATTACAAGGAATCACTTATGGAGCAGCTTCTGTAGCGGTTATTATCCTTTCATTAATCTTTATATTTGTTTTTAAGAACGGTGCGGGATTAATCAACTGGGATTTAGTCACAAAAGATTATCATGCACAATTTTATAATGGTGGAATAGAGTCAGTAACAAGTTTTTCTAACACTGCTAAACCGGATAGTTTAACAGATGAAGATTATTACTCTGAGAACTGGGGTATAGCTTTAGCTGATGGAATGGATCGTGAAGGTAAGCCGATTATTATCGTTACTTATCTAGCTGAAGATTCTCCATTATACCAAATGTATGATAAGAATAACTTAGAAAACGAAGATTTCCAAATTGAAGTAGAGAATATCCTTGTTTCTATCAAGTTTTATGATAAAAACTCAGCTCTAAGTATTTATGGAGCTGAACACATGATTAATGAATTAAATAGTGTAACTGAGTTTAGAGAAATAGTATTTTCTTCTCTAGGAGGAGGAATTAGAGGTTCTTTAATAACTACTTTATATACGATTGGTTTAACTTTGGCATTTGCCTTACCAGTTGGGATTTTTACGGCGATCTATTTAAATGAGTTTGCTAAGAAAAATAAAGTAACAAACACCATAAGAAGTATGATAGAAATGTTAACTGGAGTACCTAGCATTATCTTTGGCTTAATGGGACTTGCAGTTTTCGTACCTCTAACGGTTAGATATACACCTGCAGATAGTGCGAATATCTTATCGGGAAGTTTAACCTTAGCAGTTATTCTTCTACCGGTAATCATTCGTTCTACCGAAGAATCTTTAAAAGTAGTGCCTGATGATTTTCGTTTTGCCTCATTAGCTTTAGGAGCTAATGAAACCCAAACAACTTTTAAAGTAGTATTACCATCGGCTTTACCGGGAATATTAACAGCGACACTTCTAGCAATCGGTAGAATAATTGGAGAAAGTGCAGCTTTGATATTCGCTATCGGTACAGCTGTTAAAGATGATATATCCATATTTGGTAAATCAACAACTTTGGCAGTTCACATCTGGTCATTGATGACCGATGAACCAGCTAATATTGAACTGGCAAGTACAATATCAATCATTATCTTACTTATCGTATTGATATTAAATATTGCGGTTAAGTTGTTATCAAGAAGCTACCTTAAAAGGTTTCAGTAAAGGAGAATAAACAATGACAAGTAATGTATTTACAATAAACAATCTTGATTTGTTCTATGGAACATTTCAAGCATTAAAAGGAATAAGCCTGGATATCGAAAAAAATAAAGTAACAGCGCTTATAGGCCCGTCTGGTTGTGGTAAATCAACGTTCTTAAGATGTCTAAATCGTATGAATGATCTTATTGACATCTGTAAAATTGATGGAGAAGTATTGTATCATAACGAAAATGTCTATAATAAGACTTATGATGTTATTTCATTAAGAACAAAGGTGGGGATGGTTTTTCAAAAACCGAATCCTTTCCCGATGACTATCTATGATAATGTTGCTTATGGACCAAGATGTCAAGGCGTGAAAGACAAAGTAGAACTAGATAAAATGGTGGAAACATCATTAAAGAATGCAGCTTTATGGGATGAAGTAAAAGATCGCTTAAAAGACAGCGCTTTAGGTCTTTCTGGTGGGCAACAACAACGTCTTTGTATAGCTAGAGCTATTGCGATGGAACCGGAAGTTATATTAATGGATGAACCAACCAGTGCCTTAGATCCAATCGCCACTTTAAAGATTGAAGAACTGATCAATGACTTAAAGAAAAACTATGCGATAATCATCGTTACCCATTCGATGCAACAAGCCGCAAGAATATCTGATAATACTGCTTTCTTTTTAATGGGTGAGTTAATTGAGTATGATAAAACTGATTTAATTTTCTCAACCCCTAAAGAAACTAAAACAGAAGAATATATTACCGGGCGTTTTGGCTAATCGGTTGAATAAATCATATTAATCATATATAATTTAAAGAGGAGGTCTCTATGACTTATAGAACACAGTTTGAGAAGGAATTAGAAGAGTTAAAACTTAGCTTAATAAAAATGGGTGATTTAGTTATTAAAAACATTCACTCTGCTTTAAAAGCTTTTTTAGATATGAACACTGAACTAGCAAATCAAATCATAAAAAATGATCGTGAAGTAAATGAATTTGAATACAAAATCGAAAAAGATTGTATGAGAATTATTTTAAGAGAACAACCAGTCGCAAAAGACTTAAGACTTATCACTTCTGTTTTAAAGATGATTACAGATTTAGAAAGAATCGGCGATCACGCTGTTGATATTTCTAAATTAACTGTTTTTATGGAGAAAAATAATAAGCCTTTTTCAGTAAAGCAAGTCCATCACATGGTTGATGCAAGCGAAGATATGATAAAGATGGCTCTCGAATCTTTTGTTAATCAAGATCAAGCTTTAGCTTTAGAAGTTATTGAAAAAGACGATGTTGTAGATGACTATTTTACAGAAGTAAGAAATCTAGTAGCTGAAGCAATTAGAAGTAATAATATTGATGCAGATTATGCATTGTATCTTATGATGGTAACGAAGTATTTAGAAAGAATTGGTGATCACGCTGTTAATTTAGCAGAATGGGTGATATTCTCGATTTTAGGACATCATCGAAATTAAAGAAATGAGGTTTTTTATGAAACCAACGGTTTTTTCAGTAGAAGACGATTTGAATATTCAAAATGTAATCAAAATAGCTTTAGAAAATTCACAATTTGAGATTGTGAATTTTGAAAACGGAAAATCTCTTTTTCATAGTCTTGAGGAACAAACTCCTGATTTATTTCTATTGGATATTATGTTACCGGATATGGATGGGTTAGAGATCGTTAAGAAACTAAAGAAAAACGATAAATATAAAAATATCCCAATTATGATAATTTCAGCTAAATCATCGGAAATTGATAGAGTAATTGGCATTGATTTAGGCGCTGATGATTATTTGGTAAAACCTTTTGGGGTGTTAGAATTAGTTAGTAGAGTTAAAGCGCTTTTAAGAAGAAATGAAAAATTTAACAAGTCTAAAATAATTGAGATTAAAGAATTAAGGTTAGATATAAAAGAATATGTTGTAATGTATAAAAATCAAGAGATTGTCTTCACTAAAAAACAATTTGATTTACTTAAGTATTTTATGGAGAAAAATCAAAAGACTGTTACCAGAGATGAGATACTTAATAATGTTTGGGGATATGATTTTTTTGGAGAAACTAGAACGTTAGATGTTCATGTTAAAGAAATTAGAAAAAAACTTAAAGATGCTGGAGTTGAAAGTCAAGCAATTGAAACAATTAGAGGCGTGGGGTATAAGTTCGTATTATGAAAAGAAAAATTAGTTTTGAATTTGTTGCGTTAATATTCAGTGCCTTAGTTGTCTTTATTATAGGAGCAACTTTTTTTGCCAGGAATAGTATCAATAACGTAACAAAATTAAACTTAGAGAAGTATCTAGAAATAATTGAAACTGATTATAATGCAGGATTATCTGAAGAAGATATCATTGACAAATATGAAGGGCTTAATGACTATCTTAGAATCACTTTTATTGATCCAACAGGAGTGGTTTTAGCGGATTCTTTAGCTAATGAACTTGAAAACCATTTAGATCGACCAGAAATACAAGATTTAGGTAATGCATACCGGAGAAAATCTGCGACTTTAAATATCGATATGATGTATCTAGCAACTCAACTAGATAATGATCATTATCTGCGTATAGCAATCCCTACTGGGTCTATCCTACAATTTCTAAATGATTTTATAGGATTGTCTATTGTCATTGGCATTATTATTGTCGTATTATCAATATTATCGAGTTCTTATTTGATTAAACAAAGCCTAAAACCTTTGATTGAAATAAAAACAATTCTTCAAGATGTTAATCAAGGTGTATATAGCGAAGTATTACCAATAGAAAAATATGATGAAATTAATGGTTTGATTAATGAAATCAATGATATTAACAAATCGATATCTTATAATATAACTTCTTTAAGGTCCGAGAAACAAAAATCTGATTTTCTATTAGACCATATGAACCAAGGGATTTGTGTGTTAGATGAAGAAGGAAAGATTATTCTTCTTAATCAGTACTTAAAAAATCTCTACCGTTTTAATATCGATATCAACATTAACAAAGATTATCGCTATCTCTTTAGAGATGATGATATTCAAGCTGCGATAAAAAAAGCTTATCAAAATAAAACGAACAGTAATATGGTTGTTAAGATAAAAGAAGATTATTATTCAGTTTCTATTAGCTATTTGGATAAAGATTGGAGCAATAACTCTAGCGTTATCTTAATATATTCTGATATTACAGCTATAAGAAGCATTGAAGTTTTAAAAAGAGATTTCTTTGTTAATGCTTCCCACGAATTAAAATCACCTTTAACTTCAATCATTGGCTCTGCGGATTTAATTGCTCAAGGAATGGCTAAAGATGAAGCGATGGTTAAAGACTTAATTGCAAGAATTGCTTCAGAAGCAAAAAGGATGAATAATCTTGTAATGGATATGTTAGTTTTATCCGAGTATGAGAATAAAAATCAAATAACAAGTAAATCTAAACAAAGTATAGAAAAAGTAGCAGAAGAGGCTATTAAAAATCTAGAAGTACTAGCAAAAGAGAATAATATTTCAATTCATAAAAAACTAACTGAAGAAGAAGTCTTTATTAGTTATGAAGAGATTTATCAATTATTAAAAAACATTATTGAAAACGCCATTAAATATGGGAAGAAAAACGGTGATGTTTGGGTTAGTATCGATATTGTGGAAAATAATTTACTTATTGAAATTAAAGATGATGGTATTGGTATTCCAAAGGTAGACCAATCTAGAATTTTTGAAAGATTTTATCGAGTAGATAAAGCTCGAAGTAAGTCCACTGGTGGAACTGGATTAGGATTATCGATTGTAAAGCATATTGTTCTAAATTATAATGGCTCAATTGAATTAGAAAGTGAAGAAGGATTAGGAACTAAAATTAGCATTTACTTACCAATGTCAGATTTGTTAAAGTAAGATAGGGGAAAATTTATGAAGAAAGTTATAGCATTTGTATGTACCCATAATAGCTGTCGGAGTATAATGGCAGAAGGGTTTATGAGACATTATAATGATGGTAGTTTTGAAGTCTATTCTGCAGGTACGGAACAATATCCAAAACCAAAACCGATGGCGATAGAAGTAATGGAAGATTTAGGCATTGATATGTCTCATGCAAGTAGTAAACTTCTTGAGGCAATACCAGATCAGTTAGATATTTTAATAACTATGGGTTGTGGAGTTGAATGTCCATTTGTACCCACTATACATAGAGAAGATTGGGGTTTA
>NPIE01011468.1_pt1 | contig 21513 bp, 21 predicted proteins | sample 8637661 | NCBI WGS metagenome assembly NPIE01 (sample SAMN07420842, study PRJNA396082) | bioreactor metagenome | isolation source: sample BA12 brine-fed electro-methanogenic bioreactor BA | place: Japan: Kochi | collected 2016-12-09
CATTTCACAAAGTTCCTCCCAAGAAAACTTTTTATTTGTATATCACAAAAAAAATAAAAAGGCAATGTTTTCATACAAATTTATTGTCATTCATTTTGAAAGTATGGTAGCATGAAATACTAAAGCGGTTGGGAATTGGTTTATGAAGGTGAGAAGAAAAGGGAGGGGGGTGGTATGAAGCAGCGGACAATATGAGTACTTTTTGAGGTAGAGGATTGATCAATTTGCGGGTTGTGCAGTTGAAACCAGTATACATTTTTTTGATCTTCATCAATAGATTTGGTGTTGCCTATAAAATCGAAGGAGTACCCCTGACTATTTCCAATAATTGGGGGAAGTTGAATCGTGCTGACATACATTTCGTTTGAATTGTCTTTGATCATGCTAAATTGATACACCTGTTGATCAATATTCCAAAAGATAAGCATTAGATGACCGTTTGTATCGTAGGAAAGAAATTGAGGTGAACTAATAGAATCAGGAAGATTGTATTGGTGCATTTCAGCCGTATTATTGGCATAGGTAACTTCAATCAGGTGGTTATCTGGAATCAATTTTTCCAAGTACCATTTTACAGATCCATCTGCGCGAATATAGGTTTTGATCGTATCTATTTTACTACAATCCATTTGGAGAGTGGTGGTTTTTGGTTCTTCTTGATTGTCTGCAAATTGTGAAAAATCTTGAATGTGAAGTTTATTTGCATGGGGATCTACCCAAAGAACCGCATTGGATTCATCAACTGTTATAGGCATTTCCAAAGGAAATAAGATACTGGGTAATGGATCGTCCTCTTCTTTGGAATGCTGGAGCTTGATGATTTCGATAATGTCATCCACGCTATACTCCATGGGTGATTCTATAACAATTGAATTTGCCATATCTGAATCATACAATTTGTAGCTCATAAACAAGGCTGTGGTAGAAAAAATATAATCATTTAAATTGTATAGAGGATCCATCAATTCTTCATCTTCTTGGGCTGCTTCAAAAAATGCCATGTATTTTTCTTCATCCATAGCAGAAAATAGGAAACCATCCTGCAGTGGTTGGATGTAGTTCATTTGAGAGAGTGCTTGAAATGTAGCGGTCCATTTTGTGTCCAGGTTTGTCAATTGATACTCAAAATCCGATTGTAAAATAGAATACTGATTGCCAGCTAGATCTATATGATTTGTGGCAAATTCCACCAGTTCATTGTTTTCGATATAGGAGAGAGATGATATGAAGCTTTTTGGATCTGTTGTGCTAACGTATAATCTTCCCTGTTGATTGAGATAATATGGTGTGACATTTGGGTTGGCACTGAATATGCTCGAAAGAGCATCGTTTAGCTCTATATCAAATCCATGAACTGTATAGACTGGTTTTGTGAAATCCGATGAAAGGACATCGTGCCCAAGAAACAAATAACCTTCTTCTGTTTCGCTATTCAATAGCATTTTTGCCCCTGGTACAGATGTAATTGCTTCTACAAAATCAATGGAAGAAACATCACTGTTCTTTATTTCCAGTTGCGAATTCGTGTTTCCGCAATTGCAAAGAAAAAATGAACACATCGCTACAATAACCAGCATAGAAATAGTTTTCTTCATACTTTTCCTCCTACTTCGTTTTACATAGTTACCATATAGCCCTTGTAAATGAGAGCTTCGGGCACTTAGAGCTTACTGCAAGAAGCTGTTAAATAAGTACTTTAACAAGGATGGGTAGGTATGCCCCTAGCAGAAGCATGGTTCCACCAAAGCGTAAATAGATGTTTCTAAATTTTCCAGTTCCTTCTTTTTTGGCAGAATACAGATGGTTGATGGAGGAAAACAATAGGAAAAGAAGGGTTAAAATCAAAACAGTTAAGCTGGATTCAACACCCCATTGAAAAGCAAAGACAAGCAATGCCGTGACAGCCAGAGCATAAAAGAATAACCCACACTGTCTTTGGTAACCGCTTGGCTTGTATCCTGTCAACTTTTGGGCTTCTTCTGATAAGAAGAGAGACTCGGTCCCTGATAATCCTGCAATAGCAAACACAGTCAAAAAGGACACCAATGGGAAAACGTCACGAATAGATTGAAAGTTGATATATCCAATCTGCAGGGCAACTATGACCACAATCCAGCGAAGCCATTCAAAAATCAAACACAACGTTCTTTTCATTTGCTCCTCCAAAAGTTTTTATGTCACCATGAAACATCATTTTTCTCATTCATACGTCAGAAATACAATACCAAGTATAGCATTCTCTACGAATGGTAAGCAATAGGATTTTGTATTTCATTAAAACCCAAAAGACCTGTTACTTTTTTAATCAGCGCGGATGTAAATTAAATTTGTTGACGAATGCAAAAAGCGTGATAATATTTAGCTAGCTAAATATATTATTGAAAGGATGCTGACATAAAATGACAACTACTGATGAGGCATTGGGTAGTCTTTTTCATGAGTTAATACGTCTTCATCATAAAAAAATGAGTGAAATCTTTGCAAAGCATGGACTATATGCAGCTCAACCTCATTTATTACGGATTTTATGGGAGCAGGATGGACGATCCCAAAATGACTTTGTAGAAAAGCTTCATTTGCAGCCTGCTACTATCTCGAACATTCTGAAAAGAATGGATAATTCGGGTTTGGTCCGCAGGGAAAAAGATAGTCAGGATCATCGGATTACTCGAGTTTATCTGACAGAAAAAGGTCATTCTGTGAAGACAGAATGCAAAGCAGCGTTTGAAACGATTAAAAAGCGCTGGTTTAAAGGCTTTACCGTGGAAGAAAAAATTTTGTTGAAGCGTTTGTTGCTGCAAATGTGTCAGAATTTGTCAGGCGATGACTATAGCGTGTGTAATATTTAACTAGCTACATAGTAAAGGTGTAACCATGATTTTAATTTATAAGTATTTAAAAAAATACTGGGGGTATGCAGTTCTTGCCCCTGTTCTGATGCTTATTGAGGTTGTATGTGATTTACTCCAGCCCAATTTGCTTGCCAAAATTGTGGATCAGGGCATTGCATCTGGAAACATTTCTTTAATTATTCCAACAGGACTGACGATGATTGGTGTTGCTATTATTGGTATGATTGGTGGATTTGGTTGCACTATTGCTGCTAGTATTGCCAGTCAAAATGCAGGCACGGATATTCGTTATGAATTGTTTACCAAAGTGCAGAGTTTCTCTTTTTCCACCTTTGACCGTTTTTCTAGTTCTTCTTTGTTGACTCGGTTAACCAACGATTTAGTACAGGTGCAGAATTTAATTATGATGCTGCTGCGTATTTTTGTAAGGGCTCCTCTTCTGTGCTTGGGGGGCATCGTGATGGCTGTCTCTTTGAATGCAAAGTTAAGCCTTATACTGGTGGTCATCATCCCTGTAATTGGTATCACATTGTACATCATCATGAAAAAGGGTCTTCCTTTGTTTACAAAAGTACAATTGAAACTGGATCGCGTAAACCAAGTTGTGCAAGAGAATCTTTCGGCAATGCGTATCGTGAAAGCATTTGTTCGAGAGAAAAAAGAAAAAAAGCGATTTCACACTGCAAACAAAGATCTTCGCGATATGAACGTAAAAGCCTTTAAACTGATGGTTATTACCATGCCCATTATGATGCTTTGCGTGAACCTTAGCGTAGTAGCCATTTTATGGTTTGGGGGCATTCAAGTGAATGCTGGGTCTATGCAAGTCGGACAGATCATGGCGTACATCAACTATATGACACAGATATTGATTGCTCTTATGATGATTACCTTTTTATTGCTTTACTATAGCCGCGCACAAGCGTCTGCAAATCGTATCAATGAAGTGCTTGAAACCAAGATTGATATTGTCAATATTTCCAATCCTATTTTTGCTCCTATCGAAAAAGGGTCAGTACAATTTGATTCAGTTTCGTTCCACTATCAGCAATCACCTCCCATTTTGAAGGATATCTCTTTTTCTGTCCAAGAAGGAGAAACGGTTGGTGTTATAGGAGGAACTGGTTCGGGGAAAACTACCCTATTGCAACTCATCCCCAGGTTGTATGAAGTGTCTGGCGGTAGTATTTCTATTCAAAATCAAAATATCAAAAACTACGATCTGAAAACCCTTCGGCAGTCTATTGGATTTGTTTTGCAAAATACCATTTTGTTTTCGGGTACCATTTGCGAAAATTTAAAATGGGGTAACCCAGTAGCAAGCACTCAAGAAGTTGAGGAAGTTTGTAGAATTGCCCAGGCGCATGATTTTATACAGCAGTTCCCCCAGGGATACAATACTATGTTGGGTCAAAAAGGGGTGAATTTATCAGGGGGTCAGAAGCAGCGTATTGCTATTGCCAGAGCTCTTCTTAAAAAACCTGTCATACTACTAATGGATGATAGTACAAGTGCTGTGGATACGGCCACTGAAGCTAAGATACAAAAGAACTTAAAATCATATCTTCGTAGCACAACAACTTTCATAGTAGCCCAAAGAGTGAATTCAATAATGAATGCAGACAAAATCATCGTGCTGGAAGAAGGTCGCATTGCCTCGATGGGGAACCACCCTAGTCTCATGAAAGAAAGCATGTTGTACCAGGAAATTTATCGATCCCAAATTCAGGAAGGAGTCACTGATGAAGAATAAAAAAGTAAGTCAGGAAGCCACCTTTCGACCTGGATTTGGAAAAGGTCATGGTATGATGGGTGTGGGGGATAAACCAAAGAACATTGGAGTTACTCTGCGGCGTTTATGGAAATACATGGCAGTATACAGAATTCAATTTTATTGGCTTATTGCACTTGTTATTCTTGCTTCTGGTGCAGTCATTATTGGACCCTTCTTGATTGGAGTTGCCATTGATCGATACATCATTCCTGCAGATTTTATTGGATTGGCATGGATTTTGGGGATCATGCTTCTGATTTATCTTTCCAGATCCCTGTTTTACTGGCTCCAAAATGTTCTTATGATCGATATTGCACAAGATACTGTTTTGGCTTTGCGAAAAGATATTTTTCATACATTGCAGACACTTCCTATTCGATATTTTGATACCCATTCCAAAGGGGATACCATGAGCAGGGTAACCAATGATATTGAGAATATCAGCAATACGCTAAATTCTGCAGTTACGCAGTTTATCACCAGTCTGCTATCTGTTGTGGGTACAGTCATCATGATGCTCGCACTAAGCCCACTTTTAACTGCTTTTGCCCTTATCATTCTTCCGATCATGCTGATTGCTACCAAATTTATCGCCTCTAAAACAAAAACATATTTTCTGCAGCAGCAAGAGCACCTTGGAAAACTGAATGGTATTATTGAAGAAACAATCACGGGACAAAAAGTGGTCACAGTATTTAATCATGAAGAAGCAGTTATTTCGGAAGTGTCTGTTGAAAACCAGCGACTGCGAAAAGTGGGAATAAAAGCTCAAATATTTGCAGGGATCATCCCTCCTTTTATGGGCGTGTTAAACAATGTAAGTTTTGCTATTGTTGCTGGCGTAGGTGGTTGGATGGTTTTGTCTCAAATGATTACAGTGGGAGTAATTGCCAGCTTTGTGAACTACACCAGGCAGTTTACAAGACCGCTAGCAGAAATGGCAAACCAGTTTACCATGATTCAATCTGCAGTAGCAGGAGCAGAAAGGGTATTTCAGGTACTGGACGAAGCACCAGAACCCCTTGATGACAAAAATGCACATGTATTTGATACTGTAAAAGGAGATGTGGAGTTTTCAGATGTTACATTTGGATACAACCCTTCTGAACCGGTACTGAAACACATTACTTTTTCTGCAAAGCCCGGCCAAAGCATTGCACTGGTGGGTCCTACAGGAGCAGGAAAAACGACCATTGTGAATCTTTTAACTCGATTTTATGATATTCAGGAAGGATCCATTCATATTGATGGCCACAACCTTCAGACCATTCAAAGAGAATCCTTACGTAATTCTTTGGCCATTGTATTGCAAGATACTCATTTGTTTTCTGAATCGGTTCTTGAAAACATTCGCTATGGTCGGTTGGATGCCACCGATGATGAAGTGAAAGCAGCTGCAAAAATAGCCAATGCTCATCATTTTATTAATCATCTGCCCGATGGCTACCATACAATCCTATCCGAAGATGGTGGGAATATCAGCGAAGGACAAAGACAACTTCTTTCCATCGCACGGGCTATATTGGCAGATCCACCTATCTTGATCTTAGACGAAGCTACCAGTAGCGTGGATACTCGCACCGAGATGCATATTCAAGAAGCTCTACTGAAGCTAATGAAAGGACGAACCAGTTTTGTGATTGCGCACCGACTAAGTACCATACGTAAATCCGATTTAATTCTTGTAATTGATCATGGAGAAATTATTGAAAGAGGCACCCACAAAGAGTTAATGATGAAAAAGGGATTCTATTACCAGCTCCACCAAAAAGCCTACCAGAAACAAACATAAATGCTTGCTATTGACTCTTAAAATATTTATTTCATATCCATCAAATGCTATACTGTTAAAATATACTTGTCGATGGTAGGTGTAGGTAGTTTTTTTGATTCCTGGTTTTGTCTGATTCAACTATAAAGGATGGCAAAAATGAACATCCGTAGAGATCAAGAGGTTATCGAACTTAAAAATACCAAAAGACTGCTTTATGAAAGCGAACAACGATTCCAAAAAATGTTGGGTGTTGTTCCTGATATGATTTCCATTCATAGCCCTGACATGGATATTCTCTACAGCAATTGGCAGGGTTTTGCAGCAGTTCCTGAGAACAGACAAAAGATTAACACCAAATGTTATAAAACCTATCGTAACCTGGATAAAATATGCCCCGATTGTCTTGCAAAATCAGTTCTTGAAACCCGTAAACCCTTTAGGAAGGAAGTTCACCTACCAGATGGAACTTGGTACGATATCCGTGTCATTCCATTTCTGGATGAAAACAACAACGTCGAAATGTTCATGGAATGGGTGCGAGATATCACAGACCGCAAAAGAGCTGAGGAAGCACTAAGTAAGAGCGAATCTATTACAAGAGCTTTGTTGGATGGAATCCCCGAAAGTGCTTTTTTGGTTGATCTTGAAGGAACTGTTATTTTTGCTAACTCGACAGTTGCCCAACGCCTTCGTTTTAACAAAGAAGATTTAGTTGGTTCCAACATTTTCCATTCTGTTCCTGAAGAAGTATCCAGATTCCGTCGACATTACTTTAATCAAGCAATTCAAAGTGGCAAACAAGTACAGTTTGAAGATATTCGTTATGGAAGAATCATAGATAATCGCATTAATCCAATTATTGACCAAAGTGGGAACATTACTGGACTCGCTATTGTTGGAATTGACATCACAGAACAAAAAAAGACTGAGGAAGCATTGAACAAGTCCAAAAAGCTATTTCAAAAAGTATTTGAAATACTCCCCATCGGCTTATGGATTGCAGATAAAAATGGAACGCTCCTGCAAGGTAACCCAGCTGGGGTGAAGATTTGGGGGATGGAACCGAAGGTTGGTCAAAGTGAATACGGTGTATTCAAAGCCAGACGTTTACCCTCTGGAGAAGAAATTAAACCTAATGATTGGGCATTGGCACATACTGTTAATGATGGCTTAACCATCGTTGATGAGCTTCTAGAAATTGATGCTTTCGATGGATTCACTAAAATAATCGTAAACTATACTGCCCCCATCCTGGATGATCAAGGGAATATAGAAGGAGCAATAGTTGTCAACAGAGATATTACAGAACGGTATCAAGCGGAAGAAGAGTTAAGGCGGATTGAATGGATGCTGAGTAAAAAAACAATCAAAGAAAAGGAAAAGCCAACTCCTTTGTATGGCGACCTTTCAGAGTTAAATACCAGTAGATTGATTCTTGATGCTGTTGGACAAGATGTTCTCAAAGATATTGCCAGTGACTTTTTGGGATTGCTTGAAACATCCTCTGCAATTTACGAGAAAAATGGAGATTATGCTTTGGGTATTTTTGCTTCCAGTTGGTGTCAGTTTATGGACCAGGCTTCTCGAGGATTGTGTGAGACGGATGACAATAAAGAAGCAATGAATTGTGGGAAATGGCTTTGTCATGAATCGTGCTGGAAAGATTCAGCAAAAGTAGCAATGAGTACTGGCAAGCCTTCTGACATCGAGTGCGCAGGTGGAATCCATATGTATGCTGTACCAATTTTTGCTGGTAAAGAAGCAGTTGGAGCAATCAACTTTGGTTATGGTGATCCACCAAGGGACAAAGAAACTCTTGAAAAACTTGCAGAAAAATACAAGGTAACAGTAGAAATATTAGAAAAAAAAGCCAACGAATACAAATCTCGCCCCCCATATATTATTGAAATTGCAAAAGATCGATTGCAAGCTTCTGCCAATTTGATTGGGGAAATTGTTACGCGTAAAATAGCGGAGAAGGAGCTTCTCAAACTTAATGATCAATTAGAAAAAAAGATTGCTGAAAAGACCCAAGCCCTGAATGAACGTGTTTCTGAATTGGAAAGATTTCATGACGCTACAATACAAAGAGAATTTCGCATCAAAGAACTTCGGGAAGAAATTAAACAACTGAAAAGCAAGCTTGGTAATCATGAAAATTTAGCTTTTCCAGAGGAGTCCAATGATTGATTCTTTGGTTGTAAGTCTTCTACTTTTGGTGGGAATTCGTTTGATGGCAAGCTTCGTTTTTATCCACCTTTATATCCAGAAACGAGAAAGAAGATATATTCTTCTTATGACAGGATGGTTATGTGTAACTATAGGTTCTGCATGGGGTTTATATACATATTTTTCATCGGGGACAATGGATTCATACTTTACTAGCTTATTGGCAGGCCTTGGAACATTGTGGATTCTTTTCGGTGCGCTGCTGTATTTCAATGCAATCCAATGGCGATATATCTATCTAGGAAGTATAATCATTATCGTCTATGGTACATTGCCATTTTTTGGTGTAAACCTGGGTCCATCTCCTGGAGTTTTAGTTCAGTTTTCTGTCGCAGTAATCCTCACATTCATCGTACTTTTTAAACGAAGAGCTTTTATTACTTTAGCGCAGAGCAGCTACATATGGTTGGTGTTATTGGCTGTTTTAACAGATGCTTTAACTCTTGCTTTTGTTCTAAATGTAGTACCTGATATGGCCATTGGTTTTGCGGGAACATCGATTGTTGTGCTTGTAGCCATAATATTTTTCCTTCATCTTGAATACAATATTTCCACGAGCTCTCTCAAAAAGAGTGAAGAAGAATATCGTAGTATGATAAAAAATTTGATGGAAGGTTTCACTATCGCGAGTTATGATGGGATTCTATTGGACTACAATATCGAGTTTACTCGCATCTTTAACCTTGACCCCAAAATAGATCATAGAGGAATTCAGCTTAATCAGTTTTGGCAGAACTCCATTGACCGGAAGACCTATCAAAAAAAACTTTTAGAATGTGGTGCCATTCGACACTATGAGATAGAAGCAAAAACTGCTATGGGAGATTCCATGTGTGTTTTAGCAAGCGCTCGATTGATACGAGATGATCAGAATAATCCCATCAGAATTGAAGGATGTTTTTTGGATATTACGGGAATCAAACAGTCTGCTTCTGAACTCAATGAGCTGAAGACGAAACTAGAGATCATCGTAGAAAATCGAACCAACGAACTACGAGAAAAAGTAGATAAGCTTCATAAAAGCGAAAAAGCTATGCTGTATATGGTGGAAGATCTGAACAATCTGACAATGGAGCTCCAAGAAGAAAAGAGAAAACTTGAACTTTCCAACAAAGAACTGGAAGCTTTTTCATACTCTGTTTCTCATGATTTACGCGCACCACTTCGACATATCCATGGTTATGTTGAAATGCTGCAAGAAAAATACACACTTGATTTACCTCAGCAAGCACAGCACTACCTGTCTGTTATCACAAATGCAGCCAAGCAGATGGGTATTTTGATCGATGAATTGTTGCAATTCTCCAGAATGGGCCGCCAGGAACTTAGAAAAACAAGAATCAATATGAACGAACTCGTAGACCAAGTTATCGAAAACACCAAGCAAACTACTTCTTCGCGAGATATTGCATGGAATAAACAAGAATTACCCCAAGTGTTTGGTGATTCCACTCTCTTGAAACAGGTATGGGTTAATCTTCTTGACAATGCCGTAAAGTATACGAGTAAAAAAGAAAAAGCAGAAATTGGAATTGGCTTCACCGAGAATGAATCTCATTTTGTGTTTTTTATTCGTGACAATGGAGTTGGTTTTGATATGAAATACGCACACAAGTTGTTTGGTGTATTTCAGCGACTTCATACACAGACAGAGTTTGAAGGTACTGGCATTGGTTTAGCTAGTGTGCAACGGATTGTACATAAACACAATGGAAGGACATGGGCTGAAGCAGAGCCTGACAATGGAGCAACCTTCTTTTTTAGTATCCCTAAAGATAGAAAGGAACGATCATGAAAGAACTAGATACAATACTACTAGCGGAAGACAATCCGCAGGATGTTGAATTGACCTTAGAAGCATTAAAGGAATATAATCTAGTAAACCGAGTGGTTGTTGTTCATGACGGTGTGGAAGTGATGGAATATCTGAATTATGAAGGTCGGTTCAAAGATCGGGAAAAAGGTAATCCTGTCGTATTACTCCTGGATATAAAAATGCCTCGCATGAGTGGTATAGAGGTATTGGAAGCCATCCGAAGCAATCCTTCATATAAATTGCTTCCTATCGTGATGCTCACCTCTTCAAGACAAGAACCTGATCTACAAAAATGCTATGCTTTGGGTGTCAATGCATACGTTGTGAAACCGGTCAATTTCAAGGATTTTCTTGAAGCAGTCAAATACATTGGTGTTTTCTGGGCTATGTTAAATGAGTTACCTCCAATGGACACTATATAAGTTTCACATATAATTCATACATATGTTTTTGCATTTGTTGACCATCTTTCCAATACATAGGAGAACCACTATGAAAAAATGGCTTTCAGTTTGTTGTATTGCACTTCTTTGCGTGTCAGTTTTTTCTATTTCTTCCTCTGCCACTGCTGATGAAAAGGAAAACTGGATTGAACAATCGCAAATACCGGTTTTGGAAAAATACTCTGCAAGCTGGTGCACACCATGTTTGATGATGGATGAAGTCATTGTCGAATTATACGATTCGGGTATTCCCCCATTTCAATTTTTAACTTTTGATGTCATGAACAAAAACTCCTTTATTCAAGACAGAAGAACCCAATACGAAGTTCAAGGTATCCCCCATTGTGTTCTTCAGGGTACTGAAAACTGGGTTGGATTCTCTGATTCTATATGCGAAACAATATCCCAAACCATTGAAAACTTCTCCTTTACGAAAAAAATCGAGTTATCGGCAAAAGAAGAACACACAGAAAATGATTTTACAGTCACAGCTCGTTACGACTTACTTGACAATGTAGAGGGTACAATTCATTTTGCATTGGTTTCACATACGACCTTGCAAGATGGTGTTCACTTCCGCAATTATGTATTGGATGGTCAAACGTTTTCCATTGATGGAAATGGTGAAAAAACAGTTAAATTCGAACTACAAAACCAAGCCGATGTTTCATTGCTGAAAGCACTTGTCTGGGTTGAGATTGAAGGGGAGTTTGTTGGTAATGTTTGGCTAGAATATTGCACCGACCCTTTTGACAATGACAAAGGTTATCTTTCGTTTCCTCCCATTATTGACTTAGATGCAATTCAACGCGACAAAGAAACAAAACGATATGTTAGTATGGAAAATATTGGACTGGAAGATGCTCATTTCACACTTTCCTCGGACTCTTCATATCTTCGTTTTTCCAAAGACTATACTGTGAAAGCAAACCGTAAAAAGGGTATTGCCATGTATATTGATACAAAGGAGTTAGAAATCGGGGAAAACACTGCAACAATTACAATACACCCGCTAGAAGATAGCATTTCTTCCCATTGCAGCTTATCATTCCAGATTCGTTTTTCCTACGAACCCCAGGAGGAGTAATTGAAAGCTCAGAATCCCCTTCTTATTTTCTTTCTTGGGGTTGTAGTACTATCGATGGGGTCCTGTTTACCTCAGAAAACTTCTCAAATACAACCTGATCCAGTAAAACCCCCACCTGTTGTTTCTCATAACGATGAAAAAACACAAGAATACTTGTTAACCCCTATACAATTTCCATCTTACGAGATTGTACATCAGGTTTCTCATTTGCGCAGCGATGAAGGTGATACCCTGTTTGTTTTGATTCCACCTCTCGAATCAGATTTTGAAAACCTAAGTGAAAAAACGAAAAATCTTGTGAAAAAGCTGGTGGTACTGGATAAAAGATCCGAGAATATCTCTATTCTCATTTTTGACGATGCGCAAGCATTGGAAAAAGTGTTTCAAGATGCACAAACCGAAGATCTCAATGTACCTGTCCATTACATTGCTAAATACACTGCCAGTCCTGAAGAAGGCATTTACAGATGCAATCTGTATCTTTTTCCAATTGCTCCCGATAGCAACCCTGTCGTCAAATCCATGAGTGATATCATCGAATTCGATCCCTACAACTGGTAGCTCTCTTCCAACAGCCCTGAAGAATACTTCATGATGTTTTGTACAGGTAGTTTATTCGCTAGATTTCAAATACAGAAGGTATTATACTTGGGATATGAAAAAACAAGATACAGCTCCAATTGAAAAAACCATAGTGGAGATTTGTCTAGCTTCCTATCCAAATTTACACGCCATTTATTTATTTGGATCCTTTGGTACGCCATATGAAAGAGAAGATAGCGATATTGACATTGCTATTCTTTTCCATCATTCCTTCAAAACCGACACATCCCAATATTTAGGTTTGATATCGGACCTTTCTCATGCACTACATAGAACGGTTGATTTAGTCAGTTTAAGAGATGCTGGAACCATTTTGCAAAAAGAAATTGTGTACAAAGGAAAACGGATTTATAGCGATAATGACTTCAAAGTGGATGAATACGAAGTCTTTATTATGAGAAGATACCAATTGTTTTTGGAAGAACGGAAAGAAATTGTACAAGATGGTTTAGAGAAAGGAAGATTCTATGGTCAATGAATTGATTCTTGCAAAAAAATCCCGTCTTGAACGGTGTGTAAAACAAATCTATTTCTACTTCCATCAACCATCTCCCCTTCCTTTTGAACAAAACTATTTAATTCAGGATGCAATTGCCATCAATATGCAAAGAGTTTGTGATTTGTGTATTGATATCGCCAATATCATCATTAAAGAAAAAAAAATCGGACTTCCTTCTTCTAGTAAAGATAGTTTTCAATTGTTAAAGGAAGCTTCTTTTATTGATGAAGCGACTTGTAATAATTTATGCAATATGGTTGGATTTCGGAATATCCTAGTTCACACCTACGAAAAGTTGAACATTGGTTTAGTAAAAAACCTGATTGAAGAAAAAAAACTCGATGACATCATTCAATTTGCATCGGAAATGCTAGCATTGCAATAAATATTTGCTCTTTAGTTTTCATCCATTTCTTCAAGTTCCTCTGGTGAAGTATCAAAAAACAGAAGGTTTCCATCGGGATCTCGCAGAAATGCACTTCCTGACCCGTCATCATTGAATACTGGTACACTTTCAAATGGAATATCAAGTTTCTCAAATTCTTCAACGAGTTTTGTAATATTGCCACCACGGAAGTTTAAACAATTTTCCTGAATGTGCCCTTCGTACAGTCCTAATATGTTCTCTCTGTATCGAAGGATTACCCATTTATCTTTCAGAAAAACACTTACATCTTCGTATCCAAGTTTGTGATAAAAATCCAATGATCTGCGTAAATCCTTTACGTTTAAACAAATTTCCAAATGACCGATGTTCATTACACTCTCCTTCATGAAACAGTTTAGTTTTCATTGTAAAAGAAAAAGTTCTGTTGTGGAAGATTTTCATGGAGCAGAACTAAAATACGTTTGAAAATCCCAGCCCTATGTAAAAATCTCTTACATAGGGCTGGGATCTTGCTAGACTACTCCTTGATAGCAATGCAGATATCAAATTCAGAATTGTCGTCGTCAATCATGAAACGTTCATCGTAGTATTCATAATCAAGATTTTGGAAGGGGATATCAGGCAGGCTTCGAGGAATCAGTTTCATTTCTGGCATCCGTTTTTGAAAAATGTCATCATACGTTTGATGCAACGTATCCAGTTTGCCTTTATGTGTGAAAACCGCATATTTTCCTGCAGGGATGGTAACACCCATCATTCCATCGGGAATATTGTCAAGGGAGGTTGTTTGTACACCTGCAATATAGTGGAAGATGTTAGGATTTGAATCCTCCGGTAGCATATAGCAAACTCCATAGCACGCTTTCATGGGAATCTGTTGGTTGGGAATAGTTTTCATGATCGAATTAAACTTTCCCCACATCTCTTTGATTTCATCATTCTTATTTTCACCAACATACTCAATGCCTACAACATGAACTGGATCTTTTGTAACAATTTTTGGATTCATCTTTCTACCTCCAAAGGTTTTATTACCAGTGTACCCCGTAGCTATGACATATAATGTCCGTCTTGTACCAATATAGGTATCAATAAGTTACTCTGCAGAAAGTGCTTTTCGGACATTCTACATTGTAGAAAGGTCTTTTTACACCGACGCCCTTTGTAATGATTTTACCAGCCTACCGTCAATAAATAAACGTTTTATCAGACATGTAACAGTTTCGCCAGCCAGATGCCATTCTGAACTTTGGTTGCTTGTCTGTAATATTTTTACAAGACAGAGTCCGTTATATAATTATTATATTGACAAATTGCCTATTCTAACTATATTACCAGTAGGATAACAGTTTTATGAGGAGTCCGCATGGATATAAAAGTTTTGGAATCTCGCCCAGCAGGTTATGCGTATCTTCTTGATGTGATGGAGCTGACAGGCATTCCCCATTGGCATACCTCGTTTGTGTCCTCATCAGGAACTCGCAGATCGAAGGTTCAAGGTGGAAGAATAGAGGACATTTACCCTATAAGGTACTGGCCCGGGGAAAAGATCGGAGACCATCTTGAATTCCTGCTGAAATATGATGGGGTCAATCTGGGCTTGCTGTCTCGCATCTTCGAAAAAGCTTCTCAAGATGAACTCACCGAGTATATCAAATCCAAACCTACCGGGAAGTACACTCGAAGAATCTGGTTCTTCTATGAGTTTCTGACCGGAAAGCAACTGCCTGTTGATAACCTGACTTCTGGCAATTATGTCGATGCATTGGAGGCTAAAGATTATTACACTGTTCAGAACGGAGAAAAATCTTCACGTCACCGTATTGTAAACAATCTCCTTGGTCCCAAATCGTTTTGTCCTGTCGTGCGAAGAACCAAAAAACTTGTCAAACTGGATTCATCCGACTTGCGTAAAAGGTGTGAGGATATTGTCACTGCATATTCACCGGAACTGCTTCGCCGTGCTCTGAGTTACCTTTACAATAAGGAAACAAAGTCATCTTTTGAAATTGAGCACATTAAGCCTAACACTTCACGAACTGAAAAATTTATCGCATCGCTGGAACTTGCCGAAAAGGAAGACTTCTGTGAAAAGGAAAGGCTGATAGAGCTTCAAAACCGCATCGTCGATCCGCGTTTCAAAGACAGTGACTATCGGGTGAGTCAGAATTATGTTGGCCAGACGGTTGCCTATCAAAAAGAGGTCATACATTTCATTTGTCCAAAACCTGATGACCTGAAAAGCCTCATGGAGGGATTAATCGATACCCATAAGCGTATGAAAGCGGGAAATGTATCTCCGGTCATTCATGCAGCGATCATCGCCTATGGATTTGTGTTCCTGCATCCGTTTGAGGATGGGAATGGACGAATCCATCGATTTTTGATACACAACATTCTGTCGTTGCAGGAATTTGTGCCACCTGGTTTGATGTTCCCGGTTTCGGCTGTCATGCTAAAAAATCCAGCGGACTACGATGCATCGCTGGAAGCTTTCTCTCGACCATTGTTGCAACTCATCGATTATCGGTTGGATGAAATGGGTCATATGACCGTCGAGAACGATACCTTATGCTGGTATCGATATATGGATATGACCACTCAGTCAGAAACCTTGTACGAGTTTGTAACGAAAACGATCGAAGAAGAGCTTTTGGAAGAGCTTAGCTTTCTGGTCAATTACGACAATACCAAAAAGGCAATACAGGACATCATTGATATGCCCGACCGCCTAATCGACTTGTTCATTCAGTTGTGCCTGCAGAACAATGGCAGGCTTTCTGCAAAGAAAAGAGCCACTCACTTTGACTTCCTGACCGATGAAGAACTATCTGGCATAGAGCAGGCAGTAAGGGACGGCTATAATCCTCCTGATTAGTCATACTGGGTGGAAATGATTTGCATGGCTTTGGATTCAAGGATTTTACATTCTTCTAGTGCAGTGTGAAGCTGCTGGACTGCTTCAGATGCAAGCGGAGCAGAAGGTTTTGATGGAGGACTGAACGGTGCGATCTCTCTCATCTTTGTAAATAAAAGGAAACAAAACATATTTCCTATCTTCCATTTCCTAAATGTTTTAATATGGATTGCTAAAGATATCTTCTTCAGAGTAATAGTCTATTTACAAATGAGTATTCCCAAAGAAGTACATAAATATTGTGTTTCATGATAAAATTTTCTGTTAATTTCTTGAGTATTATTCTTGACATTGTTAGATATATATATATATATATTCCATATATTAATTTCTATATGGAGGTTGTGCGATGTACAATTTTAAAAGACTTTACTCTGTTTTTATAGTACTTTTCTTATGTGTAATTATTGGAGGGCTTGTCTTCTACTCAAAAAACACTTACGGTCAATCCAGTCAAATGTCTATTCCCGATATACCACCCCAATTATCTTCAATTTTAAATGTTGTATCCCATCCTGATGATATTGATAGTGCCTGTAGTAACTTGGGGATTCCTGCTAGACTTATGAATTTCAATTTAGCAACACCAGTGGATTTAACAAATTACAACATGGGAGAATGTATTCACATACCTATAGCGATAACAACTAGAGAAGGTGGGAGAACTTCTTTGTATTACCTTCCACAAGGAGAAGAAGTTTTAGCTGGTATTTATGTAAACTCTGATGGTTACGCCAAAAGATATGTTAAACGATTAACGGGAATGGGAACTCCTGCTTCTGAAGGTGATGTATACCAGGAAAGGTGGGTAAACTACGATGAAAGCTATACATTTTACATTGGATCGGGAGAACTTGACATTATTAATCTTTCCGAAGGAAAAGGCAAAGTAGTTCTTGAGCCTTATACTGAATCACCAATACAAATAAACAAAACCCAAGTTTGGATTTTATGGAGCTGCATAAATGTAACTCAGGAATAGAAATACTTAAACTATACTCGTCTATAACTACTCCCCATGTTGTATATCTCGACATGGGGAGTAACAGGATGGAAGGAGTACTCTTATGTGCAATATTGATTTTTGGAGCTTATTTTTATCGTTCTTCTTCATTGGTTTTGGATTGGTTTTTTTGCACTATGCACGCGTGCTAAATTTCAAAATCGCTTGTATTAGCATTTCGCTTGTTGGTTTAGGGAAACTTCTTCATACTCTCAATGTACTGCCGGAGATATGGTGGAGATATGTCTGCTTGGTTTTAACAGCGATTATGTTCTTCTCATTATGCGTTGTTTGTTTTAAAAAAGAATAAGGGTTTAAGTTGCATCCAAGGATGTCACTGGGTGGAAATGATTTGTATGGCTTTGGATTCAAGGTTTTTACATTCTTCTAGTGCAGTGTGAAGCTGCTGGACTGCTTCAGATGAAAGTGGAGCAGAAGGTTTTGATGGAGGACTGAATGGAGCGATCTCTCTCATCTTTGCAAAAAGATCTGCTACCTGCTGGTACAAATCAGCAATATTTTTCAGTGTCTTTCTTTTTGGGGAAAAATCTTGAAGTTTCCGGAAACCAGATGCAAGATGCAAACGATTGTCACCATAAACAGCAAGAAGATATCGCAAGCCAAAGGAATCAAATTGCTTGGTTTTTAAAGCTTGTATCCACGTATCATATCCCCTTTCTCCTTTTCTATAGCGAGGATGAGAACTACACTCTTGATTCCAGGATTTTTGTGCATACTCCAAGCTAGACTGAAGCATTGTTTCCATTGGGATGGATTGAACACTATGGAGTATTTGATAGTGTAAAATATTCACGCCAGAGGCAAATCCAAGGTTTTCAAATAAGAGAGGATCAGGGTTCTTTTGATCAATGGAAGTCACAAAATACACACCATCCTCAAGGTCAAATCCACGGATCAATCCAAATTCACAAATGGAAGTTGGCGACCAAATCACTACTGGTTTCTCTTGAAGCAATGATTCGATAATCCTTTTCTTGGCATGTTCTTGAAGATTTTTCAATGAATGAACAGGGGGGTGAAGAATTGTAGTGTTTGTTTCTGAAAAAACACCGATTCGATCCAAGGCTCGGAAATGTTCTTCATTCCACTCATATACCGTTACAGAACTTGCACAACATCTTTCTTCTACAATAAGAGGAAATCCTCTTCCTGAAAGAACCATGAACAGGGACGCATCATACTCCCAATAATGCGCTGCTCGTAAAGCTCCAAATGCAGAAGATACATATGTTTGCCAACATGGACCCATTTCAACAGCTATCTCTTTTCTTGTTTGCATGGTAGACCTTCTTTCTATTGATGGAGCTTCCAATAGGTATGAAATCTTTCGCGCACTTTCTCTTTTAACCATTTCGGAGACTGAACTTGAAAAGATGGAAGAGTCAGTAAGTATTGAATGAACTTTTCGGAATCATAAAACTGAAATTGCACCACTTCTTGAGAAATTTGGACACATTCGTAAGGTGGATTGCTAGGGATTAATCCTTGTGAAATCTTGATGCTGGCAGTATAGGGTTTGAGTGCTAGAAAATGAGGATCCTCTTCATGAAGATAAATCTGGAGCTGGGCATTGTCTTTGGTAAAACCGTCACTTGTGGTTTTCATGGATTGAATTCGATCTAGACGAAAAATGCGAAGCGCATTCTTTAACTCACACCATGCAATCAAGTAAAAGTAGTTATATTTTTCTAAAAACTGGTAGGGATGAACTAATCGAATTCGTCTTTCTTGGTTTTTGTTGGTGTATTCGATTTCGATTTTAACACTTTTCTGGATCGCTTCTCGAATGGGATGGTAGCAGGGAATCGATTGTAATTGGGGAGGAGAAATAATGGGAGGGTCCTTGGATATGGCTTTTTTCTTTTCTCTTTCAATAATGAGTCGATCAAAGATTTCTGCTATGCGGTGACCCTGTGGGTGATGTAGAGTTGAATATTTCTCTGCTAAAAAGGATAACAGGTTTTTTTCTTCGTCAGATAAATACAATGCAGGCAAAACAAACGCGCCGTCTTCGTAATAATATCCCTGGTTTTCTTGTGAATAGGCAATAGGAGCTTGCAGAGAATATCGCAGATATTCTATGTCCCGCGAAGCTTGTCGATAAGAAATCTCAAAATGAGAAGATATCTCATGGCAATTTGGATACCGTTGTGCTCGAATTTCTTTATCAATCCACTGTATCCGATGAAGATTGCTCATTCATTGTTTCCATCAAACAGGCAATTGCTTTGTTTGTTTGTACGCGATGCTCGATAGGACGATTAGAAAAAGTAGAATGATTACGAAGCCATAGATTCGTGCAATAAGGGAGGGTAATATGGCAAAACCAAACAACACAACAGATGCCAAAGGCTTTTTCAGAATAAACACTGCAGCGATACCTGTAATCAACGAAGCAAGTACGATCATTATGAAGGTAAAAATGCTCATATTGTAAGCTTTATACACTTCTGCATCTCCCGCTGCAATATTCTTCAGCCAGTATACATATCGTACAAGTGAAGGTTTGTCCAGGCCGTGCTGCTGTTTAAACATATCGATTTGCTCTTGCGTGATGGTGGGATTTTGTGATTTATAGTAGTTAAGTGGATCACTAGTCATGTTCACATGTGCAAAAAAACTAAGGGGCAAAACCAACATGAAAAAAAGTCCCACTATAAGTATGACGTTTTTCATCACAATTCCTTTCATAAAAACACAAACCAAAAAAGTGTTCCACCAATCGCTAGTATAGCAAAAATGTTTCCTACAAAAAAAGACAATTCTCAACTTCAATGTCCGTTATTCATCATGTACTACTATAGCGAGAAAGGGCTTCGCCTGAGAACTTCATACTTTTTGCGTTTCCTGTGGGAAATACGCACACATGTTAAATTATCAAGGAATCACAACTAAAAAGATATTCACCTTCGTGAAAATGTCAATAATTTTAGTACAAATATTTATATGGAGAATAAAGAATTTAACAAGGTTATCATTGCCTCCAAAAATGGAGGAATGTTACAGGGATATTACAGAAATGGTAAATTGATTTTGCGTTATGTTGATCTTTCTCTATTCTTACAATCGTCCAATGTTGAATTTCAACTGCTTCCGGAAAAGAAAAAAGATGGAAAGAGAATTACTCCGTAACCTTGCACTTTTGCAAGCCCATAGGATTATCACTGGCAAGGAAAGATCCATCATCGATTACTTTCTATTACAAGGCAACAATACAAGATCCACAAAAAATATCTGCAAAACACTGAATATCTCGTACTATACAGCGTACCACCTTGTAAAATCGCTAGAAAAAAAGGAAATTATTCAAGACAATTCCATTAATTTTGAGAAAATATCTTCTTTGGGAACAACGGTTGCAGTACACTGCAGAAATTCCTCATCTCTCTCTCGTGATGAGTTCTCTGAAAAATGGGAAAAACATCGAAAAGAACTTCTCTATTTCTTACTATCCCGAAAAATTAAAACTGACGATGCGGAAGATATTTTGCAGGATTCCTTTCTGAAAGCTTGGAAGAGTATTGATCATTTCAAAAAAGGAACCAATTTCCGTGCCTGGATTTTTTTTATCACAAAAAATACAATGCGAGATCATTTCAGAAAGCATACAAATTACCGATATGAGGAAAACAGAGATAGTCCACAAGAAGAAAATTCTCCTCTATATACAGAGGAAGAAGAACTGCATTTATCGCAGTATATCAAGAAGCTACCAGAGGAGTATCAAGAGGTTTTGCATTTGTCTTTGCATTCGATCCCTTACAAGGATATCTCGGTTTTATTGGATTTGCCTATGGGTACAATCAAAAGCAGAATTCATAGAGCAAAGACTCTTTTAAGAGAGGTAATTGAATCTACTGAACCTGAAGACGATTCATGAATTTGCGGACAGCCCCTTTCAAAGTTCTGTCTTGAACAGTTCCTTCGTATAGCTGCCCTTCGTAATCCATTCTAATCTCAAATTCATTGGCCAATTCTTTTTTTGTGTTGGGATCCAAGGGATCTATTTTGCCTGGGAATATTTTTTTCCATAGTGCTCCCCAGGATCCCAGCGAATAGGCCAGTATTTTTAAGGAGGTCATAAGCCACTGAACCCACGTTTGAGAA
>NPIE01000141.1_pt1 | contig 21480 bp, 22 predicted proteins | sample 8637661 | NCBI WGS metagenome assembly NPIE01 (sample SAMN07420842, study PRJNA396082) | bioreactor metagenome | isolation source: sample BA12 brine-fed electro-methanogenic bioreactor BA | place: Japan: Kochi | collected 2016-12-09
GGGTTTCTACTTCAAACTAAAGAACAGGGCGGCAATGTTGAAAAAGCCGTTGCCATGGGCTACTGCTTCGGTGGCACGGCAATTCTGGAGTGGGCACGATCAGGAGAAGATCTGAAAGGATTTGTCAGTTTCCACGGCGGTTTGACCACCCCGGAAAACCAGGATTACTCCAAGACGAAAGCAGGCCTGTTGATTCTGCACGGCACGGCCGACAGCAGCGTGTCCATGGCTGATTTTGCCGATCTGGCCGTGCAGCTCGAAATGGCAGGCGTTCCCCACGAAATGATCACCTACGGGGGAGCACCGCACGCCTTTACTGTCTTCGGCAGTGATCGCTACCGCAAGGATGCCGATGAAAAATCATGGGAGCGCTTTACGGAGTATCTCGGTGAGACATTGAACTAACAGCGGCGGAGCCTTTTTAATAGCTCTCAGGGAGAAAAAAGTTGAAGATCTCAATTCTTTACGGTTCTGCAATCGGGCTCTATGCCCTGCTCCTGTTTGCCATTGAGCGATTCTTTCCTCTGCGCACCCCGACCCGGAAGTTGCTGGGTCGGCTCATCGTCAATTTAACTTTTGCCGCGGTCGCCTTCGTTGTTGTCTCGATTCTCGTGCGCCCGGCTGCGGAATGGACGCTGGGCTGGTCCGCCGCTGACAATTTCGGTCTGGTGCGCCTGGCGGCTTTTCCGACCTGGCTTCAGGCGCTACTCGCCTTCGTGTTGATGGATCTGACCTTTTACTGGTGGCACCGGGCCAACCACCGCATCCCCCTGCTATGGCGTTTTCACAATGTCCACCATTTCGATCCCGATCTGGACCTGTCGACGGCTTTTCGCTTCCACTTCGTAGAACTCGCCTTTTCGGCAGGCTTTCGCATTCTCCAGGTAGGCCTGATCGGGATTTCTGCCTGGACTTATGTGGTCTATGAAGTGGTTTTTCAGGCAGGCACCCTCTTCCACCATAGCAACATACGCCTCCCTGTTCGCATTGAACGCATGCTCGTCACCGTCTTTGTGACACCGCGGATGCATGGCATTCATCACTCCCAGGTTCCCATGGAGACAAACTCGAACTACTCCACCGTTTTTTCCTTCTGGGACCGGCTGCACCGTACCCTGGGACTCAATATCCCACAATCGTCCGTTGAAATCGGTGTTCCGGGATATGCTTTGCCGGAAGACAACCGTCTGACAAATGCGCTGATTGCGCCCTTTTATCCCCAGCGAAACTACTGGCTCCGGCCCGATGGCAAGGTTCCGCAGCGGACCGAGGTCGAAGGAGAAAAAGTGCATTTAGCCCGATAAAAGAGAGAACAGCGGCCTTGGGCTGATCCGCCCCCCTCAACGCTGCCGCGACGTACAGATTCGGCCAATCCTCAGTTCTGTTGACCCGCAGCATGCCCAGCGCGCCGGACAATCTCTTCAACGATACTGGGGATGATCTCCTCATAGCGCATCTTAACCTGAACTTCCACAACAGACGAGGTGCCGGACGCGACGTCAAAGAACTCAAGGCGATAAGTCGTCAGGAACACCGCGCGAAACGGAACCACCGTGACCGGTCCGCGTTCTACGAGGGTTCCGAAGAGGATGGTGTCAGGCTCTGCTTTCAGGCCGTAATCCTCTTTGATTCGGGCAGCATGCCTTCCGCGCATCTGCTGCGCGGTCTGTTCCAGTTGGGCAAAGTTCTTTTCGATATAGAGTTCAGTTTTCTGAAAACCTGTCTGATCGAAGCTTGCAGCGAACTGAGCAGCGTCCTCACCTTTGGCGATATAGTAGGCCTGGTCTGTTTTGTCAAAAGGTCCGTACACCAGCAGCCGGCCTTCCGGTTTGAGCATGGAGAGATCACCCTCGACAACCTTAAAGTCCCGTATCCCCTCACTTGCTTTGGATACGACGCTGTAAATGGGACCACAGGCGCTCAGAATGAGAAGAACAGCAAGGGCTGTCAGCAGCCGTATTTTTTTCATGGGTACACCTCGTTGAGACGATGGCAACGCAGACAATTTTTATCTTCATCATGCTTGCGAATTCCGCTTACGTCATGACAACCCAGGCAATCCTGCGGAGTTTTCGCCAATCGGTGATACTCGTTATTGTCGCGCCGTGGTGCATAGACGGGAATCAATGGACTGCAGCCGACGAAAGTCAGAACTGCGCAGGAGATAGCCAGGAACACTTTCATGGCAGGACCTCGCAAGGGAGAGGAAAGATTGACTTGACTCAAGCAATCAGGATAAATGCAAAAGGTCGTGACAAAACTATATCAAGCCGGGGATGGAATGAGAACCTCAAAAAACTTCAGACAGAATCCCACACTGAACACAGGAGATTACTGTCGCAGAATCGGCAAAGGTTTTGTCGCCTTTTTACTCATGCCCCTGCTAACAATCAGCTGCAGCGCTCGACCAGATTCTTCCTGAACTTCCCTGATGGACAAGGAACCCTGGTGATTGAAGCAACGGGGTTCAGGTCAGATCAGGGTCAGGCCCTCGCCTCACTGTTTGCAACCGCCGAAGGTTTCCCCGACGCCACAGGAGAAGGGGTGCGAACGGTCACGACAAGCATATGCGAGGGAAAGGCGCGGATGACCTTCCCCGGAGTCCAATGGGGGGAGTACGCTGTCAGTGTGCTGCATGACGAAAATGGCGACGGAGTGATGCAGAATAACTGGCTGGGCATGGCCACGGAGGGACATGGTATCAGTATGGATCCAGAAAGCCGATTCGGCCCTCCGGATTTCAATCAGGCACGATTCGTCTTCATGGCAGATGAACGCGTTCTGCCAATCAGGATTCGTTATCCTGAAAAACGTGGACCCGGATCCCGGCGAACACAGAACTGATCTCAAAATGCATTTACATCCCGGCACCTTCCGATCCTCATTCACCTTCTGTTATTTATTTCGTTCACAACACGGTGAACGTCCGGAAGACATCACCGCCCTTCGGGATGTTTCGTTGGGCATTGACATGTCCCCTTTTGTTTTTCTGCAGCGATCTTTTCAAGAATTGACGATCGACCATGATTTTGAAGCACATCATCGCGAATGTCATTTTCCGTGTAATTGAAGCAATAGCAAATCATCCTGTTCATGTTCTTATCGAGCCTTTACAGCGGCCAGACCCACAGCAGCATGGGAACACTGACGAGGACCACAAGCACTTCTGTCGACAGACCTAGAGGCCAGTAGTCGCCGAAACGAAACCCGCCCGGTCCGAGAATCAGGGTATTGTTCTGATGGCCGATAGGGGTCAGAAAAGCGCAGGATGCGCCGACGGCGACTGCCATGAGAAAGCTGTCGGGGTTGACCTGAAGCTGCGCAGCCGTGCTCAGAGCCAGAGGGCACATCAATGCGGCAGTGGCCGCGTTGTTCATGAAATCCGTCAGGACCATGGTGACGATCAGGATCACTGTCAGACCGATGACTGCATTGCCCTGGGCAACGTTGTCAATAAAAAAACTAGCAATGAGATCCGCTGTGCCGGTGGAATCCATGGCGTGCGCGACCGGCAGCATGGCGCCGAGCAGAACGATGACAGACCAGTCAATAGCGCTATAAAGCGACCGCAGCGGCACGATGTGTAGAGCGATGAATGCAAGAACAGCCCCGGCAAAAGATATGGCCACAGGCAGTATCCCCAGCGCGGTTGCGAGTATGGCTGCCGCCATTACGCCGGCCGCAAGAATAGACTGACCCTTTTTCGGGACCCGAATGTCGCGCGTAGCCAGAGGCAGACAGCCGTACGTATTGCCGAAGCCGGTCAGGGCCTGGGGCATGCCACGCATTAAGAGCACGTCACCCGGTTGAATCACGGTAGACCGGAGACGTTTAATGGAGCGGCGCCCCTGACGTGAAATGGCAAGCAGGTTAATGCCGTAACGGGAGCGTAACTCAATATCACTGGCTGTTCGGCCGATCAGCTGAGCGCCAGGTCTTACAACCATCTCTTGAATAAAAATTTCTTCGGTCGAAGATTTTTCTTTTTCCTTCTCTTCCTTTTTGTCCTTACCTTCGCCCCCCGAGCGCTCGGCAGATTTATCTCTGCCATCTTCTTCCTCGCCTTCTTCGGGGGAAACATCCTCTTCAAGCTTCAGGTTCAACTCGCTCAATGCCGAAGTAAGAGCTTCAGGATCGGCTTCAATCGTCAGGATGTCTCCCTCGCGCAGCAGATGCCAGGGATTTGGTGCAGAGACTCGAAGATCGTAACGAACCAAACCCACGATCTGAGCATCGGCACCTTCAAGCATATTTTCAACATCGCGCAACCTCTTGCCGATAACCTTGCTGTCTTCATCAACCCTGATTTCGCTCAGATACTTCCCCATATCGAAGCGGTCCAGATCGGACTGCTGCCGGTCCGGCACCAGGCGCCGCCCCGCCAGGGCAATGAACAAAATTCCCACCACGGCCACAGACAGTCCCACAGGGGTGTAATCGAACAGACCGAAACCCCCGGGACCTGCCTCCGCGCGAAACCCGGCAACGATCAGGTTCGGCGGGGTGCCGATCATGGTGGTCATGCCACCCAGGATGGAGCAGAACGCAAGCGGCATGAGAACTTTCCCCGGTGGGAGTTTCTGCTTTTCAGCCATCTGTATAGCGACTGGCATCAGCAGTGCCATGGCACCGACATTGTTCATAATCCCCGAAAGACCCGCCGCCAAGGCACAGAGGGCCAAGAGGCTTACGGTTGGTCCCGCCGAGGCGGGCAGCACCCGTCTTGTCATTTCATCGACGGCACCAGTGATCTGCAGTCCATGACCCAGCACCAGCACACAGGCGACAGTAATCACCGCCGGATGTCCGAAGCCTGAAAAAGCCTCTTCACCTGGAACCAGACCAAAAACAACGCACGCGAGCAATGCGCCCATGGCGACAAGATCATGGCGTCTGTGTCCTCGGATGAAAACCGCCATGGTCAACAGCAGCAAGGCAATAATCAGCATCTGATCAAAAGTCATAACAATCCGGCATTCCTTGCAGAAAGAGGTAAGTCAACCTGTGCTTTCCAGTATTTAGACACATTTGACGTCAATATCAATCCGATAATTCCCCAAGGGCATAACAGACTTAAACCCACCCTTGACCCCGTACAATAAAAACGCTATGGTTGCACGAATTTTTATTTCGTAGCACTACATGCTTTTATGGGGGTTAAGGGAGTTGTCCATGTACCGTTATGCTCTGGAATGGTTTGTCGTATTACCATTTTTTTTCTCTTTCTGCTGCATCCATGTCATGTCTTTGCCGAACAATCGACAGCACTGCCCACTCTGTCGGTTGTTGGGCAGAAATTGATCATCCCCACCCGCCAGGCCAGTGAAACGGTCTACACCGGCAGTGAAATCACCCGTGACGGCATACGCCTGCAGGGAGAGCGGGCCAGCACCAGCGTGCATGAAGCACTTAACCTGCTGCCCGGCGTCAATCTGTCCAGCAGTGATGGATACGGTCTGGCAGCTGAACAGAACGACCTTCGCATCCGTGGCGTGCCTGGGCGACTGGGCGCGATGACAGTTGAAGGGGTTCCAAACTACGGAGGCAATCCGATCGGGCCGCGCGACTACCTCTACGATAGGGAAAACATGGAAGCCATTTCGGTCTACAAGGGGGCAGTACCGGGGGATATCGGCACCGGGGTCGGCTCCCGCGGCGGCGCGATCGTGCTGCACCCGTTGTGGCCGCAGAAAGACGCAGGCCTGCAATTCAAGCAGAGCCTGGGATCGCACAGCTACAACCGCACTTTTGGCCGTCTCGACAGTGGAGAACTGCTCGAAACGCAAACCCGCCTGTCAGGCTCCTACTCCTATACCGATGCAGACAAATGGCGTGGGCCCGGGGAACTTGGACCTCGCCACAACACCAATCTGGGGCTGGCACAGCCCCTCGGCGAACATGCGGGAGTCAAGCTCTGGTACAATCACAACGACCTCGACCAGCACCTGTACCGGCCCCTGAACTTTGAAGAGATCCGCAATCTCGATGACAATTACCGCAAGGATTTCAACGAAGAGCTGAGCGGCAATCCGACTGAAGACGTCTATTATTATCAGTACAATCGCGGCAGCTACCGCAACCGCGACCTGATCTCCACCCTCACCTTCGATCCGTCCGATGTGCTTCATGTCAGCGTCAAGCCTTTTTACTCCAAGGAGGACACCCGTGTGCTGCAGGGCAACCCCGCCAAGGGCGCCCTGGTACAGCAGCGCAATCGGGAGATCGAACGCAAGGGAGTGATCGCAGAAGTCCGTGCCGATCTGCCCGGTATCCAGACCGTGGCCGGGCATCATTTCGAGAGCCTGGATATGGATATTTTCAGTCGCAATTTCGCGGTGACACCCGATGGTCTCGATTATCGCGGCATGGGAATCCTGGCCTCCGGCGGGACAAGCTACATCAACAGCGCCTACCTTATGTATTCAGCGTGCCCTTCTGGCCATGGCCCTGATCCTCGATCCCCCGGTGCTGATCACCCACGATCTCGATACCTGCCGCCGCCTGGCAGATGAAGTGGCGGTTCTTTACCTGGGGCAGATCATGGAGCAGCTGCCGGCGGATCATCTGTTCACCGATCCATGCCACCCCTACACCCTGGCCCTGGCACGCTCGTACCCGACACTCGACGGCGGGCGTGAACTGGGAGGCATTCGCGGCGACGCTTTTTATCGCATCACTCACGCCCACGACGAGGCCGGTTTCCACCATACGCACATTGTCACCGCGGACAATGACGATGCCGGTCACGCTCCGCGCCAGGGGTGCCTGTTCGCCCCGCGCTGCACCCAGGCCCAGCTCCCGTGTCGCTCGGGTGAGATTGCCATGATTCGTCGGAATACCCACCGGGTGAGATGCCGGCGCGGCGGAATCGCCCCTTTGCTGGAACTGCATCAGGTCGGAAAACGCTATGGGAAAACGGTCGCGCTGCACCCGGAGAATCTGACCCTGCGTTGCGGGGAGGTCTTTTCACTGGTGGGGGAAACAGGCTCAGGCAAAAGCACCCTCGCAGTGATCGCAGCCGGGGCCATGCCCCCTGACGGCGGCCGGCGTTCCTTTGAAAACCGTGACATGAACGACTGGCTCAAAAAAGACCGTCTCGGTTTTGCCCGCCAGGTAGGAGTCATCGATCAGCATCCGGATCTGGCGGTCAGTCACCGCCTCTGCGTTTTGGACATTGTGGCCGAACCGCTGCGCATCCAGCAGCCGTCATTTCCGCTGCAGGATATCGAACGGCGCGTGAAACAGTCTCTGGCCGAAGTCCATCTGCCGACCCGACCGGAGTTTCTTCGCCGTTACCCCCATCAGCTCAACCAGGGGGCCCTGCAGCGGCTGTGTATCGCCCGCGCGCTGATCACCGGACCGAGGCTGCTGATCGCCGACGAACCAACCAGCGCTCTCGATCCCAGCGTGCAGGCCAAGGTGATGAAGGTTCTACTCGATCTGCAGATCGAAAAAGGGCTGACCCTGCTGCTGGTCACACACGATCTGGGTATTGCCCGCAAAGTCAGCGATCGCATCGGCGTCATGCATCAGGGCCGCCTGGTCGAAGTCGGCCCCGCCGCCCGTATCCTGCAGACGCCTCAACATCCGCAGACCCGTCACCTGCTTGGGCAGGCTCATGGGGAGGCACGTTTAAAAGCAGTCGAAACTATTCAACAGACGTACCGTCCAGGACCGCGGGGAACGACGGTTGAGTTCTGCGGCAGCTGTCTGAGCCGCAGGCAAGTTTGTCGCCGCAAACGATGCCGTCGTTCCCCGCGGTCCAAACTGAACCGTGACAATTCACCAGATCACAAGGAGATTCAATAATGAACAGTGCCGAATACTCAGAGGATTTTCAAAACAGCGTCCAACTGCACGGACACGCCTGCATCGGTCTTGCTGTGGGATATGTGGCAGCGATCACCGCCATGGATAGACTCGGGCTGGAGCGCGCTCAGGAGGAGAAAATCGACGCCTTCCTCGCGGCCCCACCCGAACAATCCTTCTCCATCACCCGTGTCACACCGGACGCCCCCGGCCACGCACGCCTTTTCTCATCCCTGCTCTGCGAAGTCTGCGGAGAGCAGGTCATGGAACCGCGCGTGCGCCTGCGGGAAGGAAAGAGGGTCTGTATTCCCTGTTCCGAGAATTACAGCCGGGGGTGGTGAAAGCCAATGCTGTGGCCTGCCCGAGAGTCTCATCCGCAAACTCCGGGAAAAACTATGGAGCAGCATTATTGAGACTCCAGTCGTAGTCATAGGAGATGCGTCCGTCGTAGCCGGCCAGTTGCTCCGCCAGCTCGGGTCCGGCGTATTTTTGCAGGTGACGCAGCACGCCTTGCCGGCTGTCTTCGAAATCTTCCTGGAACCACTCATAAATAGACGAAAGCTGCAGTCGGCCATCATCAAAACGGACCCCCCTGGGATGATTGATGTACTGCCGCGCAGCGGCTGTCAGCAGGCTGTCGAGATTGGCGGCGGTAAAGGCGCGCGGCTGCAGATTGGGGCAGCCGATGCTGGCGCAGTTGACGCCGTAGTGGATACGTGCATCCTGCCAGACAGGGCGCAGGATGCGGTGCTCAATATCATCGAGGGACAGCTCTTCGCCTTCGACTTCCACCAGCTTGGCCCCCCAGGGCCCGCTGCTGAACCAGCCGGGGGAAATATCAATGCGGCGAATGCTGCTGACCGGATAATGTTCCAGCACAACCTGGATTGTCAGGGCATTGTAAAAATTAAACCAGTAGGCCATCTGTTCGTTACGGTTGAGCTGCGTCACCGTTGTCTGCTGCAATTGGTCGAGATAACGGTCGAGGCTCTTGCGGTCAGTCTCGCTGACAGAGCCGTAACGGACCAGATTGACTCCCGAAGGGTGCTCGGTCACCAGATATTCATCCAGAAAAGCCTGCCATGCGCTGTGGTCGACCACCTGGGTGCTTGCCGGATCATGCTCCTGCCAGCGCGGCCAGAGTTCAGCCTGGGGAGCAGCGGACAACGGCTGAGCAAGAATAAGTGAGAAAAGGATCAGAAAAAGAAGAATGTGTTTTGTCATGGCGTGTTTCCTTTTCTTTACTTAGCGGAGAGAATGGGAATAACGTGATTGTTGCTCAGGATGACGTGTGCAGTGTCATCAACAAAGTAGCGTCATACGAAACCGTCGTCGGCCAGCTCTTTTTCGATTCCCGTGACCGTCGATATCATCCGGGGATCGTCATAGGGTAAAAAGCCGTAAAAAGGCAGCAGCAAACTGCAGGCATTGAGGGCTATTGCCTGTCCCGACAGAAGATAACGCCGAACTTTCCTCAGAGCCTTATTCCTGAATCAAAAACTGCGCGCATCAGTAGCAGACCATAACGGTCGGAAGCTTTCCGGAATTGGCTCCTGCAGCAGAGCCCCGTGTTCAAGACAGGGGTAGAGCTCGCCCAGGGGTTGAATCCGATCCGGTGCGGTGCGACGGAAAATGTGCCACCGCAATTTTTCCGGAGTGCAGCTCAGACCCGAGGCGGCGGCGAGTTCCACTGCACCGTTGACTGTAGCCTGCTGAAAGCGCGAAACCCGTTTCGCCTTGTCGGTGACATCAAGGCCCCGGTAAAGACGTGAGGATTGGGTGGCGATACCGGTGGGACATTGGTTGGTATTGCATTTAAGAGCCTGAATACATCCCAGCGAAAACATCATGCCGCGCGCTGAATTGCACATATCAGCGCCGAGGGCGATTTTACTCAGCAGATGAAAACCTGTAGTGATTTTTCCGCTCGCAATCAAACGGATTCGATCCCGCATGTTAATGCCGAGCAGGGCACTGTGAACAAAAGCAAGGCCATCGTTAAGAGGCATACCCACTGAATTCGAAAACTCAAGGGGCGCGGCCCCGGTGCCTCCTTCAGCGCCGTCAACGGTGATGAAGTCCGGATGCAGTCCGGTTTCCACCATTGCTTTGCAGATGGCGAGAAATTCTCGCCTCTCGCCGAGACACAATTTGAACCCGACCGGCTTCCCCCCACAAAGGTTACGCAATTCCGTAACAAATTCGAGCAGTTCGACCGGATTGGAAAAAGCGCTGTGCGCGGGAGGAGAGAGGATATCCTGCCCAAGGGGAACATCACGAATACGGGCGATTTCTTCACTGACCTTGCTTGCGGGCAGAATGCCGCCGTGCCCAGGTTTCGCCCCCTGCGAGAGCTTGATTTCGATCATTTTCACAGCAGGGATGACGGCGCGCCGTTTAAAGGTCTCGCTGCAAAAGCTGCCATCCTTGCGCCGGCAGCCGAAATAGCCGGTGCCGATCTGCCACACCAGGTCGCCCCCTTTCAAATGCCAATCACTGATTCCGCCTTCGCCGGTGTTGTGGGAAAAACCCCCCTCTTTCGCGCCCTGGTTGAGTGCCATGACAGCGTTGCGGCTCAGCGCCCCGTAACTCATGGCCGAGATATTGAACATCGAGCTTGAATAAGGGTGCAGGCAGCTTTGTTCTCCGATACTTACCCGGGCCAGGGCAGGGTTCATTTCTGTGGGGCTGAGGGAGTGATTGATCCACTCGTAACCGACCTGATAGACATTGCGCCGGGTGCCGAAGGGCAAAGTGTCGAGAGTGCCCTTGGCACGCTGATAGACAACCGAGCGTTTTTCACGACTGAAGGGACTCTCCTCATCATCGCCTTCGACGAAATACTGGCGGATCTCAGGCCGGATCGATTCGAGCAGAAAGCGAAAATGTCCGAGAAGCGGGAAATTGCGCAGTAGAGTGTGCTTTCTCTGCACGATGTCATACAGCCCGACGGCCACCAGCGGACCCAGCAGGGCAAAGCCCCACCAGGCGGCCGGTCGTGACAGGGCGACACCGACAAGGACAACGATTGTCACCAGTGACAGAACAAGAAACAGAGCTCGCGACCACTTTTCAAGCATGACTCACCCTTTCCCTGTGGTGGGCGTCGTCGCTTTAATCACCGCCATCTTGATCTGGCTCAGATCGCGCATGGTATAGCCGATCCCGCCAATGCCGTACCCGGAATGGCGCCGTCCGGCAAAAGGCATCCAGTCAGCGCGAAAAGCAGTGTGATCGTTGACCATGACAGCGGTAGCATCAAGCCGGCCAACCATGTCGATGGCCCAATCCAGATTGTGGGAAAACACCGCCGCCTGAAAGGCGACATCGAGAGCGTTGGCCTGTTCCAGGGCTTCCGAAACATCCCCGTAGGGATAAACGCATACCACCGGCCCGAATATCTCCTGGGTTGAAACCTTGGCATGGCGCGGCGGGTTATAGAGCACTGTTGGCGCATAAGACGTTTGGCCGATTTTTTCTCCGCCGGTCAGAAGGTTCGCTCCGCCGGCAATGGCCTCCTGCACCCAGGAATCGATACGATCGACCTCTTCGCGGCGGATCAGCGGGCCTAGATCGGTGCTTTCCTCCGTAGCCGGTCCGACCTTGAGAAGCGCGGCCTCCTGCGCCAAACGATCGGCAAAGGTTCGTGCATGGCCTTGCGGCACGAAGATACGTTGCACCGAGACACAGACTTGTCCGCTGTGGTAAAAACCGCCCTTGAGCAGGGAGGGGATAACCTCCTCGAAATCAATGTCCGCATCTACGATCACCGGGGCTGACCCACCGTGTTCCAGAGCGCATCGGGCGCCTGCAGCCAACTTGCTGCGCAACATCCAGCCAACGTTGGCGGAGCCGATAAAAGAGAGAAAGGCCAGGCGGGGGTCGGTCACCAGGAACTCTGCCACCTTATCATCGCAGATGATGGGTTGACACCAGCCGGACGGCAGCCCCGCCTCACTGAGCAGCTCGCAAAAGCGCAGGCAAGTGAGCGGTGTGGTCAGGGCCGGTTTGACAATGACCGGGCAGCCGACCGCGACAGCGGGCACGACCTGATGGACAATCAGGTTGAGAGGATGATTAAAGGCGCTGATAGCGACAACCTGCCCGATAGGTTCGTAGAGAGTGAAAGCCATGCGCCCGTGGGTTTCCGGCGTGAGTCCCATGGGGATTTGCTGTCCGCGTAAAACACACGGGATTTCCTGAGCAGCCAGACGGATACCGGCGACCGCCCGTGAGACCTCGACCCGCGCATCGCGCAGGGGCTTGCCGCCTTCGGAGGCGATCAGTTGGGCAAAATCCTCAGCTTGTGCTGCGACCAGCTCGGCCAGCTTATTGAGTATCACCATGCGCCGTTCCGCGCTGAGCCATTGTTCGCGATCCTTAAAAAGGCGCTGTCCGGTTTGCAGCATGCGATCGGCTTCTTCTATCGTCTGCAAGCGCAGTGTCTTGATCAGGCGGCCGTCGCAGGGTGAGGTCACATTCAACTCGTCATTTATTTTCCCGGGAGTCGGGCTTGTCATATCAGGCACACCTTTTCTTTGAGTTCCTCACCCAGCACCTTCATATTCTCTGAATAATCGACCGCCACATCGACAAGATGCACGCCACCTTGTGAAAAACAGTGTTCCAGCAAGGGTGCGAAATCTCTGGCGCGCTCGACACGGTGGCCAGAGGCACCGTAGCTGCGCGCATAGAGCACAAAGTCGACAGGGCCGAATTGCAGCCCGAAGTCTGTCAGTCCCATGGTTTCCTGTTTCCAGCGGATCATGCCGAACGCCTCATCCCGAATCACCAGGACCACCAGATTGAGGTTCAGTCGTACCGCAGTCTCCAGTTCCTGACTGTTCATCATAAAACCGCCGTCTCCGCACACCGCCATGACCCGGCGCTCGGGGAACAGTCGCGCCGCCTCCATGGCTGAAGGCAGGCCGGCCCCCATGGTGGCCAGGGCATTGTCGAGCAGTACGGTGTGCGGCTTATGCGTCAGGTAATTGCGGGCGAACCAGATTTTGTACATGCCGTTGTCGAGGGCCAGAATTCCTTCTGAAGGCAGAACACGGCGCACGTCGGCGACAATGCGCTGCGGCTTGAGGGGAAAGCTCTCGTCCGCGATTTTCTCGCGCAGATGCTCGTCGAGGTGCTCCTTGATGCGGTGAAAATAGGAAAAATCCTGATTCAGCCGCCCCAGTACCGCACCCAGTCGCTTGATACTGTTGGCAATATCGCCGACCATTTCCAGTTGCGGAAAGTAGACATTATCGACTTCCGCTGAGCTGAAATTGACATGGATTACTTTTTTGCCGTTGTGTTCCATGAAAAAAGGTGGTTTTTCCACCACATCGTGCCCGACATTGATGATCAGATCGGCGCGATCGATTGCGCAATGGATATAATCGTTCTCAGAAAGAGCCGCCGTGCCGAGAAACAGAGGTCCGCTTTCATCGACCACGCCCTTGCCCATCTGCGTCGTCAGAAAGTAGAAGCCGGTTTCATCGATGAATCGGCCAAGGGCATGACAGACCTGGTGACGCTGGGCCCCGGCTCCGATCAACAGCAGCGGATAGGCGGCGGCGCGAACCATTGCGGCCGCCTCATCGATCAGTTTGTCGTCTGTCTGCGGCAGATGGGCATGGCTGATGGCAAAAAGCGGCGTTCTGGATAAATCTGCGGGTTCTGCAGCGACATCTTCAGGCAGCTCCAGGTGCACCGCGCCAGGGCGCTCTTCCCGGGCTCGACGAAAGGCTTCGCGTACGTTGCCGGGAATCCGATCGACGTTGACGATCTGCTTGGTGAACTTGGTCAGCGGCTGCATCATATCCACCACATCGATGATCTGAAAGCGCCCCTGCTTGCTTTTCTTGATGGGCTTCTGGCCGGTGATCATCAGCATGGGAAACCCGCCGAGTTGAGCGTAAGCCGCGCCGGTCACCAGGTTGGTCGCCCCGGGTCCCAGGGTCGCCAGGCAGACACCGGGATTTCCGGTGAGTCGTCCATGCGTTGCCGCCATGAATGCCGCGCCCTGTTCGTGGCGGGTCAGAATCAGGCGTATCGAGGAGGTGCGCAGGGCTTCAAGCAAGTCCAGGTTCTCCTCGCCCGGCACTGCGTAAATCACTTCGACCCCTTCATTTTCCAGGGCTTTTACAAATAATTGAGCCGCGTTCATAACATCCTCTTTTCTCAGCCCCGCCGCCAGGCATGATATTTCTCGATCCAGGCCAGCAGTTTTTCGGGGACGTGGGCCTTTTTCCATTCTCCCGCAGCCATTTTGTTGGCTTCCGCCAGGGTCGGATAGGGGTGGATGGTGCCAAGAATTTTGTTGAGCCCCAGGCCGTGCTTCATCGCCAGGACATATTCAGCAAGCAGATCACCGGCGTGGGTGCCGACAATGGTGACCCCGAGGATCTTGTCTTTGCCGGGCGGTGTAATGACCTTGATCCAGCCGTGATCCTCGCCCTCGGCGATGGCGCGGTCAAGTTCCGCCAGTTCGAAACGGGTGACTTCGTGTTCGATCTCCTCCTCCCGCGCTTCGGCTTCGTTGAGTCCCACCCGCGCGACCTCCGGATCGGTAAAAGTGCACCAGGGGATGACGCTGTAGTCGGCACGAAATTTCTTGAAATCGCCGAACAGGGCATTGACCGCGGCATACCAGGCCTGATGGGCGGCGGTATGGGTGAACTGATACGGTCCGGCAACATCGCCCGCGCAGAAAATGTTGGGGAAGTTGGTGCGCAGAAAGGGATCGGTGTCGATCGTCCCGCGATCACTCACATGCACGCCCAGCTCCTCCAAGCCGAAACCCGTGGTGCGGGCGCGCCGCCCCACGGCGACCAGCAGGGCGTCGAACGGCAGCTCGACGCGTTCTCCTCCATGTTCGCATACCAGGATTTTTTCACCGCCGTTGACCTGGACTTCCCGGGCGGCATGTTCGGTCAGTACCCGCACGCCTTCGGCTTCGAAGCGCTCACGGACGAAATCCGCGACATCGGCATCCTCACGGCTCATGAGCCGGGGACCCATTTCCACCTGCGTCACCTGCGCACCGAAGCGGACAAACGCCTGTGTCATCTCACAGCCGATGGGACCACCGCCCAGCACCACCAGACGCTTGGGCAGTTGGCGCAGCTGCCAGAGGTTGTCCGAGGTCAGATAATCAACCTGGTCAAGACCGGGGATCGGCGGCACAAAAGGTTCGGCTCCCGTCGCGACGATGATGCTGCGGCTGGTCAGAGTGCGCTCGCCGACCTGGACCGTGTACGGCGAAGTAATGCGCGCTTCACCTTTGATGCACTCAACCCCCAATCCCGTATAGCGCTCCACCGAATCATGGGGTTCGACTTTTTTGATCACGGCCTGTACACGCTCCATAACCTCGGCAAAATCAAAATCGGTTTTGGTTTTCTGCAGACCGAATTCCTGGGCGCGACGACCGTAGGCGAGCATTTTCGCCGTCCGGATCAGGGCTTTGCTCGGCACACAGCCGGTATTGAGGCAATCGCCGCCCATTTTATCTTTTTCAACAAGAGCGACTTTGGCCTTGACCGCCGCGGCGATATAGGCGCTGACCAGTCCGGCGGAGCCGGCGCCGAGGACGACCGTGTTGTAGTCAAATTTTTCCGGTTTGGGGAAATCTTTCAGACTGCGGCGTTTTTGCATAATGTCGACTCCCTTGCGGGCCAGTAGAGGGAAGATACCGAGTAGAGCGAAAGAAAGCAGCAGCTGCGGCGAGAGGATACCGCCGAGCGTCTCGATCTGACCAAGCTGAGTGCCGGCGTTGACATAGACGGCGGTGCCCGCCAGCATGCCGACCTGGCTCACCCAGTAATACGTCCGGGTGCGCATCGGGGTCAGACCCATCGCCAGGTTGATGACAAAAAAGGGAAAGATCGGCACCAGCCGCAGTGTGAACAGGTAGAACCCGCCGTCTTTTTCAATCCCGGCATTCAACGCCTTGAGGCGCTTTTTAAATTTGGATTGAACCCAGTCCCGAAGCAGAAAGCGGCTGACGAGAAAAGCCAGCGTCGCACCGATGGTGCTAGCAAATGACACCACAACGAGCGCCGGCAGAAAACCGAACAACGCGCCGCCGGCCAGAGTCATGACGGCGGCGCCCGGAAGTGACAGGGCGGTGACGATCACATAGAGGAGGAAATACGCCCCCAGAGTCAGAGCGCGGTTGGCGGTGTAAAAATCCTGAAACGCCTCTTGCCTTGCCTTGAGCTCAGCCAGGGTCAGGTAACGCTGCAGATCGAAAGCAAAGAACAGCGCGACCACGATGGCAATGGCCAGGACAATGAGAATTTTTTTGCCGTTGCCTGTCATGATGAGGTCCTTTCATGCCAATGTGTATAATCGTAAAGCTTTTCTGCGACCTAACTAGGTCGCGATCTCGCCCCCTCAGGTAAAGCCTGCACCGGCGCTGCAGGCATAGCAGTGATCTGCGGTGGCGATGGGCGTTCCTTCAGGCGGTGGTCCGGGCAGATCGCGAACCTGAGTGAGCTTTTCGCCCTGGCAGATCCCGGCTGCCAGATGGAAATCGCAGTCAAAAACAGTGCCGTCCCAGGAGACACTGATCTGTTCCCGGCACATGAGAGCGGGAACGGCCTCCGGATTGAATGCCTCAGCCAGTTTGCGCATGTAGCCCTGGTAATTGCCCGACTTTTCCAGCCAGTGCTTGAAACGCCCCAGCGGCGCGTTGGTCAGGGTAAACAGGCGGTTGAAGACGATCCCCCAACGTTTTTCAAGCTCGCGCCGGTAACGCTTTTCCATCGATTCCTGGTTGGCGGGCAGAAAAGCACCACCGGGGTTGACCGCAAGGTGCAGCTCCAGACCTGAATCAGCACGGCCATACCCCAGTTCATTGAGGCGGTTGAGCATCGCCAGGCTTTTCTCCCAGACACCCGAACCGCGCTGGGCTTCGACCTGGGCCTCTCGCAGGGAGGGGAAAGAAACCACCAGGGCGATTCGATGGCGACAGAGCGTCACCAGCAGTTCTTCGCGCGCTTTGCCGCCAAGAGCGGTCAGGTTGGAGCGCAGCAGGACATTGGGGGCGCAGTCGGCAAGCTCAGACAGAAAGCTGGCAATGCCCGGCACCAGCTCCGGGGCACCGCCCGTCACGTCAATCATTTCAAAGTTCCCGCGATGTGCAAAAGCCACCACCTCCTGCATGGTTTCCGCACTCATGATCTCGCGGCGCTGCGGCCCGGCTTCCAGATGACAATGTTTGCAGGCCAGATCGCACAACAGGCCGGTATTGATCTGCAGGATGCGGCACCGCCTGCGCGCAAAATGCAGGTCATGGCGTTTCAGCGTGCAGGAGAAATGTTCAACACCGGAGGCCGGTTCCTGCCCAGCGGATTTTTTTGGTTTTTCCATGATCGATTTCCTTTTACAGCGACAACTTCTCAGCGATCTTGCGCATCTGTACACCATGCACCAGTGATGCGCCCCCGCGAATCGCCGCGGCGACATGCATCGCCTCGCTCATTTCTTCAAGGTCCGAACCCTTTTCCAGACATGCCTGTGTGTAGGCATCGATGCAGTACGGACACTGCACCGTGTGGGCAACAGCCAGCGCAATCAGAGCCTTCTCGCGCTCGCTCAGGGCGCCCTCGGTAAATACGGCACCGTAATAATCGAAAAACTTCTTCGCGAGCTCCGGCGCATCCTTGCCAATGCTCTCAAACAGGTTCAAATCCTTGGGATCGTAATAAGTGTCCATTGTTTCTCCACAGAGCGTCAGATAATTTACGTCGCTGAATGAACAAAAACTTTAGCCGATCTTTGCGAGGCCACAACTGTAACCCCGCTGACAAAAGTAAGCTAAGAACCTAATTCTTCAGAACTATTTCTCGCCAAAAATTTTTTCAGGCCACCCTGGTCCAGAAGGCGGACAGTGCGGTAGGAGGTCTTCACCAGCCCCTGCCGTTTCATAACTGCGAGCTGCTCTGCGACAGCCTCGCGCGAGGCGCCGATAAGATAGGCGATATCTTTCTGCGACAAGGGGATGCGAACCGCTCCGTCGGCTTCGGTGACACCGTGCCTTTGTGCCTGCCATAACAGCGCCACGGCCAGCCTCCCGGCCAGGGGTTGAAACACCAGGTCTTCAAGGCGCATTTCCAGTTCGCGCCGGCGCAGGCCGATAAGCTTCAGTACGCGCAGGGCCATTTCCGGATGGCGGACCAGCAACGCCTCAAAATCGCTGCGGGTAATAATGCAGACCAGCGCATCCTCGAGGGCTTCGGCGCTGTGCGAGCGTCGCGTCTCGCCGGCCAAGGCCAGTTCGCCGAAAATCTCCCCCGGCCCGAGGATGTCGAGAATGATTTCACGCCCCTCCGGGCTGGAGCGGATCAGCTTGACGCGGCCCTGCTTGACCAGAAAGATGTTGTCACTCGGCTCCTCGGCAAAAAAGAAACGGGTGTTGCGCTTGCAACTCACCATTTCGCTGCGCTGAGCCAACTCCTGCTGTTCGTCATCCTGCAGCCAGGAAAACAACGCGGCGTTTTTTATGTACCAGAGCCGTGATTCCATGACCTGCGCCCTTCCTTCGCCCTGTCGCAATCTCAAACCCGGCAATAATGCCCCACCCGTTTCACTTCGCTTGAATCACCTCAGAAATCGATCTCGACCTGCAGCGCATCGAGGAATTTGTTGAAGCCGACAAAAAGTTCCATCACCCCAAGGGCTTCAACGATTTCGGCGTCCACGGCACCCAGATCACGCAGAGCCTGAACCTCTTCATCCTTAATCGATAAGGGAGAAATGTTCGCCTTGCGTGCGAAAGCAATAAGTTCACGCTCTTTAGGGCTGAAGTTGGACTGCTGCAGATCCGTTTCAATCGCGTTGATTTCCTCGCTGGAAACGCCGATGGAACGCAGCGCCGTCTCATGAGCGGCCACGCAGTAGTTGCAGCCATTGTCCTTGGAGACCAGCACGGCAATGGTTTCTTTGGCTTTGCGCGACAAGGCGCCCTCCATCATCACCTTCTTCACTTTCACCCAGTTGGCTTGGAGCAGCGGTGGGTGGTTGGCGTAAGCCCGAAACAGGTTGGGGACCATACCAAAGGCCTGTTTGATTTCTGCAAAGATTTCCGCAGTTTGTTCCTGCGCCTTCTGTGGATCAAAAGAATGGATACGAGTCATGATTTTTCTCCCTTGGTTCAATGGGGTTTATGTGGTTGCAAATCTGTTTTGTCGCTATAGAGCATCAGACGTAATGTCTCGACACAGTTTTTCATGGGCGCTTCGCTTTTATGCAGGCGCGACTGCATGATACCTCCCTCCAGAGCAGCGATCACGAACTCAGCCAGCTCGTCGGCAGATCGAATTCTGTAAACGGTGCCGTCATCCTGCGCCTGCTCGATAATGACGGCCAATTTTTTACGCCACTGGTTAAACGCAGCGGCCGTCACCCTGGCAAATGCGGGCGCGGTATCGCTGGTCTCCAATGCGGTATTGCCAAACAGGCATCCGCCCACAAAACCTCTCGCGCGGTGATGAGCGAAAGCTTCCTGCAGGAAGTTATCAAGCTTCTCAACAGCCGAAGGCCCCTCGAGACCTTCATCAAGAAAAGCCATGAATCTTTCGCCGGCCTGGCGCAGATACTCCAGCCCGATCTCATCCTTGCCGCTGAAATGAAAATAGAGGCTGCCCTTGGTCATGCCGGTAACCTGCAGCAGATCTCTCACGCTGGTTGCGCCAAAACCTTTGGTATGAAACAGCTCCGCGGCATCTTCCAGAATTTTCTGCCTGGTTTTTTCACCCTTGGCTCCCATTCTTACTTCCTCCAAAAAAAACATACCGTTTGGTTTGTTGTCTGCTTTACTTTCATCGTGGATCGCGAAGAAGTCAAATGGAAATATGATGCTACCTTAGGCTGGAACAAAAAAACTGTCACCAGGATGACAGTTTGAGGTCTTTTCCGTATTTGATCGCAAGTAAAATCATTTTCTTGAATAGGGGCGATGGAAATCCATGACGATGGCCGTGCAATCATCCTCGAGCGGAGCTGAACCATTGAACTGCCTGAGGGCGGCAAAGAGCTCATCGAGAAATTGCTGATGATCGCCCCGGTGCTCCTGCAGCCGCTTTTTCAGGCGCTGCGTCCCAAACATCTCTCCACCGCTGTCGGTGATCTCGCTGACACCGTCGGTATAGAGAAACAGACGATCTTCTTTCTGGAAGCGGAAAGTTTTCACGATATCGTCTTCCAGATCGAAGAAGCCAACCAGGGGCGCACTCGCCTCCAGTTCAAACAGGCGGCCATCGCGACGCACCAGGGGAGGCGGATGCGCAGCGTTAACATAGTGCATCTGCAGTGTCTCAGGGACAATCACCCCGAAAAACAGAGTTGAAGAGAACAGGTGGTCATAGAGCTCACCGCGTTCACCGAATTTTTTGAGAAAGCTGTTCACCCGCCGGACCACGTCCAACGGGGAACAGGCCTCTTCGATGCTGCGGTGAATATAACCATAGAGAAGGGACATGACGACAGAGGCCGCCACGTCATGGCCGGTGACATCACCGATCATAACCATCTGGCAACCATCGTGGGTGGGCACAAAATCAAAAAAATCCCCCCCGACCCCCACCGCCATGCGATTTTTTACGCCGATACAGCACCAGTGGCAGAAGGGCGGGGCCTTGGGCAGCAGCAGTTGCTGAATTTTGCCGGCCATATCATTGACCAGATTCTCTGGCATATTCTCAATCCCGTTTGAGGTCTTTTTTCATCCGCTCAAAATCCTCCCGGGAAAGCTCTCCTTTGGCGTAGCGCTTTTCAAGAATGTCGAGAGCGTTGCTGCCCTCCGGCCTTTCGTTCTGCGGCTTTTTGCGATGAATCAGCATTCGTACGGCGCAGATAACACCAAACAGAGCAAACCCCCACAGCAGGAGCACAAAAATCCACATAAGAGGACTCATCACGGGCATGCCGTTCATCATTCCGGAACCATGCATCATCGACCTATCCGCCTTTGCATCAAGCGATGCTAATCGCCCGCATCCGTTAATTGTTGAAGAATGGCAACCGTCTCTGCCGGCTCGGGACGGCGTGTATGATCGGTGTCGACATGGGCGTGATGGATGGTCCCATCGGGGCGCACAATGTAGCGTGCCGCCAGGGGCAGGCTCCAACTGTCGTCACCATTGTATTTCGGCAGATCGAGTCCAAAGCGTAGGTAGACCTGGCGCAAATCGGGCGGGAGAACGTGGACCAGGCCGAACTTTTCCGCGAGTCGATTACCGGGATCGAGCAGCAAGGGAAAAGCAAGCTGATGCTTTTCAATCATCTGCGCCGCATATTCGGCAAGCATAGGTGAAATGGCGACCAGTTGCGCGCCGGTTTCTCTGATTTCGGGGAGGGCCTTTTGCAGAGCTTCCAGCTCCGCGTTACAGAAAGGTCACCAGGCACCCCGGAAAAAATGGATGACCAGCGGCCCCTGGGCAAGAAGCTCCTCAGAGCTTACGTTTTCACCCTGAGCCGTTCCCAGTACAAAGTCAGGCATTTTCGCACCGCTCTTGAGCGCCCGGTCCAGGATCCCGGAATGACGCAATTGCTCTTCCGCCCGCCCCATGATCTCCTGTGATTCAGGATCGGCCTTCTTTTTAAAGCCGGATTTAACATCTTGCAATTTGTCTTTTAGAACCATAACTTCCTCCTTGTTTACTTTAAAGC